>Ga0307507_10003550_pt1 | contig 29912 bp, 13 predicted proteins | sample 7_EM_MG_FD_207223 | JGI IMG/M metagenome (GOLD analysis project Ga0307507, IMG submission 207223) | Populus trichocarpa ectomycorrhiza microbial communities from riparian zone in the Pacific Northwest, United States - 7_EM | ecosystem: Host-associated > Plants > Roots > Unclassified | place... | reverse complement strand
CTAGCGATAGTTATCTAGTTCTAGCAACGGTCCTCTGCTGGCTGCCGTTCTAGTGCCTCCCTAGGTAGGGAGGATGTAAGAAAGGAAAGAAGGGTAAAAAAATAAGGCGGCTACATAGGCAGAGACATGTGTAGACGCTATTAGGAATATAGCGGGGACCCGATGCAGAGCTTCGTGTAGAGCCTCCGTATGTAGAGCTTTGCGTAGAGCTTTGTGCAGAGCCTCTAAGTAATAAAACTATATAAGATTGTATAAGATTATATTAGATAATATATAATAGTTAAATATATAGCATATAACTTTACCTTAATTGCATGTCAAGAAATATATAGTTACCTTTTAAAGTTGCTAAGTAGGTTAACTGCGTGTCAAGGAACATACAGTTAGCTTTTAAAGTTGTTAAGTAGGTCAACTGCGTATTATTTAACTTTTAAAGTTGTTAAGTTAGTTAATTGCATATTAAGTTAGTTAAATTGCGTATTAAGTTAGTTAATTGCATATTAAGTTAGTTAAATTATGTGTTAAGTTAGTTAATTACATATTAAGTTAGTTAAATTGCGTGTTAAGTTAGTTAATTGCATATTAAGTTAATTAAATTGTGTATTAAGTTGGTTAATTGCATATTAAGTTAGTTAATTGCGTATTAAGTTGGTTAAATTGCATGTTAATTACGCGAAACGCGAAAATTAAAGTCTACTTAAATCTTATCCTATGAATATTTTCCTAATATAGTTAGGTTAGAATCTGCCCCTTTTATTAAAGCTAAGTCTAGTTCTACGCTCTTTATCATTGGAGTCTTATTCCTTTCACTTCCCTAAATGGTCTCTTTTAGCGTTCTCAATCTGAGTAGCTTCAGAGATAAGCTTTTCTTAGAAGGTAGGAATTTCGCCCTTCTTCTATATAGCCTGTTAAATCTTAGGTCATAACTTGGCAAGTAGCTAGTGAAGTTATATAGCATCATCCTATAGGTCTAAGTAGGGTATATTATCTTCTAGTTCTTTTAAGTAGTTTATAAACTAGACTACACTCTGGCCTTCTCGCTATTTGGTGTTATGGTATTGCTAGTTATAATCCATCCCTTAATTAGTAGGGTCTTAGATCTAATCAACTAACTATAACTTAAGTTCGCTAAATTTAAGGGGTGTAGTAAGTTTCTTCTTATAGCGTGTCCATAAACTCTTATCGGTGCTATATAGGAAGGTAGAAGCAATCAGTGTCTAATTATACTTATTGGAGTAATATTTCGGGTCTAGCCAAAACTTAGTTTCGCATTAACGGATAAAATAATTGCAGTTCCGGAGACTATCACTATTATACTTATTAGGTTCCTTTGTGCGGAATTTAGGTTTTTCTAATATTATAGCATAGTATAGCGTTACCCCTTCGAGTCCGCTTCGTGCCTGGGGTGTCTATACTTCCCCTAATTATCCTTGCAATTGTCCTTGGTAGTCTTAATATGCTTATCTCAATTATATCTCCAACTCCTTTATCTTTTATAGGGTCTTATATAGCGACCACTTTAATAACTCCCTAGCGGTGATCGTTCCTAAGGGTCTTAGAAGGTTAGACAGACTAGCCATAGCTTTCTAGTCTACTCCTTTATAAGTAGAGGAGATGTTCTCCTTTAGGGAGACTCTATTAGCCTCTTATAGTAAGGGCGTCGTTTTGGGGGGTAAGGAGGTATAGCCCGTTATTGTTAATTAATAGCCGTACGTTCCTTCCGTAAAGGATTATAAGTAATTAGAATTATAAGAGGCCAGCCTAACTAGAACGTATAATTATCTAATCGGCAGTGTTATAGGTAAGTAGAAGGTAAGTTAAAGGTAGAATAAGTTACACGTATTAGAGGATAAATACTTCTAACCACTTCTATTTAGAGACTAATCGCTGGTTCTTCTCTAGAGGAGAACTAGCTTCCTATATAAACCTTCTAAGACACTAGTAAAACCTTTCGCCCCTATCTGTCTAACTATGTCTCCTCTAGGACATACATAGAACGTAGACGGGATATTAATAAAACCTCCTACTATCTTATCTAATATGTACCTCCTGGAGGGTTCCGTTACATCTACGCTCTATTTTATTATAAAGTTAGATATCTTTAATAAGCCAAAGGAGAGCTCCGCGTTCTCCTTTAATAATAGATACTTAGTAAATGTCTTCTATAGTATTATACTAGATACTAGAGCCGTAGGAGTATCTATAGTAGAAAAACCTTAAGTTTAAGCCCTTTAACAGCTTAATAGCTCTATTTAGATTAACTATTTAACGGCAGGCTAATATACGATTTGTTTTAGCAAGGGTACTATAACCTCTCTTAGCACAATTAAGGTCTAAACCCCCTTAGGGTATATTACCTTCCATATTATTCCTATAAATACTCTGTTTCTATTTTGCATTAAAGATATAGATAAATTAGGCGTTAGGCTTAATAACCTTAAGAATATACTTATTTAGGGAGATAATTGGGTGCCTATTATACGCAAGTAGGGTTACCCCTAGTTGCTCCTTTATTAACTAAAAAAGAGTATTACTTAGAGCCACTTAATTAAGTTAGAATTACGCTAACTGCACTATTATTTTAGCCACCTATCTGTTTACTAATTACTTAAGGTTCTTTAGTAAGTAGGCTATAAAGTTAAGGTTAAGGTAATTAAGCACCTTATAAAGTACTGCTATTACTACTAAATGAACTAGAAGTCCCCTAGCCAATTTAAGTTTATATTAGCGACTTAGTCAATCAAGGCACGAGCACGGCAAGAGGGTCGCGCAAGCCTGTATAATTGAATTGTCTATAAACGAGGATCCAAAGCTAGAGAAAGGAAAGGAGAAGAAGAGCAGCGCCGCTTAATATTTTATGCAATCTTTGCGTCACGTGACCGCAATCTATAGCAATTTGCCAGTACCGTAATACTGTCCAAGATTTTCTAAAACTGTCTGCGATTATCCGCTACAATCTACTACCATAATCCACTGTTTTTCACTAGCGCCGTAACATTACCCCCCCTCCGAAAAAGCCTGCCCTTAGGCTTTGTATGTCCGTGGGGTGTTTTTATCTGTATGCTTAATAGGTAGCTTATTATCTTCGCTATACTAGCACTCCATCTACTTGTCTAGATACTTTGGGGGTCCTAGCTTGTTAGGGTATTAGTTATAGAACTTTTTAAGCTTCTAGGGGCAACCTATAAAATTCTAAGCGGGGTACTAGGTTAGGTTTAGATTGTAACCTTTCTATTAGATATGGTATTTTAGCGTTCCTTATACTAGTTTATAGGCTAGTATTTTATTAACTTCCCATTCGTTGTCGCCATTAACTTAAATTAGTAGTGGAGGCTTATTCTTTTGTCTAGGTAGTAGGTTATTTGTAGCTTTCTATAGCTTATCTAGTAAGAAAATAGGGTAGACTTTAATTGAGTCTAGGAGTTTAACCTTGTATAAGTTGCCTTCTTTATTAAGGATCTTATATAGTCCTGCCATCTTATAGTCTAGCTTATGGCTAGGCCGTTCTGTTTTCTAGTTCTTTGTTGTAACCCAGACCTTATTGCCTACGGTAAAGTCAGGCTCGCGCCTATGCTTATTTGCCTACTATTCTATTAATTTCTAGGCCTTCTCTAGGTTCTTATGGGCTACCGTCTATACTTCTTCTAAGCGTCTAGCATATTGCTGTGCTTCCTTATAAGATAGTTTTTTGCGCATAGTCTGTGGTCCTTTTGGTCTTTCCCAGTTAAAGCTTGTATAAGGTAAGTATCCTATTTTTAGCTAAATAGGTGCAAACCCCATAGAGTTATAGAGTAGGGTTGCCTGGGCGTAGTCTATTATAAGTAGTAGTTCGCTCCAGTTGTCCTAAAAGTAGTTAATAAAGGGCCGGAGTCTCTGGTCCAAGTATTAATTTATAATCTCTATCTAACCATCTGTCTGGGGGTAGTATGTTATAGAGAGCTTTAGCCTAATACCTAGGATCTGGGTGAACTTATTCTAGAAGGCTAATATAAACTATGGCCCGTGGTCGGATATAATAGTATCTGGTAGTCCGTAAATTCGGTAGATATAGTGGATATATAGTTAGGCCGCCTCTTTAGTATCGATATTCTTATAATAGGGGATTAAGAACGGGTGCTTGCCAAAGTGGTTAACTAGGATTATAACTATATTATATCCATCGCGGTCCGTAGGTAACTTGTGGAAGTCTATAGAGATATGCTGCCAGGGGCGTTCTGGTATTGGGAGTGGCTTTAATAGCCCTAGGGTCTTGTTTTATGGAATTATAGACCTATAGCAGTTGTCGCAGTTCTATATATAGCGGTTAATATCTGTAACTATTCCGGGCTAGTAGTAACGGTTACTAATAATCTTATAGGTCTTGTTCTTTCTAGGGTAGGCCGTAGAGACCTAAGTATATGCTTCGGCAATAAGCTAAGTCCGTAAGTTCTATACTTTTGCTACTACTAGCCGTTTTTAGTGCTTAAGTAGTCCGTTTTCTAGGGACCATAGGCCAGTAGAATCCTTTGCCTTTTCACGGTACTCCTATAGAGAAGGGGCCGTACGGTTTGCCTACAGTAGTTTATTAATGAGGTTAAGTTCCATAGAATTAACAGGATATATTTTAGCGCTTAAAGGGTCCGTATTTAGTTCTGCCTATATTTAGGGGTTAAGGTATTCTAGTTATAGTAGTGTCTAAGTCTGTAATAAGATCTTTACAGCTGCCTAGTTATCTAGGTCCTGTTTACACCTTATAAAAGTATCCGCACGGTTGGTAGCACCTGGCCTATATATAATTAGGAAGTTAAACTAGGATAGGATCTCCGCCTAGCGTGCCTACTGGGCTATAAGGGCCTTTGTTATTATAAAATATTCTAGGGCTTTATGGTTTAAAACTACTTAAATAGGCTTAGGGGCTCCTTCTAACTGTATTCGCCAGTACTAAAAGCTAGAGATAATGGCCAGCATTCTTTATTATAAATTGGGTAGTTTAGCTTAGCATCTATTATAGTCTTTAAATAGTAAGCAATAGGGTGCCATTTTCCGTCCATCTACTTCTAGGAGTAAACGCCAGCTATAACGCCGTCTAAGGCATTAGTTTCTAGCATTAAGGGCCATTTTAAGTTAAAGTGGGTAAGTAAGGGAGTAGAGACCAGTTTTTTCTTAAGCTTGTTAAAGGCCTGCCTATATACGGTATTAAAGTGAAAGGGCTGGTCCTTATAGGTAAGTTGGCTTAGGGGCCGGGCAATTCTACTATAGTTCTTAATAAAGCGTTGGTAGAAGTTGTAGAACTCTAAGAATAACTATACCCCCTTTACGGTCCTTGGGGGTATCTATTGGTTAATTATAGCTGTCTTTTCTAGGTCTGCCTTAATTCCGTTTATACTAACAATAAACCCTAGGTACTTTATGCGCTTAACACTGAATTTTGATTTCCTAATATCGGCCTAGAGGCCAGCCTCTTGGAGCCGTTATAGGACTTTATAGATATACTTCTTGTGTTCCAACTTATTCTTAGAGTAAATTATAATGTTATCTAGGTAGGCCGTATAGAAGTCATTAAGGTAGTTAAAGAGTATATTATTTATATATTGCTGGTACGTAGCTAGTCCGTTAGTTAGTTTAAAGGGAAGTACTTTCTATTTATATATTCCGTAATGGGTCCGAAATGTAGTAAGGTCTTCTAATCTAGGGTCTATTTTAATCTAGTAAAAAGCCTAACGGATATTAAGCTTAGTAAAGATTTTAGCTTTACTTATTTAGGCTAGAGTCTTATTAAGTAAGGGTAGGGGGTAGCGGTCCTTATGGGTTATATTATTGAGTTTGCGGTAGTTGATGCAGAAATAAAGTCCTCTATTTGGCTTTTTGGCAAAGAGAATAGGTAAGTTAAAAGGGGCTTAACTAGGCTCAATAAAGCCCTTATTTAGGTTATTAATAAGGTACTGCTTTGTAGCCTATAATTTGGCAGTAGACTGCTAACGAAGGGGGCTATAACTAAGGGTGTCTTTCTTGTCTGGCTTAATCTTAATCTTGTGGTCGTACGGTCAGTGAGGTGGGAGTATATTGGATACTACCTTAAAGAATACGTCCTTGAATTTCTAGTATTAATGGGGCAGCTTCTGTTCTACTAGCTCCTTATCTATAAGCTTACTTTCCTATCCGCTAAGCTTGCTTTCCTTTTCCTTAATTATTCGATCGATTTTATATAAGCTAGTAGTAAAGGCAATGGTATCAGGTTAGACCAAGTTCCGGTAGAATTCTACGGCGCTGATGTAGTAGATATTAACTAGGGGAAGGTCCGTAGGTTTCTTTACGGACTTTTATTAGGCCGTATTTTGCGGTATGGGGTTTGTAGTCTTCCTTAGCTTACGTTCCATTTTCCATAAGTTGTCCTTCCAGTCTATTAGTTTAGTATGGCGTCTGGTATTCCTAGCCTTCCTTTGTAGCTGCGTAGGGCCTAAGTTCTCCGCGGGGGACTTAGCTAGGTCACTACTGATTTCCTAGATCTCTGGTGCGGGTGGCGTAACATAGGTAGTTTAGGGGCGGTGTAGTATACGAATCCGTTACGGATTAAGCTATATATCTTTCTCAAAGGCCTAGTCCCTACGCATAGCGTTGGCCTGGTAAATAGTATTAATTTAGGGCCGTATAAGGTTTTCCATTATAATACTGATTTCTTTTATAAAGAAAGGGATTAGGGGTAGGGATTTAGGCCAGATAAGCCGTCTACTCTATATGTCAAGCTGTAAGCCTAAATAGGCTAGCCATTTTCTTCCTAAGATTATATTGTGGCTTCCTAAGTCTGTAATAAGAAAGGGGGCGTTATACTACCTTCGTCTATTAACACGGAGGTGGATCCGTAAGATAGTTATAATAGGTGGTCCTATTTGTCTATTATACCCGCGAATAGGAACTGGTTTAGGCAGTTCCTTAAGAGGCGCATTTAAAAATTCAGCTAGCTTTACAGCGCACTGGGTATCTATTAAGGTAAAGGCATTCGCTCTAGAGTTAGCTAAAGCGGAGGTTAAAACTTGATATCTATTATAAAATAAAATATAAGGGATAGTGTAGCTTCTTCTACTAACTAGCTAACCTAGATTAATATATAACATATTAATTCCTTTTAACCCTAGAGAGAAGTCTTTCTCTAGGGTTCCTCTTTTTCTAACTCCGCACTGTCCTCCTAAATTAATAGAACCTTGCCCGTTTTTGCCTTTGTCTGGTAATCCTTTACAAAGTGGTCTTTCTGGCTGTATAAAAAGCAAGCTCCTTAATTACTAAGGGCCTGTTTATAGGGGTCGTTGTATATAGGCTAAGTGTGCGCTAGACCCGCAGTAGGACTAGCTATATAGCTAGCTGCTAAATTAACGGCGGGCTGTATAGCTGGTGCTATAGGAGTTGCAGATTGTGCCAGAGTGTTATAGGCCGTTTGTATAGTGCTTATAGTCTAGTTTAGAGAGTTTCTAGCTTTATACTGCTTAGCTTATACCTTAATTTAACGGAGGCCTTAGTCAATAGATAGGCAGTGGTCCGTAAGTACCTTTAGCGTCTGTACAGTAGTAAAAACTGGTAGTACGGCGCGCTGTAGGTCTAGGGTAAGCTTATTAAAGAGGTCCGGCATTAGGTCTTTATAGGGAATTTAGGCTTAGCTAGCTAGGTGCAGAAAGCGGGTCTAGAAGGCTAAAAAGGTCTCCATCGTCTTTATATTAAGAGCTTTATAATTAAGGCGGGCGTTCTGTACCTTAAAGGGGTCCTTATAGATGGAAGACAAGTGGTTAATTATCCCGTCTCTAGAGAGGAAGGGATCTACTAAGTCCTAGGCGTATCGCGGACGTAGGTACGTCTATACGTCTCTACCGGTACGGCCAAAGACATAGGCCATCTTAGCTTAAGTAGTGGGGAAGTGGTCCGCATTAATTTTAAGCTTATCCTGCAATTGAAGCTTCTAGTTATTAAATATAGGGTTAGTTCCATCTGTAAGTAATAGGGGGTCTACAACCTTCGCGGACCGTGACGATGCTAATGCTGTACATTGGGCTAGGGCCTTAAGGACTATAGCAAGTCTCTAGGTGTCTAATAACTCCTTACTAGGTATAGGGGTGTCTCTAGTTTTAAGCAGCTCTTAAAGCCGTTTAATTTTGGCATTAGCTGCTGCTAGTTCTTCCTAGGGGGTCAAGACGGCGACTGTTTTACTATTAGAGGTATTTGCGGGTCCTACAGCAGCTTTGCCAACTGCTGTATTTCTTGGCATGGTAGTAGGGGTATTAGGTAATTTCCGGTGTTTGTTTATTTCCTAGGGGGTCTAGTCCGTGCGTGTCCTATTCTTAGGTTTCGCGTTTTGTTCGTATTCTTTTAGTTCTTAGGGGTCTGTTCTATTCTTATAGTCCTATTCTGTGTCCTTGTCCTGTTCGTGGCCTTATAGATATATTTGAGTTCCTTCTCAGGAAAGAAGAGTAGTGATAAGCTTTGGATAATGTTAGTAACTTAGTTAATTAAGGCACAAGTACGGCAAGAGGGTCGCGCAAGCCTATACAATTGGATTGTCTATAAACGAGGATCCAAAGCTAGAGAAAGGAAAGGAGAAGAAGAGTAGCGCCGCTTAATGTTTTATGCGATCTTCGCGTTACATAACCGCAATCTGCGGCAATTTGCTAGTACCGTAATACTGTCCGAGATTGTCTGAAACTGTCTGCGATTATCCGCTATAATCCACTGCTATAATCCACCGTTTTCCACCAGCGCCGTAACAGTTTACCCTTAAAGATAACTATAACTTTAACTTCTGTATTATTATTAACATTATATATCTTAGTGGCAAGCTAGTACTCTAAGTTATTAACTTTTTAACCTCCTTCTAAGCTGCATAATTCTTAAAGGATATATTAGCTAGGAATATATAGGATACCCTTTAATTATACTAGATTAATGTCTACCTAGAACCCCCTAACCAAATTATCTATAATATAGGAAAGAACTTCTTATCTATAGAGTTTTAATAATAGATAAAGGTAATAGTAATTAAGGTTAAAGAAGTTCCTATTAAGGCATATAATAGCGTTAGAAAAGTGGAGCAATATTATACGCTATTACGCCGCGTATATAAGATTATCTCTTTAGAACTAGAGAATACTAGTAAAGAACTTACCTTGCAAATGGCTATTAAAGCTATTAATAATTCCGCTGGCCCAGATAGACTTATACCTATATTACTAGTCTTTAGCGCCTACCCTTAGATAACTAATAATTCCCCACTATCTCCCTCTATTGTGTAATGAGCTGAGGCTATTTACAAGGCAATAAAGGAGGTATAACGTCTCTACGCTATACGCTAGGTTAATGACATACTAGGAATAAGAAATGGCCTAAATACCTTAACTATGCTTAATCTACCACTCCAGTCTAAGGTATACGTATGGCATAAAAAGGGAGGATAGTTAGGCCTATATTAACTTATTATAATTAATAGTTAGACTTACACTATTTAGATACTTATAGACCCACTTAATTCTATTTAACTGTTATTAAGCCTTACTATAAAGATAATAGTTCTAAACCTTTATATAATGCCCTAGAGGAGAACTATAATTAATATACTCTAGAAGGCGACTACGATTCTAATATAATTATAGTAGAGGTTCCGTAACTATAACGCAGTAGAGGTTGCCTAAAGGGATTATAAATTGCTAACATCTTGTTAATTTTAAAGAGTAATTTGTTACCACTATTAAGAATAGAATTAAGTTATTAATGGCCTTTATAACAACTAAGGAGAAGGCTAACTTTAAGCTTATAAAATAGCTCTAAAAGGAAGGTTATATTATAACTCCTAGAGCTCCTTTCCAAGCATCTAATAAGTAGGAGATTAACAGTCTTATTATAAGAAGAGTTTTTAAATTTAAGAAGTATAACCCTACTAAATCTAATAGAGTTTGCATCTTTAAATTAAAAATGGTTAATAAGATTAAGGATAAAGCTACTAATACCCTATTTAAGAAATTAAGGCTTGTTATTTAAGGCTATAATAATAATAGTAAGGAGGTAATTTTTATGCAATCTCCTATAATTTAATAAGCTAGTTAGTAAGTTATTATTATGCTAGCTCCCTCCTTAATAAAGAACAGAATGGTGGTTTATTTATAAGATATTACTTAGGCCTATACCTAATTAGAGACATACCTTTAGCGCTTAATATTAGCATACCTTTTAGAGTAAATTCATTACTAATATCCCAAAGATATAATTATGGTTGTGCTTAAGCCATTATATAGAATCGCAGAGGTAGGAACCTATTAGTGGGCTACCTATAGTAAGCACTATAAAGAGAAGCTTTTAATAACTACTTCTATATTTAACCTATGCTTTCTAATTATAACTATAGGAACTCCATTTGGAATTATTGGCATATAAACTAATAATAGTAGTAACTCTTTGATTAACGTCTGATACAGATCCTATCTAGGCCCACGCAGACTACTCCGTACACAAGGGAAACTTATAAATTGACAGGAAGAAAACCCTTATTGATGTAGGGGACGGAAAAACCCTATAAGCCACCTTAGTAGGATGAAAAACCCCTGCTTTGCCATGTCCGTCCGTAGCAGCGGCCCTGCGGGCCTACAGCTACGTCCTGTCCTCCTTGGATATTCAAACTCCTTGGGAACCACTGCTTCCTTCTCTAGCTTATCCAAGCTAGGGTTTACTACGTCCTAGCTAGGCCTTGCCAATTAATTGCTGTGCTTTGCTTTATTGTTTCCTATGCCTTAACCACCCGCTATATGCTATCTCTTGTTGACCATTGCCCTATACGCCATGCCTCCCCCCCCCTAAAGCTATCGAAGGCGTAAGGGGGATTTATCCATAGCTATAATACCAAAAAGCTAGCGGGACATTGTGTACTGTGTACTAGGTGTCTTTGTGCCTGGGCCCTAACCAGGCTCTCCCTAGGATGGCCAGTCGTAGGGAGGAGACAAAAAACCATGAGGTCGCTATCTAGGCTGCCAGGCAGTATTACGGTAATGGCAAGTGACCGCATGCTCCGCGGGCGATCGCCCTGGGGGTTAGGAGGGGCCGTATATTCGCTCGTTCGTTCGCGCTCAACCGTCCGCCCGTCCGTCGATGTGAGGTCGTCAATGCTTTCCATTAGGGGTAAGGGGATGATATTAAATGCCGTGCATCCATGTTGGATCGTATAGGTGCCTTGATAGAGTACCGTAGTAATAAGCTGTTATCGTGAAGGGGTACTAATAGTGGTGGTTTTCGAGATCTTACTATCTAAAAACTTTTTACCACCGCCCTAACGCTTACAACTACCACCACGAAGTCGTATCGCACGCTGTGTGACGTCTCTGCGTTGGCTCTGGGTCTGAACTTCAAAGACCCAGGTTCGTAGCCGTTACCACGTATAGGTGCAGAGTCCGTTTTCGACGGCCTATAAACTAATAATATAATTATTTTGGAAGACAACCAATTCTTAGCTCTTAAAGAAGATAAATTAGCAAAGGCAAATCTTATAGCAAAGCTAAAGGAAAAGCTTAATTTAACAACACCATTACTCTTTAATAGATGCACTCTCTCCCTAAATAAGGATTCTATTATTTTACGCCAGAAGGGTTAAGGTAAGAAGATTAATGTTATTAATACTAATTCTCTAAAGTAAGGATGCGTGGAGTAACGCGCTTATAGAGCCTATATTACTTCTATCTATTAACCCAAGGCTTCCTTTAATCTCTCTATTGCCGCTTAATACCAGGAACTAACTAAAGATAACATTCTTACCCTAAATAAGCGTCTTTCCTAGTAAATAAACCATTTTAATTAGGGACTACTTTATATACCTATTAATCTTCCTACTACTAAGCTCTTTATATTTGTTAACGGATCATTTATAAATAATAAAGATTTTAGCTCCTAGTTGGGATATAAAATTATTATCGCGAATAAATTTACTAGAGAGAATAACTTTATAATCTATAGTAATCTTATCTATTGGAGCTTAACTAAGAGTAAGTATATTACTTAAAGCGTTCTAGCGTTAGAGATATATAGAATGGTTAGTAGAGTTAATATAGCAATTATAATTAGAACTACCTTAAAGATAATTATAGATTAACTTAAACTTCCTATTATTCCTATAATTATATACACTAATTTATACTCCCTTTATAAGTGCTTGGTTAAGCTTAGTACTATAAAGGAGAAGCGCCTTATAATTAATATTATAGTACTTTATTAATTCTATAAATGGCAAGAACTCTTTAAGATTTAATAGATTAATAGTTAAGATAACCTAGTAGATATAATAATAAAGGCAAACCTAAATAAGGCTCTAGAAATGTTTGTTAATATAAACACTCTATATATATAAGTTAAAGGTTAGGTTAAAAGGGAGTAGGAGTATAACATTCTATAAACCCTAACTTAAACTAGCTAATTAGGATTTTCTATCCCCAGGATAGAAAATTGCTATTAGCTTGCTTATTACTAGCGCCTTAGCGGCCCTTTTAACAAGATATCTACCTACAACTCTTAAGTAAGAAAGCACTATATGCTAAGAGGCAATTTTTGGGACAGCAAGACTTATATTATAATGGCAATAATAAGTAAGGAGGATTAATATTTATTATACTAGTTAAGTGGTATATATATATAGATGGCAACCGCAAAAGAAGAGTTGCCAGTGTTGGGAATACAGGCAAGTTGCCGTCACGTGTCGCCGCGGCACTAGCGTGGCGAGGAGCCTTAAGCTCCTTACCCTTCCTTAAGCAGGAGGGAGATATACAATTGAACAACATTATACTAGCTACAAACTGTAACTACGTGATATCACCTTGTGTTACCAACAGCTTTAAATAAGGGTATTTATTTAGGCTTAATCCTCTAGCTTATTAGCTTAAAGATATAACTGTTTAAAGACTAATTATCCTTACTTTGCTTAATTAGTAAAGTTATTACTGTCTGAATAAGGTTCTGTAATATAGTAGATACGGTTGCTTGTAACCAATTGGGTTAACCACGTGAGCTAAGCGAGCTCAGGGGATCCACCAAATTCTACCTGTAGAAGTAGAAGAGAAGAAGAAATCGATTGAAACCAAAACCCCCCCTACCGTGGTTCCAACAATTACCAATACTATGTTCTTCCTGCATATGCTTTAAGTAATTGGCAGTGCCTAAATCTAGATATATATGTCGTGTATAAGCCTTCTTCTTATAGCAGATTCTGCAGAGCTAATACCGCTTACCTATTTTACTATGCTTAATATTGTATCCATACTTCTATATAGCCCCGCAACGTCTACCTAACGTTAAATAAGGAAGATGGTAGCTAAGAAGGCGCTTCTAATTAATATCTATGTAATCATCTGGCTGGAAATTGGTGGTAGACGCGTTGGTATTACCGTCTAAGCTATGGTCTAAGGCGCGTTAGAGGTCTGTAGGTACGGTAGGATTAGAATAAGCGGTAGAAAGGGTTAAGGTGTTTATTTAGCAATTATCTAACGCGTTAGAAGCTATAGGGCGAATTTAGTAGCAAAACTCTATTTTCTGCGAAGACTTTGGCGCTAATATAATGGTGTAAATAACAGGTGATGCTTGGGTAAACCTTTTTTAGTAAGGAACACTAACAAAAATAAGGTTTAGGGCATTACTGTATATAAACTTCAGAATATTTCTATATAATATTAAAAGCTTTAATATTTTTTAATTAATTTAATTTAATTAGGACCTCTAGATTAAATGCGTTGCCAAGCCCATAAGCTCTCAGTTAATTAAATTGATTAAGTCTTGGCATTTAATTTAATTCAATATTAAAGCCTTGTTAAATGATTGGCAAGCCTATACACTATAGGAACCCATATAATCTAGTTAGTTGAGCGTTATGTAGGGAGCTCCCGCGTATAGAGCTTTCGCTTTTAAATTAACCGTTCAAATAAGGCGTTGCGGAGGTCAATTCAAAATTGCTTATAACCATCTTTGCAGTTTGCTTAACAATTAGTAGGCGTATAAGAAGACAGCAGGAAGCAATTACAAATTACTGTATTAAGAAGGAAGTGCCATAGAGGCTTCTAGGTCTTTCTATAGATCCTCTACGTTGTGAAATATAAGCGTCATTAATCCGCGATATCTATACCGCATATGTAGTAATTATAGTAGAAAATAAAGGTAGGAATAGGCAATTCCTTCTCAACTTTATCGCTAAAGACCTTCCAAGTCTATCTAGCACCGCTAGCAGTAAGGGGAGGACGTTTCCGTATAGTGGCTTTAGTGTGGCGACCTGGCGATATATAACGTCATTAGATTTTAAGCCATATAGTTAAGGTGTTTAACTTACCGTCGTCAACAGTACTTATAAAAGGTACTACATTGGCGTCTTTCCAAGCAAATTCCATCACCTGGCCGTCCTTAGAAAGCTCACCATAGAGTTCGACCCACGGAATTTGGCTAGTGTGGGTTAATTTAAGCTCTACGAGCGTCTGGCTAATTTGCTTAGCAGGCACCTTCTTCTTCTTTTTTCCTTGTATAGTTATAGCCACCCCAATATCGCCCTCAAAGTCCCCCTGTTCCTTACGCTTTGTTTTAGTTATTCTAACAGTTCTTACGCCTCCAATACTAAGCTCTTAAAGTTATATAAGAAGCTTAACGCTTATAAATAGATTATTAAGCCAAACAATATACTTTCCTAGAGGATAAAGGCGCCCCCCAGTCTCCTTATTCTCTTAAAGAAGTAGATCCAATACAACTGCCTATGTTTTTAAAAACCCTTCCCCTTCCATAAAGCTTATATCCAGATTAACTGGGCCTTTCTTTTCGCCTTTAGCATACTACATAAAGTCTAATATATAGCCCCTATTGGCTAAAACCCATATTTTAAAGCCTTCTGGAGTTGGTTTAGATGGAATATTAACTATTTTAGGAGCACGGCCCATAAAGCGCTGGATCGTTTTATTAACGGCAAGGTAGGTTCCAGGGGTATAAAGCTTCCTACAAGTAAGCCGGAGGTACTCAGTAAGTTCGTCAACTCTATCAAATATAGTTTTGGGTGTTTTATTAGATTTTGGCCATAGTAGTAAGGCTTAAAAGTAGCGATCAAGCTGCTAAAATCTCTTAAGTCCTATGTACTTTTTAACAATATGCTCGCAGCCATATGCATCCAAACTTTTCCAGTAGTCCTCAATACACAATTTTATAGTAATACCCATATAAATCAGCACTACAAAGTACGCCCAGAGTTCTTACTTACATGTCGGCTGCCATACGCGTAGGTGTTCCTTTTCCTCATCTAGCGGGTATAACTCTGCGTGCTCATTTATCCACTCTATAAGCTTATCCATAATCTCATCTATAAAGAATAGACTAAATAACTCAAAAGGACTGTGAGCATTAACGTTGGAGGGCAGGTTTGGTAAGCCATGGTCGTCCCAATCGTCAATATGGAGAGGTTCGAATTTGGGCAACGGCTGGGGCTTAGGGCAGGGTTTTTTTACAATTTGATTTGGAGGAACGTTATATTAAGTCTTCTAAACAAGGTCTGCATCAATTCTAGTACGATTGGAAGGCATGGTGGTGGTGTAATTAATGATTGAATTCTATGTAGATATACGCGTTGTTTTGATCCTGATGTTCGCGCACAGACCACATCCTCTAAGGGCCCTGCCGTTTCAAGGGATAGAAAAATTAAACCAGCTATTCTCCTAAGGGGATTAGTAAGGATTTAAATATAAGGTAAAGATATAAATAGGGAGCTTAATAATAGAATAATAGGGTATATTATATAGACAGATAAATCCTTAAAGGAAAAGAGAAGTCTAAAATGCGAGGTAAAAAAGCGTTTTCCCTAGGTATATATAACGTATATACCTTATAGGTAAGTTGCATACAATATCTATACCTCGCAACTATACCTCGCAACTATACCTCGCAACTATATAACTATCTACTTAGGTTTTACCTAACACTATTATTTAGTAAAATTCTTAATATAGCTATAAAACTTATAAAGTTTATTAGGGCTATAACCTATAATAGGTTAAAGTAGATAAATAAAATTAAAAAAAGTAAATAAAATTCGGATACCGGGAGTCGAACCCGGTTCTACCCGGGTCTTACATATGTCTGTATTTTGAAAGCGGGTCTGGGAAATTCGTTAGATCCCATTTTTATTCCACACAACGTTGAACTCACGATGCTAGCCCTAGAACTTGTTAGAATAACCAAGGCTGGAACGATCAGTGCACTTACGGTACACCATATCCGATGATTGTTGAGAAGGAAAATTTAGTTCTATTATATATTTATCAATATAAGAGAGTAAGAGCCTGCAAACCTGGCAGCCTGGCAACTAAAACTTTTATCCCGAAATTTGACCGAGGCACGTAGAAATCGACAAGATTTTCTCTACCCTCTACCAAGCTGGGTACAGCAAACACGGATGGGCTTACGCACAATATGCTATCTGATTTTATTCATCCGCTATTAGATCCCTTGATCTTGGTCGCTCCGGTTAAGCTCTTAACGGAACGCATAACTTTCTGTAAATCTATCTCAATCTAGAACCGCTCGTCCCTCTAGCATCTGACTAGCCATCTAATCACGTATAGGTCCCGGTTCCTAAATGTTCTTTCGCTTGCGGAACCCTCGAGCGGCCAACCCAATTGCGATCGTCGTTCCCCCTTTCTCTCTTTCCAATCTCGTCTTGCGAACACTTTCGAAGTGGAAATAGACACACCGTTTTAGATGAAGTAAGGACACTATACAACGTATAGATCACCATGAAGCTCCTAACTTAGGCTACAGATGAGGATAAATTGAGATCGGCTCTAGGGCTGATACAGAACCGTGTGCAGGGAAAAGAATGCTAGAATTCTAAATTTAAGGCAGGAACTGACGACACCGAACGCAAAGGGCTACTTAGAAACTCGGACATCCTGACGACAAGCCTCGAGCACTGTATTTGGGGTTAGGGTACCGCGCACGTTACTCTCATCAATATGATTGGAATCGGGTGTATTTATCAAATACCAGGGACATCCTGGAAATTGTTAGTATGGCTAAGTATGGCAGAATGACAATACATGAACAGCAGCCAAAATTGCGCACGAACGCTTAAGGGTTAAATGGCTAAGGGGTTGTTCGGTTGCAAATCGCCTCCATTTCATGCGCGTTTTAGTGTCGCCCATTTTGTAATTAGTGGCGGCTACTACCGTGGCTCATTTGAATATGTAATTGAGTCGATTGTTCGGTTGAGGCTCCATAATGAGGCTCCAGATTTGACTTCGCATAATGCGTGATTGGCGTCGGTGAGCGATTCGAATGAGCCTCTCTCTGCCACCAGGCCTCTATCGCAACTCTCTACTTTGGTGTAGCAATGGAGCCTCCTCCTCGGCCAACGCCCTCTCTGCGATCGACGTTTCCTACATCTTTGCCCACCTCCCGTACGAGTCGTAGTAGAGTTACAGTGACGCCCGCGACGCCCGCGACGCCCCGAAAATAAGCTTATTGCGATTACGAAGGTTAAGATATTATTATTATATAAGGCTTACAAATGCGACAGCAGTATCGCGATTGGGGTGTGTGAAGTCGCCATATCGTCACTTTGGCGCGTATGTGAGAGCTCCATATTGAAATGGAATGTGGAACAGGAGCTCGAAGCTATATATTGAAACGGTGCCAAGAACTCCATTTCAACTACTGTATAGCTTGCAAATTTGACGCGCTTACCGATATAGAGGAGCTCCATATTCAAAAGTCGCCAGATTTACCGAACGACACCCTCATATTCAATGTTTGAGCTCCGGATCCGTTACAATATGGAGCCTCCATATTCGTAACGGGTGCAACCGAACAACCCCTAAGTTCAACCAAAGTTATAATCCACATCCCGGCTGAGATTTATTGCAATAACTTTTATTCTGATATGTACAAGACTTTTGTCCGATATCCAAAGTTTGCAACCGTTGGATCAACCCGGGGATTTTGTGTTGCGTATGTGAGGGCATGTTGTCCTATCCCTTGTTGCAGCATGACTCCCAAAGCAGGTAAAGCAACTCTAGACAGGCAGCATTTTGCCCCAGCCAACCCACCCTTTCCAATTGTCATGCAGTGCGGAGGAGTTACATAACGTTAAAGATGAGAGCATTTCTAGTCTACAAGAGAGTTTTTATTTAATTTTAGGGAATCAATCTTGATGTGCGCTTTCTCCTCGCATATTCCTAATTTTTCTTTGTATGGGTATTTTATGGCATTAAAATTTATTTTCTTCTCTATATGTTCTGCTCATACGATGCTTTAATTAACCTGGTGAGGCATGCAAGTTCAATCCTACCTGGTGAGTAACAGTAAAGACATAAAGCCGCGGGACCCTGTTTACATAAACCAGATAGAATGCCCGGAGAGAACATGTCAACTCCGCGGCATCCCGACGCGTCCAAACACGTCTATACTGTTTGATTCTTGTATCCTAGCATTCCGAAACTAATGCCGACCTCCTAAGACGAATCTTAATAAAGCGGGAGACTTGACGTTTAGAGGGGAACATTGGCCCCCTTTTCTACCAATCAAGATATTCGTGCTTTACAGTACCTCCAGAACTAGCATACTTTTATCATCAATTCAGTTATACCCCAACTCTTGCCAGCACTTGGTTGAACCTTGTGCACCGCGTTCTTACGTTGCCTGCGCTCTCGGTGCGGGAAAAGGAGCTTGCCGTCTTCGCTGTGCTCTCACATTCGCGTGCTGCTTATGCGCTCTATGCACACTCGGCTCGCTGAGACTGCCGGTCTCTCTCCGGGCCAGGTAGCAGATGCGCGCGAGGGCAAGCTACCACAGGTTCTGAACGAGCGCGAAGAGGTAGCGTATGTATTTGCAGGAGAGTTGGTCCGCATGAAAGGACCGCTAGGTGATGGCGCTTTGAGAGAGCGAAAAATGTACTGGGGAGGGAGGGTGTGGCAGCGTTGATGCATTTAACTGGGAGCTTTCTATATTCTAGTGTTTTGCTGAATGTTGCAAATGCATGTTTATCCGAAGGCGAGAGGATTTGAGGTTATGCCTTAACCCGCTGGTGGACAACGCTCGGGCCTAAAAACTGGCCCGAGCGTTGTGTGAACTGCTACCTAGCAAATCTTAATATCGACTAGCATCGTAGCCTGTTGCTAGGATAAGATATAGTATCTGCTGTAAGGATCTCTTTTCAATGAATATGATAATACAGGCAACGCCCATATTTCCTCCAAATTATGGAGTGTTGTACGTGAGAGGTGAGGAAAAAGAACGTACGTAGAGTATTTCGCAGGTAAGCAGCTATTTTTAGCGCCATTAGCCGAATATCCTTCTTTCGAAGAAAGCTTATCCTTTCAGATCAAAAGAAATGACCACAGGTTCGATATTAGCCCAGCAGCAGGATTCATTAATCGCAGGGACAATTTAGAACGAAGAGTCGCCTAGACGTACGCCATGTGGCAAGGCCTGACAACACACACTTCCAGTCTAGCAAGAACCCCTCCGTGGATGCATCAAAACCCGCGCACTCTTGAGTATCCCTTTCTTGCAGATTATAGGAGTCCTTCGTGCCAAAAATGCGTTTATTTAACATCAAAACGCTGAAGCTTGAATATTTCCAAAATGTGGATGCTGCTCCCCCGTACGCAATTCTTTCTCATAGGTGGGAGGAAGAGGAAGTTTTGTTTCGAGATGTCGTGGAAGAGCCTCACAATCAAGATCTTGAGGAACTAAAGCAGCGCTTTCAACAACTAGAAGAGCGATTCAATGCTCTTCAACGTCAGCTAGAGCAGAAATCCACAACTCAACGGCCACTCAATACACCATCACGGAACGAATCACAGAAAGACAAGCATCTTGGAAGTGCCTTGGCATTATCTCATCCTCATCTTCGCCACGCTTTAGTAAAGAAGGGTTGGCAGAAAGTTGAAGGCTTCTGTCGAGTAACCAAAAGACTCGGACTCTCTTACGCATGGGTTGACACCTTTTGTATCGACCAGAGCAGCAGCTCCGAACTCTCGGAATCAATAAACTCCATGTTTGTTTGGTATCAGAATGCAAAAGTGTGCATTGCTTACTTGTACGATGTGACGATCAAAGGCGACTCTTGGGACTACAATCACTACGAGGGAGTTTTCGACAACTCATCATGGTTTCGTAGGGGGTGGACACTACAAGAGTTGATCGCGCCAAAGGAGATTTGGTTCTTCAAGAAAGATTGGAGTTTATATGGCGTTAGGTCAGAGTTGGCTGATCGGATTTCCGAAATAACCAAAATCGACAAGATCATTCTCTGCGAACCGACTATGGAGAACTTAAACAAGTTCAGTGTTGCGGCAAGGCTATCTTGGGCTGCTGGACGAATTACCACTAGGCGAGAAGATCGTGCTTACTCTCTCATGGGATTGTTCGGAGTAAATATACCCACCATCTACGGCGAGGGGCAAGAGGCTGCATTTTTCAGGCTTCAAAGTGAGATTTTTCAGAAAACCTCTGATCACAGCATATTTGCCTGGAAACCTTCTACCGATTCGGCTGAGGCTGGACTAGAATTATTCGCACAATCACCGGATGCTTTCGATTTCGATGGTGCGGGCGCTATTATCTCCGTGCCTTACGACTCACTTGGCCTGCGACGAAAAGTCGCTACTTACTCTCGACAAGACGATATATATTCCTCAAGTAGCCACCGTATGCGCGTTCAGATCTTACTTCACCGTGACTCCTTCAACAAGGCAGATTCTGTCTTTAGGGCCTGCTTGGCGTGTAGGTTCCGGAACAGTAAAAAACTGATCGTTATCCGTGTGCTCTCTACGACATCTGGGGAGTACCTCCGTCTGCCACGGAAAACCGAAGAACTAGAAGTGTCTCATTTCGAAAAACTAGAGTGGGGGTTGGCTGATGTGTACATATCTCCCCATCCTCTCATCTCGCAGTCGCAGCAACCAACCAAAGAGTCAGTAATACCTCGTTGGCTCATGCTCAATGATACCCAACTCATCCAAGCCGGCTTCGAGATGAAAAGTTCTTGGCTTTGGCGCTACAGCGACAATAGGGACGGGAAATACCTCATAACTAGAGGAAAGCCGTTTGGCGCTGTTACGTTTCGAAATGGGCAGACGGGAGATGCATTCGGAGTGGTCCTGAAACTTTCGCCAACCCGTTTAATGGCGGTAATCACAGACGACTTGCACAATTTCACCTATAACGAAGGCTTAGTTGTCGTTTCTCCAAAAGCAGTTGAAGCCTACCCGTGGCAGGAACTTGGGGAATCTGTCGTCAGCAAAACTCTGGGCAAATACCAGGTCTATATTAGTTCGTCTAAATCCTCAGCGAAGGAACTTAAAGAGTTGATGATTGGGTTTATTAGAACACCTACGAGTTATTTGACTGAGTTCGAAGGCAGGAGGGGCGAGTGACTGCGGTTTTATGATCCGAATTGAAGTAGTATACGGAGCTATTATAAACAAAAGAGTGGTCTGCTTGAAAATTGAAACCTTTTCCGTAGTTTACCTTCGTGGTTCTCTACACCATGTTAGCAAACTCAAAGCATCTTCAGTGGTTTGACTTAGTTGCTCGATCGAAATTACAGACTTCCGATAATTGCGTACTGTTCACTTCTGGTCAGATTATCGCATTTAACATCATTAGTGGTTTCAACGCCAATACCCCTAGAACGGCCATAGGGCTATCGGGGTACTGGTCAGCAATGGCGGAAGACTATCTGGCCGACAAACCTTGCTTTTACTAACTGACTGGCCCGCTGGAAAGAATTCGTCGGTGTATTAGTGCATTTGCAGTATGACTTTGGAGCTATTTAGGCCTCGGTGGTCTTGTGGGAGGACCTATTCCACCACCGGAGTGTTCTTCTTGACCCAAGAAGAGAGACGGCATGATATTGTCAGTCGTATTGCTCGCATCTACCTTGTCACAGAGGTTCTATCTGACCGTCGGGCCTTCAGACTACAGACATCTTCTTGCCTTGTCGGTTTCAGATAATATTGCTCCGGTTCCGTAGCGATAAAAGTAGGTTTAACATGCTTCGATGGGTCGGGCCAACGAATCCTTGATTGGAATTACAGTCAAACCTCCTTAATGCGATATAGGGTATATAACGATATCCTCTGCATTACGATCTACACCTCTTAATCAAGCCTTTTTTAGTGTAATGTTACGATAATCTGACTTTTGACAATATCGTTAAGCACCTACCACCAATATCGGTATAACTAGTAGAGAATTTGTATGGGTGTTAAATTCAGTTCGATTGATTGGCTAGTTCTTATCGATAACCGTTGGACGAAGATACGAAGCGAAGCTAATGCCAGCTAAGGGTGCCGGAGCGGGCCGTCCTCCCTGCTAGCGTGATCGAGGCGTTCGTCTGCTTCCTCAAGATATAAGCATATTCAGTCTAGTCGATTGCAGATTCGCCTTTAGCTAAAGCCTTACCGCCGCATCTTAGTCTTACCGCGCCACACTGTGGGCCGTGCAATCAGCCGCACCCCGCCCCGAGCTGAGCTTGTTCTAACTCCCTCCCCAGAAAACAAAGGATACGTAGGAATCGAATACGATGCACCCTGATTTACCCATCCCATTACCTGGACCGTAAGCCTGCAGATATGGGCTCGTGCTCGGGCCACGAACCCAACATAGGGAAATGGGATGACATCGAAGTTGGCACCAATAGCCGCATGTCACCGAATAGCTTTACCCCACCTTCAGGTAACATTCTCCGTTTACTTTCGAATCGAAACGCATGTGTCGACACCTTCGGAGGTGCAGAAACCTTGTCTTCTCGAACCACTGCAGACGAACCAGGGACGGTATGTTCTCCATCTTCAAATGCCTTATTGCGATCCACAAGTTTATTAAGAAGACTGACAGTTAAGTCTGAAAATAAGGCAATACCATGTCGCAGCACTGGTTTCGGCCTTCTGTTCAGCCCAACCTCTCAACTATCGGCCGCGAAGCTTCTGAGCAAACAGATATGAGCATCTCTAACCGAATCAGCGTTTACACTCGCTGTCCCCTCTCACCAAATGACCGATCAATCCGACTCGTGGTGATACCTCCGAGACTGAAGCATAACGGCCGCATTACTTGCATGCTGGAAGTTGAGCGTCTGGGCCTTAACCTACAATACGAAGCTCTATCATATTATTGGGGAAACCCTAAAGTTACGGAAGAAATCATTGTTAACAACTGTCCTCTACAAGTTACGACAAACCTGGCCTCGGCACTACGGGTTCTGAGCAAGAACGGTATGGGGAGAAAATTGTGGATTGATGCAATCTGTATCAATCAGTGATCTTATTGGACTGGGGTCTAGTTGGAGCTCCAGTGTAGATTCAAATTCGATGTGGATTTGGATTGGGCCTTCTAATTGGTGGATTAGAGTGGATCTTCGTTGATTTAACTCCTAGAGCTCTAGATCTATACCCAATTCGAACTGCGGCTAAGGAGGAATAGAGCACTAAGGAGTCAATACATAATGCAAAGCTAATTAGCAACCCTCGCGACTCTACTACTAACTCGGTGTCTAATAGGTAGTGTATTAGCTATAGAATTTTAGGACACCTGGTTATCCTACCACCGCTACCATTACCTCTGCTGTTGCGGCTCTACATCTACACTTACTGTTGTGGTGTTGTATTCAACTTTCCTACCTCCATAATGGAATGATTTCTCTTGGTGCGCCTACCTCTACTATCTAACAATATTATCCTCGCCCCAAAATCAATTAATTTAAAAGCCGATGACACAAAGGAGGTGGTTAAGTTTAAGCTATAGGGCAAGAACTATATTTAATATAACGCCTTAACAAAGAAGCCGAAGCATATAAGACAACACACGTCACCTATATGGCTTTAGGGTAAGAATCTGCAGCTAAAGAAAGGCAACAGCTCGATTACATATTACTACTATTATATTTATAAGAGGTTAAAGAAGCCGCAGGAGCTCTCTATTGTGTTAAGTGGAAGATCTACCGCGTTAACTTACCTTGTTAAGGATTATAATATAGATAAGGTTACAGGCTTACTAAAGAAGCATAGTAAGACAGCTCCAACTTAATTAATAATTAAGGATTATCCTGCCAAGAGGTTGCTTATTTGGAGTCACAATTTTAACACTTTTAAGTAGCTGCTTATACAATGGGTTATATGTTATTATATTGCCTTTTTCTAGTTTGAGAATATCTATTTCCGTTAGCTGTTATTCTTTATATACCCTAGGCTTAAGAAGTTCTTACTAAAGGCCTCTAAAACGATTCGCGGGTGGGTAATTAAAGCGTTTAAAATACAGAAGGGTAAATTAAGGAACGAGCTTAAGAACTCCCATAGTATAATCTTAATATCCTTTAATCTCTAGACGTTGCTAAATGCACTTAGGGTCCTTAGTATAGTTGCGTATTTTATTAATTAAGCTAGCAAGCGTCGCTATGTAGTATTAGGCCTGCGCGAAGTTATTAGTAAATATAGCGGTGAAAATATAGCGGCCGTCCTCCTTGATATCTTTAAAGACTATAAGATTTATGGTAATATTGGGTATTTTATAGCCGATAATGCAGAGTCGAATAATACGTGTATTAATACAATACTTTAAGTGCTCTATCTAGGAATATTAGCAAAGAAAAGGAAGGCCTGTAGGCTCTATTGTTTTAGTTATATTATAAACCTTTACGCCTAGGCCTTTATTGTAGGAGTTAATATAGAGAAAGTATATAAAGATTTAGCTGCTGTGTATTACGACTAGGATCTTAAGAGGATAAAGCAACTTTGGAAGAAGCGTAAAGCTATTAGATTACTTTATAACCTTATACAATATATTTAAATAACCCCCTAGCGTTGTGCGGTATTTATTATTCATTGCTTAACGTCCAATTTGGATCCCTGTTGGGCCCACGCGGACTACTCCTTATATACATATAGGGAGAAAACTCTATTTGAGAAAACCCCGTGATCCGTCTCCCTGCCTTTTGGGGCTCGCTTATAAGTCGCCTATAAGTTACCAGTGGTGCTCTACTACCTTACTTTTTAACCTCCTTGGGAACTACTGCTGCCGTAATAAACCTATAGACGCGCTAGTATTATACACTGTACTCTACTCCTATAGAGTTATTAGGGGGCGCCTATTACTTACCCCTTTACCTTCTATTGCTATTTCCTTTGCAACCTAGAACTGGTCTAGTATATTTTAGCTAATAAGCCACCGGGTAGCCGCCTTAAGGCCTTTCTATATTAAGAGTAGTGTATTATAGTTTTCTATACCAGCTGCTAAGAGTATTACTTCTTAGCCGGTGCATAAGGGGCATAATAGTATTACGTGTTTTGGTGTCTGTCTTAGCCAGCTATATTTACACCTTAAGCTACCTACTAGAATACCTACCTAGTAAAGCTAATCTTTTAGTCCTATTATTCCTGTCCTTAAGAGTATTGCTATTGTATTTTCTGCCTTTATTAGGCCCTCTTAGAGCCCTTGGGTATTTACCCCCTATAGTATTACCTATATTATGGCTTAGGTTCCCCTTGCTTAAGTCTACCTCTATATCTTTAACTCCTATTTATCTCTCTAGCGTTGGTCCAACCAGTATTATATTATAGTAGATGGTTTTCCAGTACTCTTTTATGCTCTACTTTAGCTCCTTTTTCTTCCTTACTGTTGTCTTTACTGGCCTTTTACGCGTCTCCCTTCCTTCTCTATATAGGCCTGGGTCCTAGCGCCGCACTATTTTTCTTCTACTTTCTCTACCTGTTTTCCTAATATATCTTCCCTACTTTAGGGTTGTTGGTTCCTTCTCCTATAGGGCACCCTAGGGTCCCTCCATAGTTTGTTTAGGCGTGTCTTGATATACTTTATAATATTAAAGTTACGTTCCTTTTACACCCTTTATATTACATTGGCTTTAATATATAGTTATAGGGGGGGAATATTGGCTTCCTTCTTAAGCAGTGCTGTGGCCGTTCGCTTATACCCACCTGTTATACTCCTAAGGTAGGCTGTTTGGACCTTTTGGAGTGGTTTAAGAAGTAATTTAGGGGGGCCTTTCTTGGTTTCTCTAGTAGCCCAAATACTAGATCTATATATTATGGTTGGCCAGACAACTACTATATATAATAGGCGTAACCTCTAGAAGCATGGACCCTATATAGAATTAATGATCCTAGATATAGCGATATACTGTGCTTGGCCCTTACGGGCCGCTTATGCTGTATATGCGCTTTACCGGAGCTTACTATTTACCTACACTCCCAATACCCTTAGGCCTTAAATAGTGATCTAACTGGACTAGAGCGCCTCTGGAGCTCTATATTGGATCCTTTCTTGCATTGGATTTGGAGCTATTGATTTTAAGGCTGGATTAGAGTAGATCTAACTTATTTAGAGCTCCTAGAGCTCCAGTTCTATACCTAATTAGGAGGAAGGATAGGCCGCTAAGGAGTTAGTGCTTAGTGTTAAGGCTAAATAGAGCCAATTAGCGACGCTAGCATTTAGCGTTAGTAAGCTCCTATCTTATAAGACGATTAATTTATAAGAATTAAGGACATTTACTTATCCTCTGCTGTCACTCCTGCATCTATACTTACTACTTTGGTATTTTATTCCCTCCCTTCCTCGCCTAATACTATGGCGGCCGATATTACGCGTTACCTTATATACCACTCACCTCCTACATCTGACGACTTTATCCTTGCTCCAAAATCGATCAATCCGGCTCGTAATAAGGTAGTAAAGGTAGAGGAGTTTAAGCTGTACGACAAGTACTATATTCGATGTAGCGCCTTAACAAGAGAACCGAAATATACAAAGCAGCGCACCTCGCATATATAGAAGTGGGGGGAGGATATTTAATTAAAGTCTGGTAGCGACGGTATAGCTTATTACTACTACTATCTTTATAAGCGAATATAGCGTAAGTAGGAGCTGCTTATAGTGTTATCTAGAAGGACTACTACTATAGACCACCTAGTAGAGGACCACTATATGGATAAGATAATGGGCGTACTTAATACTTACCAAAAACCTAATAAATCTAACCAGCTAACAATTGATGAGTATCTAGAGAAGAGGTCGCTTAATAGAGCTCGTAACTTTAAGAGGTTTAAGTAGTTGCTTATTTAGTGGATTATTTGCTGCTATATCGCCTTCTTCTAATTTGAAAACGTCTACTTCTATAAGCTACTATATTTTATCTACCCTGGGCTTAAAAAGTTCCTACTAAAGGCAGCAAATATAATATGATCGTGGGTTATAAATAAATGGGAGCAATAGAAGGAGTTACTAAGGAAAGAGCTAAAGGCCGCTTATAGCGCTATATTAATATCCTTTAACCTATAGACCTTACCGAACGGCTATATGATTCTTAGTGTTGTCGCCTATTTTATAAATAAGGACGGCAAGCGTCGCTATATAGTATTGGGCCTTTGTGAGGTTGTTAGTGAACATACTAGTAAGAATATGGCAGCTGTTCTAGTTGCTTTATTTAGGGACTATAGAATTACAGGCAATATTAGGTTCTTTATAGCTGATAACGCTGAGTTAAATAACACCTATATTAATGCAGTTCTTTAAGCCCTATATCCAAAAATGTTAGCAAAGAAACGAAAAGCATGTTAACTTTGCTGCTTTGGCTATATAACAAACCTTTATACGTAGGCCTTTATTATTGGAATAGACGCTAATAAAATCTGTAAAGAAATAGCAGCTGTATACCGCGATTAGAATTATGGCAAGGTTTAAGAGCTCTAAAAGAAGTAGGGACCAGTTAGTTTACTTTAAAATCTTATTTAGTACATTTGTATAACCCCCCAGCGTTATAGTTTCTTTAGGAGGATTTAAATGGGAGGTCCTTTATTGGAATTTAATAACCTAGAGGTACGTAATAGAGCTATAGTATTAAGATTTGCTACCTGGCAGAATATTGGGCGAGTCTCTAATTAGCTATAGCTTTGGATTTTATATCTACCACCCTTAACAGTTGCAATCTAAGCCTTACGGTTGCAATATTTGAACTTATAATACTACCTATAAAAGCGATACTAACAATTTACTAGCTTATCTAAAATAACTAAACGTGATGGAACTTACTCTTTTTAGCTATCTTATAATTTTTAAACTATAGAGAACGAATTATTATATTCTATAAGACTTATAAACCCAGCAATAAAGCTAAAGCGCTTACTAGAGACGACCTCCTCTAGCCAAAGCACTAGCTCTAGCTTAAACACCTTTATAACCACCTTAAGACATTCTATAAGGCTATAATTATAGTAGAGGGTAATTAAACAAGTCTTACTAACCACTTTTAAATACTAGATTGGCTTCTTAAGGAGCTCTTATTAACTAAGTAGAAGTTTCTTAAGCTCTCTACTTAATCACTTTAAAAACGGAAGAAGGCCGACGCTTAAGCTTATTAATACTTAGCGGACTGTTTAGAAGCAGCATAGGAGAAGGGAAATAAGTACTATAATAAGGCTAATAATACAGCAGCGTACTACGCAGCAATCGTTCTTAATCCAACGCTTAAGATATAGTAGTTTAAGGACTATTGGAGGCCACATCCTATTAAGAAGGATTAGATTAATAGCGTTAAGTAGAAGATTAAGGAGCTCTGGCTTAATTATAAAGGCTAGTATTTATTTATCCAATCGTTCTTACCAGATTTAGCACTGGTTTAGTAACCTTAATAAGTAAAGATTTATACCTCTACTTAAAATCACAAGCGCCTAAAAACGGTTTATTAAAATAATAAGGCTACTGCGCCTCCTCTAATTAATCGCTTTGATAAGTATCTATATATAAATAAGCTTAAGCTTAAAGAGCATAAACACTTTAACCTTATATAGTACTGGCAGGACCGCTATACAAGCCAGCCTAATCTTGCTTGCTTCGCCCTTAATATCCTTACGGTGCCTCCTATAAGCGACAAATATGAATGACTGTTTAGTAGCTATAAGATCCTCCTTAAGGCTTAACGCTCTCGGCTATAGATGGATATAATTAAGGCAAATAAGGGTCTTTGGCATGGATATGGACCTCCACCAAAGGATATATTTGATAATAAGGATATTGGCAAAGTAGAGGGAGAGCCGCGGCCACCAAAGCTCTCACCTAAAGAGGAGGCTAAGGCTCGGCTTGCTACTACGGTTGCTACGGAGGCTGCTGCTTAGGTGGATGATGAGGATAAGGAGGCTTTGGCCGAAGAACTCGCTAAGGAGGCTACTTTAGAGGGCGACGATAAGGCTGGTAATAAGGAGGACCTTTCTGCTGCTAATATATAATATAGGTGATTTTTAGTAAGTTCGGCTACCCTATTAACGACCTAGAAGCATGCCAAGACTTACTATTTATAGTATATACTGCTTATATAACTGCATTGGATTTATCTTAGAGCTCTAGGAGCTAAACCCTATCTTCTATAGAGTGGAGTGGATTTAAATTAAAATCCAGTCCAGTCCAGTCCAATGAGATCACTGGCCTTAAACCAGTTAACCCCCAAAGCCTTAGATATAGATTGTATGCTAAAGATCTATAGATTGGTTACGTTTTCTTATAAAATGGATTAGCTGGTATTTCTCTAGTGAGAATTAGACTCTATATTGTCTTGCCTATTCTATATAGGTGTTGTGGGCTTTCTCTAATGTCCTACAGTTCTCTGCGGCTGTTGGCCCATATATAATTAGGTTTGTGTTATTAATAAAGCCTATCCCCTAGGTCGCCCCTTTCTTAAAGGTATTAAGCAGGTTACTTATAAAGAAGAGGAAGAGTATAGGCGATAAAGGTAATCCTTATAGTATTCCTGTTGCGACTATAATAGGGGGGCTCTGGTATCTGTTAAAGACTAGTAATGTTTCTTTCTAGCCTATAAATCCTTAAATAAATTAAATGATCTATTCTAGGAAGCCCTTTGCCCTAAGGATATATAGGAGACGCTTATAGGGTATATT
>Ga0307507_10003549_pt1 | contig 29924 bp, 9 predicted proteins | sample 7_EM_MG_FD_207223 | JGI IMG/M metagenome (GOLD analysis project Ga0307507, IMG submission 207223) | Populus trichocarpa ectomycorrhiza microbial communities from riparian zone in the Pacific Northwest, United States - 7_EM | ecosystem: Host-associated > Plants > Roots > Unclassified | place... | reverse complement strand
TATACTTTGGCTATATCTGCAAGCTAAGGTGCTATAAGTAGTCCACAGGTTTTTAAGGCCTTATTTAGAATTCCATCTGGTCCTAGTACTATATTATTTAAAAGGCGGCTAATAGTTCTGGCCATTTCCTCTATTATCATGTCGCTGTCGACCCGCAGGCGAGTCACCGGTGTTTCACCTATGATGTTACTGAGGTCTGCTAGAGCCGGTTAGGGGAAGAACCTTTCTATAGGGATCTTTACCTTCTCATTATTGTTGTTAGTGGCCTGTGTTTCCCCTGCTCTTTATAGGGGTGGTAGGTGTAGGTCTTCTGCTAGGCGCCCTGCCTTTTTCTTTAACCATTTCGCCATGGCCCAAAGGCCCTTGTTATGGGGGAGGCTCGGGTTGGAAGTGTGCTTATTTATAAACCATCTCCAGTTATTCCTTGCTTCTTTTTTTAGGGTATTCTTTAACTGGTTTCTTGTGTCTTTGTATTGTCTCTTATCTTCAGGGTTGTGGCTGCTTGTATATTTCCTTCTTGCTCGTCGTTGGCTAGTAATAAGAACCGCGCATTGTGCGGAAGTTTAATATATTAGTAACTATTATTAGTAACTAATCTAGGTTAAAATGCCGTAGTAGTAGAGCTTTTATAAACTTTATATATAGTTCCCAAAAGGCTTTCTATACTTTTTTAGGCCATATCTATAGTTTATACTATTTAGTTAGTCCCTTCTTGGTTTTCTTCCCTTTTACCTTTAAGCTTTTTAATCCCTAGGCTAGGTTTTAAGAAGCTTTAGTGATGTAGTTAAATAGGTATTAGGTAATATCTAAGTAGTTATAGATAAAGCGCCTATAGAAATTAGTAAAGCTTAGGAACACTCAAATATCCTAGTAGCTTTTTAGCTCTAGCTACTCTTAGATTATCTATACCCGTATTAGGTCCATAACTACGCCTATAGGCGTTATAATATAGCCTAAAAACTCAACCTGCTTAGTGTTAAAGATATACTTTAACGCCTTAGCGTAGAGGCCCTAATTATCTAAATATTCTAGTACTTTACGAATGTATTATTTGTGCTAATCCTTATCTTCTAAGTAGATTAGAATATTATCTAAATAGATAACGTATATACGGTTAACTAGTCCCCCTAAGGCTCTATAAATATACAATTAAAATATTATAGGCGTATTGGCTAGCCTAAAAGGCATTACTAGATACTTAAAGTAGCCGTATTAGGTTTTAAAAGCGGTCTTCCACTTATCCCCTTTTTTAATATAGAGCCTATAATAGGCGTCTTATAAATCTAGCTTTATAAAAATCTTTACCCTAGATAATTAATCTAGCATTTTACTAACTAATAGTAGTAGGTAGCGGTTCTTAATTGTAATCTTATTAAGACCGTAATAGTCTATATATAGCCTTATAGTTCTATCTAGTTTTAGAATAAAGAGGATTAGCACGCCTACTAGTAACTTACTAGGCCGTATCCATCCCTTTTCTAGTAAGCTATTAAAGTACTCCTATAAAATCTTAAGCTCTTTACAAAAAAGGTTATAGATAGGGAGGTTTAGTAGTTACTTACCTTCTTCTAGATTAATTATATAATCGTATTCTAAGTTTTATAAAAGGATTTTAACTTACCTACCTAAAAATACCCTTAGTAAGTCCCTTAGGCCTACCGGAATATTTAATAAATTAGGGTCGCGTTTGTCCTCTATATTATTATTAGGTAGGTCCTAGAGCTCCCTTAGAACGCTTATAGGTAGCGTTATATACTGTAGTAACTATTTGTATATGGTTGCCACTATACGTTAAATAGTTTTATACGGTAGCTAGTAGAGGGTAGAGAATTCTTTAACGCAGCGTTTAAGGTACTATAGTATATTCTCTATGTATTGCTTAAGCTAGAGTAACCTATAACAATAAAAGTATCTTATAAGATCTTTAAGATCACCGCCTCCCTATAATGTCTCTATAACCTATTTAGCAGTTCCCTATAGGGTCTCTATTATAGAAGGGTTATTACCTATATTAGACTCTATACCCATCTTACTATAGAATAGGGGTTAGATCCAATCCTCCTTTAGGTATAGAGCGTATACTATTTCACCTAGAGCTATATCCTTTAGGATATTTTTTAAGCTTATTAGTAATATACGCCCTTCCAATTCTTTATTATTCCATAATTTAAAAGCTCCTATCTTAAAGCATATTTTAGGATCTACTTCCGCGAGCTGAGGATATTTAAGGATAAGGTTATAACCTATAAAGTTAGCCACCTAAAAGGGTTACGGGCTAACTACCTTAGTGCAGTTATATATATTAGCTACTAACACTATAAGCTTATAGGCGCTATATAGTTTAATCTAATACTTATCTAAGAAGCCTATAATAGGTTTCCGCTACTCTAGTAATAGGATAAGTTAATACTCTTTTGCCAAATTATATCATATAAGATTAATTTTAGCGCCGCTATTATATAGTGCTTAGAACTGACGCATCTTGCCTATAGGGAGTATTATTTCCAGCTTAACAGCAATACGGAGAGTCTTCCCTTCTATATTTTGCCCTAGTTATAGCCGGGAGACGTCCACAACTAGGGCTTCTCTTTTTTTAGTTTATTAGTGCATTTATTGCCCTATTAATTTTTCTAATAAGAATATCCCTTTAGCTTCTCGGAGGGTTCCTATAAAGGTATTAGATAGGTATTAGGTTAACCCTAGAAGTCTTTCCCGCTACTTAAGGTTCCTAACTTTAACTATTCCAAAGTTTTCTTTAAGAACGGCTTCTTTAAAGACTAGGTCTGCCCTATATTACTACCGGAGTGCCTATACTTTTAGCTACCCCCTAGCTTCTTACTAGAAGAGGTCTAGTTCCTTACTATACCCTTAGCATTTAGAACCGCTCGTTTAAAATCCATATATACGGTAATTTATAGTAGGGCTTCTACGCGCTTTATTTTATTATAAATTACTAGCTTTATTCTAGCCTAGATAAATCTAATTTTCTTCTTTTTATAGATGCTGCCGTCCTTATTTTTAAAGGGCTCTAGATCTATCTGTTAAGTATAAGTTTCTACAAAGTTTATAAACTGGCGGAAATCTTAACAGTCTAGCTATATACCATTCTAGAATTATTCTACGTTATTATATTATATAATATGCGAATCTTAGGTCTAACCCTTTAGGAAGGTCTATAGCTATAGCTATATAGTAATTTGCTCTTTATTAAGTTAATTAAGCATAATCTAGTTTAGTAATTGGTCTTTAATCTTGCTAATAATCTATTATATACGTTCTTTAGTATTATCTTATATTATTAGTATCTTAAAGAAGTTATCTACCTCGCGAACCTAATTATCTAAATATTAGGCGCTGGGTTTATAACAGAGTTCTAAACTACTAGAGGCCTTAGCTAATCAATCTATATCTTTCTTTTATTTATTATATAAATGTCTCTCTAAGTCTTCCATACTTCCTTAGGTAGGTACTAAATAGCCTCTAAAAAGCCTTTAGCTCTAGCTAGGTTATAAAAAAACTTATCTAGCTTAGATTAAACCCTACTAGATCTAAATTTACCCTTAAAGGGTTCTAATATATTTATTAGTAGCTTCCTCCTATATAGCTTTTAAGAGCCTTATAACAGCTTCCCAATATCTGTTTTAAAGGATATTAGTATAGGGCTCTTAACTTTCTAAACTTAGGCCTAGGGAAGCTCCGGCTATAGAGGTAGTATTAGTACTAGTAGCTAATATAGATTTCCTAATAAGCCTTAGGTCTTAAGTTAGTATTTAGGTTAAATTACCTAAAGGGGTAGGCCTGCTTAGCTTATAAGCAGTTTATATACTGCTACTATACTAATTATAGGCCAGTGGTCTTCTAGGAGGGTTCCAGTTAGATCCTTAGTTAGACGTATTAGTATATTCCTCTAGCATTTCTAGCTTAGGGGAAGATCTTAGTATTACCTCTAGCACTTAGTCTTCTAATTAGCCTAGGTAGGGCCAAAGGGGTTCTAGTTGCTTTCTAGTAGCGCTGCGTCCATTATAGAGGGTGTCTATATTTTCCTTAGCGGTAACTATAGGTGTGTAAGAGTCTTTAAGCTCCTAGCGTATCTAGGTATTAGGGCTCGTTCAGCCGTCTTACTTAGAGGTTTATATTATCGCAATCTCTTACTATTAGAGGGACCTTCCTGCCTTAATACAACGGCTTTCTATAAGGTATTTATGGAGTTTCCGCTTAGGTCATCGCGAGATTTTAAGGGAAAATAGTGGATATAAATAAATAATCTAGTCCTTAAAGCCAGCTACCCTTTTAAAATAGAGTAGGAAGGATTTAAATATAAGGGGACTTTATAAACAGGGGGCTATAAGGACATAATTATGGAACAGGATAGATTGGTAAGAGAGATAAATCCTTAAGGAGGTAAGGCCTCTAGGATCGTAAAGACTATATACTACAGGCACGTGCCTCTGGCACGTAACTGGCGACCATCTAAGGGGCGTCCGGAGGTTGTCCTAAGGGCAACCTAAGGTGACCGCAATAATATCCCTTATAGTTATATAGACTACCTCCGAAAAAGAACTTCTATCTAGGCCTAATTAAATACCCTAAAGTAGTAGGCGAGTGGAATAAAGTTAAAGCTATACTATGCTATAAGTCTATTAAGAATAAGCTTTAATATAAAGTTAAATAACTAGAATAGCCCGCTAAGGACTCTATATAGAAACTAGAGGATTACTTTAATTATTATAAAGATATTTTAAAAGAATATTAGGACTAAGGTCTATAATTTACAAAGTATAAAAAGTGCTCTAATACTATAGTGTTATTATAGCCTATAAAGAAGACTTGCGTAAAAAGTAAGAAATAGATTAAATTAGATATAGAACAGATAGGCTCTAGAAACTATAAGGATTAATTAAGGCTATAGCCTAAGGCAAAATAGGTTCTTAGCCTTTTTACGTATATAATATAGAATCAATAGGGTATTTTGCTAGAATTATATTCCTATTTATTAGTCTATATTAGGAATAGCGTTCCTATACCTTCCTAAATGCCTTATAAAGCCTTCCTAAGCACTAATTAAAATCCTTAATTGCTACTATATATAAGAATTAATTCTAAATACCTAAATTAAAAGCTATTATACCTTATCCTTAGGTATAGAATTAGTATCTATTGGCCTACTAAGTAATAGCTAATAAGAATAAGATCTAGATCCCTTTATAGGGGTATAGGTAGGCATAAAAATAGAGGCAGGCTAATAAGGCGTAGAAGGAGCAAAGACTCTTAAACGCTTAATACTAATATTAGGTCCAAACTAGTACTAATAAAGTTCCTAAGGCGTAAGCTTTTAATTAATAAAGATACGCTTAAGCCTAGAATAAACAGAGATATTGGCTAGCTAGTAAAGTCTAGAACTACTAAGACCTTGCTATAGTAACTATTAGTTATCTATCCATTAGGTATCTAAAGGGTAATCTACCTAATACCGCATTATATTATACTCTTTTAAAACTTAACGCGCATACATAAACTCCTTATAATAAATGGCAACCTTCTTCTTATTACTCCTATCCTTTACCCTATCCTTAGTATACTAACCTTACTCCCTTATTAGGCATTACTAGCTAGCTTACTAGAAATTATGGGCGGTATAGATAGCTATAGTATAGTTTTAAATTTAACCTAGACGCTTAGTATTGGCGCTAGAATAAGAGAGAGCCTAGGCAATATAGTAGTTAAGGACATTAAAGGAACGCCGCCACTTAGGCCTAGACTATTAAAGCTTAAAGTTAGCAATAGAAATTTATTAAGGATAGAAAAGCTTACCTTAATACAACTTCCGCTCTTAGTACGTATATATTAATTATAAGGACTAAAGGTATTAAACCTTATATAGTAAGTCTTATTATAAGCATCTAGAATCTTCTTATTAGACTTCTAGTCTTTTAAGGACATATAGGTAAAATTATTTAGGTAGGACTAGCACTAATTATAGGTTAGCGGAGGTTAAGGTTCTATATATAGTAGTAGGGCCAAGATACGCTAAGAAATTAGCTTAGAAAAGCAGTTAATAGGAGAATAAAGAGGTATATTAAATTAATAATGGAAAAAAAGAAAATCTTAATAATATATTAGAGATACGTCTAAAATTAGACGAAGGTTAATAATAGGAAGTAAGGTGTTAAGGAAAAGGAGCAGCTTAATAAGTAAGGTATCTCTATACTTTACCTTCTAATACTCTTCTAGTAAATAGCCATAACCCTACTAATATAACTCCGTTATAATAGCGCAATTTTAGAAAAAAGGAAACACGCGTATAAGCTATTTAGCTATTACTTCCTTATAAAAACTAATTACACGGCCGAGGAAGGCAATTAAGATGTTAATTATAGACGTATATAGGTTAAATTATACTTAAATAATATTACAATATTAAAGAACAATATTATAAACGTTTTTAATAATCATATAATAGTTATAGGTGCTATTATAAAGTATTCCTCCTATTTACTAGGTAGTAGAGTTATACTAAATATACGGCACAGGACTACTAGATTTAAAAGTATATATACTAAATCTTAAGAGATAAGTCTCTTTAACTAACTAATTAATACCCTAACTATATCTAATAGCTTAAGGGCAAATATAGAAGTAATATATTAGTAATATAGGGGATTATAAGAAAAGGATTATAAGAAAGGATTATAGACTATATCTTAATAGTTAAAAATAACAGCAAGCCAAGGCTCTATATATTAAATCCCATACTAAAAGGTTCTACGGAACTATACTAGAATACTAAATTACCTATAATACTTATTGTTTGTATCAATTTAATGATACAAGTAAGTCATATCCAGGGGCACGAAATACGTATAGTATCGTATACTCTTTTGGATGATGGTGACTGTCAATTCTATTGAGGTAGACTACGTAGTCTATATACTGACGCGCCCTCCCCTTTAATTAGTTATAAGCAAGTGGTTGGTGCACCAAACGTGTAAGAACGCGTTTGGTACAACAGGTGCTATAATTATACACTAGTGGTACTTAAAGATAGACCCACTTGTATATAACCTCCGTAATTGCTTTTAATAGGACCGTAAAACACAAAAGAAATACATAGGAAATCCCTCCCGGGGTGCCTTCTAGGCTGCCTTCCAAACGGTGCCTTAAGCTGGCCGTAAGTCCTGTTTACGGTCCGTAAAATAAACCGTACGGCCTTCTAACGGGCTGTAAATAGGCCGTACGGCCTTCCGACGGGCCGTAAATGAACCATAAGTACTCCGTTAGTCTTGTTCCACCCATTCTATAACCTTTAGATTGAGCTTATTTGTGTTAATTAGGGTTTTAAGAGCTTGGTACGGCTTTGCCTTAGTTATAGCATCTGCTGGGTTGTCTTTGCTGCTGATCCATTTGACCTCTGTAATCTTATGTCGTTTGTAGGCCTAACATAAGCATATTAGGTCAACCATAAGCCTCTTCTCTTGTGTTGTACCTAGTTTAACTATGCAGTTATAGAAGGACTTTAAATCGGTGTATAGAACTAGGGGTAATTGCTCCAATTGTAGGATCTTCTAGATTATTAACTTGATTACGGCTCCTATATTAAAGCCATGAGCTAGTATATATAGCTTAGAAGCTAGTATACTACGGGTTACTTATTTGCACTTAATTAAAGACCAGTAGATTATATTTGCATCCTAATTATAGTCCGTAAGTACAATTACAAAGCCGATTTGTGATAATAGGTCCCTATTGTTGGCGAAGGAGGCGTCTATAAATACTAGTAAGCTAAGGGAATTTAGGTCTAGTGGTACAAAAGTAAGTCCTCTTATTGCATTATCAATTTGCTACTAAATGTGTTTGTTAAGCTGCTTAATATTTTCCTCTTATGGATCTGTTACCTGGGCCGTAAAGGATAGATTGTAGGCAGATTTAGGTTAACAGACTGTGGCAATATAGGCGCCTCTTGTACGCTGTGTAACATATTAGTCCTTTATGTTTACGGTCTTACGGGTCTCTCCGCGGGAACTAGTAAGGTCTATAGGCTTTGCTGTAACAAGCCTTAGGTTTTAAGCTTAGCGTTCCTAAGTCAGCTAGATTAGGTTGCCCTTTTGTGTAATTAAGCCTCCATTAAACTTAATTGGAGTCTACTTAGTTAACTGCTCTCGCAGCTTTGCTAAGAACTTTGCCTCTTACAGTTTAGTCTCTTTAGTATCCATAAAAGTCTAGTCCACTAAGAAGAGGGTATTATCTATTTGGAGTCTAACAATACCGAGGCCGTTTAATAGGGTGTATAGGAGGCAGGGGTCGTAGGTCAACTGTTCCATTTTAAGTTTACTGATATAATGCTAGTAATACGTTTTAAACTAGTGGTTTCTAGCTTCTAGCACTCTGTAAAGGGGTTTTATAACCTATAAAATTATTCCTGGTTGCAAATTAAGTTTAAGGGGTGGTCGTATAAAGATATCTCTACTTAGGTAGGTGTTAGACTGCATATAGGCTTGCGAGATATCCTATAAGTAGAGGGCTACGGGTTTAGTTTGCTATAGTCTAGGCGTAAGTGTAAGTATAATCCGTTAACTAACTTATTAAATCATGGGCGATTGCGTAAGGACTAAGTCCTTTCCCCGGTCGTTATAAGCTTATATAATAAGCCTTAATTTCTTAAAGGCTTTGTTAGTACTAGGGTGCTTAATCTTATTAACGAAGCGTAAGTTAAATATACGGACGCCTTACGGGACGTCTTTTTCTGTTATAACTGCAAAGACGCCCTTTTCAAGTAGTCCATTAATCTCTTTGCGTTATAAGTCCATAAAAGGGGTTTCCTATACTAGAACTAATATATCCATAGGTGGGAGTTGTCTTACGGATGTGCCTATGGAGGTTAGGTAATTCTCTATTATAGGGTTCTTAGTTATAGGGTGCTTTTAGGGACGTCCTTAACTACGCTTTACAGTAGGTTTAGCAGGTTTCTGGGGGACTTCTAAAGTGGGCAGGGGTGCTTCCGGTTCGTCTGGTTCGGCAGGTGCTTCCAGTTCGTCTGGTTTAACGTTATAGGTGTTTTCGGACCAAAAATAGGGTTTTATAGACGTGCTTCTAAAGCTAGTCGGTCCGCTAAGAAGTTATATATAGCACGTTTTGTCTTCTACAGCCAGTAAATAATAAGGTCCAGTCCAATTACCGCTCTTACGCCATATAAGGACTTTAGAGTTAAGCAGGAGGTCGTAAACTAAGGTTGTGTTAGGTCCGTTACAGTGGTGCAAAGCGCTATTGACAGTTTGTTTAGCCTGTAACTTAACTATTTTGGCCATTACCTTCTGTATTGCAGCTGTTTAATCTATAATAGATGGGGCAGGAGGGTCTAGTTTACCTATTCTTGGGTAGGCTCTATAAACCAAAAGGGTGGGTACTAATCTGTTAGGGCCGGCGGTATTATTAACGGCTTTTATAGCCATCTATAAAGCCAGTTCCTTTTAAATGTCCTTGCACTTATCCGTAATAATCTAGAAAGCTCTCTATAGAGCTAGGTAAGCTTACTTAATAAGCCCAATAGACTAGTGCGCTTTAACTAGAATAGCTTTTATTAAAATAGTTATAGCCGTAGTATACTATTGGAATTCCTTGCTAATAAAGTTCCTACCAGCGTTATGGGTGATATACTTAGGGGGTCTAACGTATGTGTTAATTTAGCAGGTCCGTAAAATATCCTAAGTGTGCTTTGCGGATATATTTCGCAACCAACAGGCAGCTTAATAGCGGGTTGCCTTGTTAATTATGTGTAATACTAGGCTGCCGTTAATATACATAATATCTATATACATTAAGTGGTTAAAATTAAGGTCCTTATAAAGGGTGAACTTAAATCGGCCTAGGGAATGTCCGTATTTCTAGCAGAAGGAGCAGTATTTGGTTAGGTGGTTAATTGCCTTTTTGTTCACGTCGTTATATCTAGAGCGTTTAAGGACTCTATACAGCTTTTCAGCTGATAGGTGGCCAAAACGGCGGTATAGGTGGTGGATTTCCGTACTAGTGAGGTAGTACGGGTTATAGTTAAAAGATTCCTAAATATAGGTCCGTAAAGTCTCTTCCTATATAAGGAACGGGTGTCCAAATCATTATGTAATTAGTAGGGTGGCATGCTTGCTTCCTAGGGCAATAGTAGGGCCAATTAAGGTGTCTATAATATTGTTGTAGTAAACCTATAACCTATCTATATCCGCAAGGCAGAGTAGGAAAGGGGTGTCCGCTTTTACTACATGGAAGTTAACTAGGCCAATTAGAGTCTTAACTACAACTAATCTAATTAATGCGGTTAAGCCGATGCCAAATTGGACATTTATAGCCCCAGTTTGCATAGTATTAATATCCGTATTATTATTTGTGGTAGTCTTATATACAAGGTATTGTCTATAACCTATAGTAGACTTCTTAGAGGCACCTGTATTAATCATAATACCATAGAATTCTTTAGGGGTATAGCGTTCTGTGGTAATATATGCAAATGGGTCCTATTTACGGTCCGTAACGTCCATAGCAGGTCCAACGAGTGTGCTTATAGGTTAGTTTTTAGGTACAATTAAGTGTATAAAGGAGCGGTCGGCTAATACGGTCGTAATATTAAAGGCTTGGCTGTCTATAAAAGGTCTAAAAGTAGTTAGGAATATCTCTAAGGTCTCCTATTCCTAAGTATCTAAGTTAAAGTTAATTATAAGGGCTTCCATTAACTTGTTAAGAGACTCCTCTACTTCCTCTCCTTTATAGTCTAAGATAAACTGGTTAATCTAACTATTAAATCTCTTCTTAGACTTGTTATGTTCTTCCTAGGTATATCTTATAGACTAACATCCTTCCTTACCGCACACAAAGCACTTCTAACTGGTTTGTCTGTGGGGGTATACTTTTATATAGGAGTTGCTGCGGGGGTTATAAGTAGGACTTGGTTGGTATAGGTACTACTAGCGGTAGCGGCGGTCCGTAAAGTAGGCATCTAAGTCAGTTTACAGGTTTTATAGGTCCGTAATGAAGGCTTAAGTACTGCCTGGCGGGTTTAAAACTTCGTATGTTATAATAGAGGACTGTAAATTGTTAATGAGGCCAGTTAAGGTATCTATAGGCTTATAATAGGCGTATTTATAGGGTTCCGCTTCCTAGTAGGCTATAATAAGTTTGTTGTGCAGGAAGTCATCTATTCAAAGCTTAGCATTAAGGCCGTGCTATAGGTGCTGAAGGTCTTTAATAAGGATTTGTAGGCACTCTATAGTTGATTTTTTGGTGTTCTTGTTAATTACGGTCCATAACTTAATCGCATTCTATTATATAAGGATGTCATACTTATATTCTGGCCCTTTAAAGTAGTTATATGTAGCTTTATATAGCTTATTAAAGGGAACACTAAGGGGGTTGCTTTTAAGGTTAGTGTAATAGTGGTTAAGGGCTAGGCCGCGCAGTATGGTAGAGTAGGCTTGGCTGAATTCCTATTTAGGAATATCCGCCTTCTGACAGAGGTCTATAAAGATAGTCAGTTTAAAGTTAAAGTTGTCATTTTTACCGCTGTACTTAGATTCGTCGGTATAGAGCTTAGCTAGGTTAGCTAGCTCCTTGCTATAAGTCTTTGCTTAGGTAGTTTGCGGATCTGTAACTTAAGCGACGGAAGGGTTTTGGTCTATATTTTGGTTTATAGGGGTATTGCGGTCCGTAACTTGAGTACTAGGTGTGCTTTAGCCTATAAGATTAATTCTAAGATCTCTTTGGTCTATAGGATAAATTTAGTTAAATGGGTCGTCTATAAGACTAGAGATCCTATTAAGTTTAAAGGAAGCAAAGAGTCCACCAGTTTTAATATGGTCTAGGATTTCCTCTTTAGTCTATTCCATTTGGTCCTCCTTATGTATTGTGTTGTATAAGGACCGTATAATAGTAACTCGTTTATCCCTTTTAATCCATACACCTTAGTGACGTAAAAGGGTTTGTAGGTTACAGATGGTAATAGGGTTGTAAGCCTTAAGAATAGCTTCCGTAAAGTCCGCAAAGTCTTCCTTGTATTGCTCCCACAGGTCGTTATTTATAAGCTTGAAATATCCGTATTTAAGGATTTTGAATTTAATGTAGTTGTTGACGTTAGTTATAGACGTGAGGTTGACTCCTTGGCTCCATTTCTCTTAACCTTTATCAATCTGCTTGCTTATGTCTGCCATGCTATGTAGTATAGTACGTAGCGGGTGGAAAAGGTCTTGTAGTGGTCCGTAAAGGCGGTTAACGGGTCCGTAACGGTTTGTAGGGGGTAAGGGGTTTCCGTAAGGGGTCTGAGGGAGGTGTAGTAAGAATAGGGGTTCGAGGTTTAAGGATAGGGGGTTCCGTAAAGGTCTGTATTCGCGTCTATAAACTTCCGGTAAACCGTACTAAGACTTAAATAAGTATACGGAGATGGTGATATAGTCCGTAATCCCCAACTTCCGACCTTCCAGCAGGTCGTACTAGGATATAAACGGGTGGTCGCTGTTGTGTATCGCTTGGGGGGAGGTGTCAAGTGATTGCTAATCTGTGCGCGCTTACTGATCAGTATTTGTATCAATTTAATAATACAAGTGAGTTATATCCAGGGGCACGAAATATGTATAGTATCGTATGCTCTTTTGGATGATGGTGACTGTCAATTCTATTGAGGTAGACTACGTAGTCTATATACTGACGCGCCCTCCCCTTTGATTAGTCATAAGCAAGTGGTTGGTGCACCAAACGCGTAAGAACGCGTTTGGTACAACAGGTGCTATAATCATACACTTATAATTAATTACAGATTAGTGTAAAGGCTTAGAAGTAAAGTTATATAAAAATCCCTATATTAACCTAAGTAGTTACTAGTATATTTCTAGTAGGCTTCTAATAGGTCTCCTAGTAATCCTTACATCTTTTCTCTAGTTATATTTTTTCCATATTAAGGTTTTTTAGGAAATTAAAGCAGTGGTTAGATAAATAGATAATATATAGCGGCATACCAATATCTCTCTAATATCTCTCCAAACCCCTTTCGGGACAAGCCCTTATAATCTCCCTACTATAAGGTAATAGCAATTAGGGGCTAACTGTAAGAAGGGGGGGGGAATATAAGGGATATTATTGCGGACACCTTAGGTTGCCCTTAGGACAACCTTTAAACGCCCCTTAGATAGTTGCCGGTTACGTACTAGAGGCACGTGCCGTAGTATATAGTCTCCACGATCCTAGAGGCCTTACCTTCTTAAGGATTCGTCTCTCTTACCAATCTATCCTATTCCTATAATCGTGCCTTATAGCCCCCTATCTATAAAGTCCCCTTATAATTAAGGATTATCCAAAACTTTAAAATTTACCACCGAAAGCAGTGGCTAAAGTATATTATTAAGTAATTTAATCTTAATAGAGATCCATATTCTTTAATTACCGTCCATAATGCTATACGCTAGTATCTTAGCTCTTAGAATTACTCCGTTTTAAATACTATAATTTATAACTGCTTCCGTAAGAGTTTAATTATTTAACTATAGATTAAATACCTTCTAATAGAACCGCCTGTAGACATATCGGAACTTTACGTTAAGGCTTAAAGGGCTGGGCGTATATAGGATGCAATGAGCCTATATAACTTTTTAAATCCAGTTAATAAGGATTTCGTTATTAACGAGGAGCCTATACTTAAGGAGATAATTAAATAGCATACTGGCGAGTATATAGAGGATAAAGAGGCAATTCTTAAGGATATAGAGCCTCTACTAAAGACTATACCATTAGAAACAGAGGCTATCCATATAGTACGAACACTATTACTATATTAAGAACATTAGGAGCAAGCAAGGATTGAGGATATACGATTTCTTAAGCGATTTAAGCGGGTATTATCTATACTAGAATCTAGTCAAAGAACCCAATTAACACTAAATGGGTGGCTTATGTAATATACTTATTAATGCCAAGAGATTTGGTATAGCGATACTCTCGTTATAATGATACAAAATGGGTGGCTAGTTTAGATCGTTATAGCGAGAGGCGACTGTATACAAGTACTGCTTTTCGTATAGATTTATAAACATCAGATTTGGAATCTATAATAGCTATTTATAAGTTGTACTTATTTTGGTCTATATTGATTAATTCGTTGTGGAGAAAATAGGTTGACAAATTGGTGGTTTGATTTTGGTTGGGTGGCCGAGTTCAGGGGGTAACCGAGTTCTAGGGATCCGAGCTTAGGTTAAGCTTCTTACACTAATATATTATAGTTTGCTTAATATCAAGTAGTTGCTCTGGTTTTCAATCTGCGGAGCCATGCAGTCTAGGAACCTAATTTTTAATAAACGCAGGAGAATGGAAATAGGAGTTAGACGACTCTACGAACGATTTTTAAAGGTTGGTTCCCCTGCCCTAGCCTCGCAATTATACTCTGTTGAACACATAAGGTCTCCGGTATAAACAGTGCTTGGAGAAGGAAGATTAAATTCGGGCTTCTCTGCTGGCGATTGTTCGGCAACCATTACGTCTTAGCCCTTATAAAGGAAAGCAAAAACGACGGTATGGCATAATGTTCTGGAACTATCCCCAGAATATATCCCACTTCACAATTGTGGGGCAAAGCATGAATTGACAACGCCACTTATTACCACCACTCAAGTTCATTCTCCCCGAACCAAACATATCCATTTTGGCCCTTGTGCAGACTAGCTTCACCAATGCCCTTTACTTAATACTCCTATATGCCTCGCTTCCGCTCCGCCTTTGCTATTTTTATTCTCTTTGTAAAATACTTCCCATTTTCTTCGACAGGAAGCCTTACTTCATCTCTTCCTTTAAACGCTTTTGGCAGCTGCGGAGTTTTATTAGTTTTTACCTAGTACTATAAATATTGCGAAATTATACCGTAGATGGATTGTCTGCAGGAGTTACTGCAGACCTTTCCATTTCTCTTGGCTGATGGTAAGTTTCCGTGCTCTGCAAAGTGCATCAGTTTATGCACTGTAACATGTGTTTTAGACCCCACGTTTCGCTCTGTTATGGTTTGCAGCCTTAGATACACACCTGAGACAGAATTCAGGTCGACGTCTGTTAAGGATACGCTTGAGTGTCGGATTTGCTTCCCAGGACGCTGAAGGATTACGTTCGGCCGGTTTAAGCTCAGGATGGTGCAAACCCAGAGCGCTTAAGTGATCTATTTGGCCCGGCGCCTATTTGGAGCGACCGGCTGGCGCCTCTGTGCATTGGCTGTAGATCTATTGATTTTATTGGCGGCGCGGCGTAGATTTGAGGCTCTGGAGCGCTTGGAGCGCCAGTCCTAGACCTAAAATAGTGGTAACTAGGCCTAAAATAGCGGTAATTAGGCCTAAAATAATAGTAGTAGGTACGTGCTTTATTACCGGAGGTAAGTTCGCCCGAAGTAAAGGTATAATTACTTAGTAGATAAGAAAACTTTCTTGAAAATAAACTCCTACTTTTACTACCTAGGTATCTAACTACGCTAAGACCTACTATAAATAGTATATACTTGCAATGGAGCGCTGCGGCGAGCCTGGCGGCAAATCAAAAATTTAATAAGTGGAGTGGATCTGACCCCAAATCCACGCCACGCCGGTCCAAATAGATCACTGGAGCGCTTCGCCTTTCATGTTAGGGATATTGTAGCCTGAAATAAGGCGCGCAATGCCGAGGCTGAGGCTATGGCAGGCTGGCTTGAGGCAAAGGGATACCTGGCGGGCACACACCTGCAGACATCCATCTGACTGGATGCTCGCATGAAACCAGCTGCAGCCACTTCTGAATGAAGGATCTGAAGTCAGCCTTAGAAGCTACCAGTTTTCCGTGGTAGGTAGACTGCGTCGCAGAGACTTCGCGCGATGCGGCTCAGCGCAAGCGGTTGATTATTATGGGTTGTTCATTCCCGGAGAACGGTTTGGGCAGAACCTCTGGAATGCGCCACTGGAGCTAAGTGCGGGCGCTAAGTGCGGGCGCTAGTCGATAAGGGGTTGGAACGCCCCAGTCTAACACTACAAGAAGTAAGAGCCAGAGGATTTGGTGCTCCGTCAAATTCAATATGCGAGACTCCAATGCCTATATAAACTCAGACCAAACCGTCAAGAACAGCACCATCTTCATCAGAACCATCTTTAGAATTACTCTTAACTTCTACAAGATCAATCTTTCAACCAGCTAATCAATCATGTTGTTTAATCTTCGCTCCATTGCCATGATGGCACTCACTGTCCTATCTGTCTCCGCCTCTCCGATTGATTCAAAGCTTAATAAGGTTGCCCAACCTCTTGACAGGAGGGCCGACACCTCCCCTCTTGTGCGACGAAGTGATTTCCACTGGCGTTTCTGTGAGCCTGCCTTAGGCCCTTCTTCCCTACTACCAGATATCTTCTAATGCAGATCTAGATGATAATGGTAGCTGCGACCATAACTCCAGTCCTAATGACACATGGCCCGAGAACGGCACCACAGCGTAAGCTTTTCCCTTTTTTACGACCGCTTTAGCTGTTTGGTAAATATAGAACTCTAAACCTGCGCATTAGTGGTGAAGGAACATACGGCGTTTGCTATAGCGCCCCCATCGGTGTTAACTGGAACCGCGTAGAGATCGACGTTTTCTTCTCTAGCTCCCAGGCTCGTAAGTTTCCCAGTACCTCTCCCTTACCCATCTACTCCATGCCTAACACACGCAGGTGGCGTCCAAACTTTCTGCAACGTCAACTGCCAAGGCGGCGCCTCCGTTAAGCAGCAGGACACCAACTGCTACCTTCCAGTTTCCAGCTGCGCTATTGGAAGCTTGTAAGTCTTAGCCCGTGGCATTAAATGCAGAGAAACTTCGAAACTATAGTGCTAATGAGTTCTAGCATGGTTATTACCTAGGCGATTCGTGGAAGTGGGGCGGCTTCGGCGCGCTATGGTGGAGGAAGTGGGGGGTGGGGAAAAGGGTGGCTCGATGGCTGGTTCGATGGGATTGTAAAACACGCAGGATGGGGGAGAGTTGGTGCTGTAGGGATAACGCTCTTTAACAGATTACCTAAAACCATAAACAAAACCCTAACCAATCTTTTATGAACCGTGGATTGGGTATTCTTAGAGACGGGAACCCAGTTATGACTGCATAAGCGTGTTAAACCAGCTTTTTGCATATGCTAAATAGCGAAGCAAGTGGAATTGAGAAAATAACAACGAGGAAGCTAGATTGGATAATATTGGCCTTAAAGACACCTTGACTGACCCACTTTTAACGTAACCTCTAGGCTCAATGAACAACTGACAAAGGTAATGTAGCTATCTTCTATATACTGTTCGAAGGGGCTTGGCGGTTTTTAATTCGTTAAAAAAATTGTTCAGGTCACCTAATAAGGGACCGTACCACCCCATCAAATTTTAAATTCTACCCCTTACTGCTCTCTATCTTCCCCCCGTTTACTACACCCTACCTACTACTAATATACTACTCCCTGCCTACCTCCAAAATGCCTTCTAATTGTATATTTTATACTACCTGCAAGCAGTATCGTTCTTTAACTAACTTTGCAATAAATCGTCTTGGAGCTCCATATAAAACTATCGACCCGAATCAGGTCCTTACTACCCCAACTCAGCTACCTACCATTGACTCAGCCATTGAGTCAGTCATTGAGTCAGTCATTGACTCGGTCACCTACTCCTTGTTTCCATTGCCACCCCCTACCCTCCTTCTCTTTTCTTTCCTACACCTTTCCTTGTGTATATATAGAGGTCTTAGAACCACATTTCAATAGACAGAGTCCTTATTTAATTCTTATGATCGGTGCACGGATATCTGGTTGACAGTTATAAGCCCAGGTTGCTTGCCGTATTGCCCCTATTTAACTAATTAATTTAATTAATCTATTTAATTAATTATACCCCTTATTAAATTGCTACTTATTATTAAATCCTTTATCCTTCCTATAAGCACCTTTTTAATATAACTTCTTAGCTACCTACCCAGACTATTACCATAACGGTGATATTATTAAGTTAAGCTAACTGGGACGAATGGATTAACCTTATTAGACTTTAAGCTTAAATAGGAGATGTATGGGAATATGTCGACCCCTTAACCAAATAGGATTAGTTGCCCTAACTAATTAAACCAGCCTTTTCTAAGCCTTTAGATGTGAAGATAGGAACAACCTCCTAGGAACAACCTCCTATGTAACTCTCTTTGAGGACAAGAAGGACGAGCTTTAAATTCTCCGCGAGAGATATAAGACGGCAGAGAAGGAATACAAGAGGAAGAAGACAGCTTTAACCTCTCTGCGAAGCTATATTACTAGTGTAGTGACTAGGAACCTTAATACCTATATACTAGGTGTCGACTTAGTATACAACTGTTAGATAATTCAGATAGAGCTGCTTATTAATAAAATGGGTTGATTGATTGATTGATCTTCTTGTGGTTGACCTAGGGCCCCTAGGGCTCTAAAGAGATTTACAATACACGTGCCCCGTGCACGTGACTCGTGCACGTGACCCACGCCTTTAGAGAATACAGATTATCTAATACACCCCCTTAGCTTTAAGCTCTTTAAGGTTAAAGCTAACCACCTTCTCATATCTGTTAATAAGTCAATTAAACCATAATCTTATCTGAATCCTTCCGTCTTGTTCTAATCTTCTTCCTTAGGTCCTCCAGTTGCTTCTCCTTATTTAGCTGCTCCTTAATATCCACCATTCCAATCATATTAATAAAGCTTTAAAACCTCTGCTTAGGTAGGGCCTTTATAAGTCCATTAGCAATGATCTCCTTCGTTACTGTCCATTAAAATTATACTCATCTTATTACGTATTCTTAACGCAACTAGTGTTAATAGATGTTAACATATCGGAGCTTTGTAATTAGCTTTGCCGTGTTTTCTATAATTAGTTATAGTATCTAGATATTGTCGCAGTTAATAATTAAGGGCTTGTTTAGCCTTAACGTTATTACTTTAAATAGCCTACTAATAAAGATTGCTTTCTTTACTATCTGTAATAGGGCTAACAACTCGGCTTTTATGCTTAACGTCGTAACTATACCCTACTTGTTTTCTCTCTAGATAATTAGTCCCCCAAATAGCTTTATAATGTATTCTTATAAGCTCTTTCTATTGACGGAGTTATTTGTAAATAATGCATCGCTAGTATAGATAAATAATTGCGCTTTACTTCTACCGTCTCTATTATCTCGTCCTTTATTACATATTCCTTTATCTCTCCCTCTACTATTTATTCCTTTCTTATCTCCTCTATAACAGATTACTCTACTTCTCGTGCTATATAGATACTAGATAACTCTATCTACCGCTTAATAGTGCTCTTGGCCTAGGTTCTAATTAAACCTTGCTAGCTATAATACTACAAAGGCAATATCCGGACGTGTTATAGTGGCTATATAGAGTACTAAACCTAATTTTCTCTAATATAGTATTGTAGAGGCTGGTAGGGATATAGGACGGACTAATAGGTATATATTAGAGGATAGACGCGTTAGACGGATTAATTAGTAATTAGTAGGTAGGAGTTTAGATTCTGCTATAGGAGTATCTAAAAGACGCCCTTTAAGATCTATTTTATACTAATTAGCTATCTTCTTAATATAGGCTTCCTGGGATAGCTATAGGAGCCTCTAGCTATAATTGCGTAGTATATAGATTCCTAGGAACCATTTTAGCTTACTAAGGGTACTTATCTAGTATTCCTTGCTTAGCTCCTTAATCGCTTCTTAAGCTTTTTTTTTATCTATCTTTCTATAGCAGAAGATAATGTCATTAATATAGAAAAAGACAACTATTTTACCTTTTAGCATAATACACGGCTCCTAGGGTACCTCTTTAAAACCCAATTCTATTAGCGAGCTTATAAGATTCTTCTGCTATAATAGTGGTAATCGTTATAGTCTATAAAGGGCTTTTTTTAAGTGCAGTACTTTATCTATTTTTCCTTTACTAAACCCTGGCGGTAGCTTTATATAGACAACCTTATTAAGATTGTAATAGACAAATGCGTTAACTATATTTATCTACATTATCTTTAGGTTAAATTTTGCGGTAATCGCCATTAGGGTCCGGAAGGTTGTACTCACTAATATAGTAGCTTTTGTAGGTAGGTCTTCTAGGGCCTATTAATTTCCGTATACTACTAAGCATGCCTTATATTTTTAAAGGAATCCGTACTTATCTATCTTATAGATAAATATCTACATTAAGCTAAGAACCTGCTGTCCCTTTATATGCTTCTTATCTATTTCTTAAAATAACCTTATTTAATAATAGGATTAAAGGTAAGCTTATTAAGCTTCTTAGAACTAATTTTAAAGAGGGTGCGTATTAAGGTCGCGGATTAACTAAGGTGGCGGAGGTAAGTTCTTTCTATATAATCTAACATCACGTATTCTGCCTAATTTAAGCTTACTATTATTAAGTTAACTATTAAGGTTAAACTTCCTTCCTGCTAAGAAGGCGCCTTAATAGGCTAAGGTGATCCTTTTAGTAATAAAGTCTTTAAACCTATTATCGCTGGCTTCCTTAAACAAGTCTTTAACTAAGTTGTTAAATACCCCCTAAGTATAAAACCTATCTCTTACTTGGTTAACAGTATCCTAATCAGTATCTAACTTTATAGGATACTTAATATAAAAGGCATATAGAGATTCTTTGTCTTCTTCTATTAGAGGTGGCGTATAATACGTATCTTTAAGAGCTCTTGTAAGCTTAAGATCTGCTAACTTATTAAAGGCTTAAACTGGCTTATTAACGTCATCGTCTTCCTCTTAAATTAACAGTTTAAATACTTTTTTATTGTTTTCTAGAAGAACCTCGTTCTTAGTTAGGATATTAGGGAGTTAAATCTTTTCAATTGGCGTGTCTAATTTAGCATATAGGTCCTTTAAGATGTCCGTTCGCTTGCCATTAAAGAACGTCTTTTTGTTAAAGATAATATCCCTAATAGAGATAATGATACCCTTATATGGGATCCAGATCCTATAGATATTGGTAGAGTTATAGCCAACAAGGTAGCTGATATGGGCTCGCGGATCTAGCTTGCTTAGCCTTTTCTTCTTTAGCTGGGCGTCGTCGTCATCGCGTACGCCCTACAGCCGTAGGCTTTTAGGTGCGCTAGTTATGGCTTTCTTAATCTCCCATTCGCTAGGTAGGTATAGAACCTCTTATATAGCAATTTCCATCTATTGCTTTCCCGTAGCGTTCGATCTCGAAGGTAGAATATACAGTTAACTATCTTATTCTATAGATTATGTGGTAGATTAGCAGCAATTCTTATTACACGTCCTTTCTTAATAATTACACCCCCTAAGCGTTTGGCGGTACCGTTCTAAGCTTAGGTATATAGCGCTAAAGGCTTAAATATAATTTCTTATATCTGTAGCTATTTAAGGGTTCTCTTTCTCCCTAGCTCGTTGTTTAATCTAATGGTGTTAACTTTAAGATTATACCTTAGACGAATCTATTAGATAAAATCTTTAAGCACTTATAGTGTCTCCTTCTCCTCGCTATGCGTTATTATAAAATATAGGAAGGATCTTCCTAAGAAGGTATCGTGGATAAGCATAACTTATATAAATCCGGTATGCGCTTCCTTAAGGTCAGTCCAGTTAATATGGAGGTTAAGATAGGGTTTATTAATTTTCTATTTTAAGAACCTTCTTAAGACCTAACGCTTGATTTTGGCGAGACTATAGTATTAACATTCCGTTATCTTAGGGCCTTAAAGCTTAACTCCTAGGGCGTTAATACCTAAATAATAAAGGCTTATAGGTCCTAGATAACCTAGACGCAGATACTATAGTTATACATTACCTTTTAAATCTGGACGAACGTCTTTTAATAATACTCTACGCTTCTATTAGCGGCGTAGCAGTTGGCTTATATTAAACGCTAATAGACTTCCTAGTCGGACGTATTTAATAGTCTATTATCCGTAACGTTTTTCCATTTAATATAGGATTGTGTTATCCTTCTAAACTAGAAGATTATTGTCTCCTTTATTGTCCTAGTAGTACCCTTATTTTCAAAGTAGACAAAACAACACTAGGTTTATATTAAAGTCTATATAAAAGGCAACGTCCTTAAGATATAGGATTCCCTTACTCTTATCTGGTTTTATAACTTAGATAGTAATATTACCGTAGCCTAGTATAGGCACTTCTAAGCTGCTGGTGATAACATATTTATATCTTAGGGCTTTCCTAAAATTGTAAAAATAAAAAAGGTTATTAAAGATGTAGAGAGTGGTTCCTAAGTCAAGAATAGTTAATAGCTTTAGTAGATAGAGTTAACCAGTGTAATATAATTCTAGGAATATCGCATTGGCTTCTTTTTTAATCTTCTTAACTGTCTTCTAACTCTTATCCTGTTATTGTTAAGCTTTATTAACATTTAATTCCTTAAGCTTAAGTTATTCCACTTGGGCAGCTAGATCCTTATTATACTTTACCTTTTTACGCACCTTTTTTATTTATGTACCCTCAGCATTAAATCCTTTAGGCCTCTTATACTTAAATAGATACCAATAGTTAGGAAGGGTATGTCCCCTTATATCGCATGCTAGGCATTTTAGGTTCTTTGACTTCTTAGAAGACGTCTCTTTAGTTAAATTTATCCCTACCCTTTTTCAACTACAAGATAAGCTATTCCCTCTTCCCTTTTAGACTTTAGCAGTAATAGAGATATCCTCTTTAAACTCTCCTGCGAAGTCTACGTTAAATACACTCCCTCTGGTAGTTAAGGATGGTATAACTTTTAAGAGGTTTACAAATGCTTCCCGTAGCTCTATTGCTACTTTACGGTATTCTAATAAGTAAGCCTTTTTAGTATTATTTGCCTTTTTAGTATATATAACAAAATAGGTTTCGCTTGTAGGTTATATTATATTTATAAGGTCCATTAGCCAGATCCTATTGGTTATCTATAAAAGACCGTACTTCTCTGCCATTTTTATTGCATGCTCCTATCAGTTAAGCCACTAGGTAATTTTTGCCTGCTTAAGTCCCTTAAGTGATTTTATGTACTGCAATTATACCTTTCTTATTATAAAGTTCTTTGAGGGCTTAGTGTCTTCTTTTAACCGAATCAGCCATTCCTTAACTATAAGGGAAGGGTTAAGCAGTAGCTTCTTCTAAATTAATACTGTGGATATAATCTAGGTGCATATCTATTGCAGATACTCTTCCTATTTCAAAAAGTACTTTATATCTTAGTCGTAGTATCGTCTGCTATTCTCGTACGCTCTCTGTTAATTCGTCAAGAGCTATATATATAAGGTTACATTCTCGTTAAAATCTGTAACCTTTAGATAAGGTGGTTTTTTAAGTAGACCTTCTTAAGGTGCTTCTATAACTGGGTTAACTTAGGCCCAAATTTGCTAATCTATAAGGGCTTAGAGTTGCCATAGCTATTATTCCCAGTCTTCTGGCTTATTAAGGATAATTGTTGTCAACAAACTTATCGGTGGAGTTATTTAACTAATAGGCAAGTTAAGGAATTAAGATGGTATTTTGTTGTTAGGATTGTCCTTATTATTAGGATCGTCCTTGTTATCAGGATCGTCCTTGTTATCAGGATCGTCCTTGTTATCAGGATCGTCCTGTAATAATTAAGGTAGGATTTCTCGTGGAATCTCGTGGAATCTCGTAGAATCTTATGTCAGAATCGTCCTATAACAATTAAGGTAGGATTTCTCATGGAATCTTGTGTTAGAATCGTCCTGTGACAATTAAGGTAGGATTTCTGTTAGAGTCTGCATCTTAACGATAAGGTGTCAGAGTCTAACAATAAGGTAGAATTTCTTCAAATAATTAAGTAATAGCTGAATAGCTTCTTAAGTCGGCGGACCGGGCTCATAACTATTAGATAATTTAGATAGAGCTACTCATTAATGAAATGGGTTAATTAATTGATTAATCTTCTTATAGTTGACCTAGGGCCCCTGGGGCTCTAAAGAGATTTACAATACACGTGCCTCGTGCACGTGACTCATGCACGTGACCCACGCCTTTAGAGAATACAGATTATCTAACAACAACACCCTAGTAGCTCTTAAGGAGAGAGTTGCCCCTACCAATATAGTACGTTAGCTCTACCTATTTACTTAATACGCCAAGGTTAAAAAGGGCCCGAAGAACCAGAACTTTAAGGCCTGGCTACAGCAGTAGGAGAAGACGTATAACGACTGTAAAAAGATTAAGCTGCCAGACGTATATGGCGACTAAGTAATTAGAGACTTTCTAATGGCGGTAGAGCCAGTATTACTAAATTGGGCCTTAATATGGAGGGTTAAGTTTAATAAACACGACTAGGCCGACGACCACGTGATATCCATATATTAAATAGTTGATATATATTAGAACTATTAAAGATTAAAGACTGCCTAGTAGAAGAATAGAGCTTAGTTTAGTACTAATATAGTAAGCTTTTAAGGTAAGCTAATTAATGAGGCTCCTAAGGATGAGGCTCCTAAGGATAAGGCCCCTACTACTACCCCTTCTAGAACGGCATAGAAGAAAGATACCCCAACGTGCTACTATGGAGCTGTTTACTAGTTCTAAGATTGTCCTTATATTAACGAGTTGGTTTAATTAAAGGACTGGAAATTAGATAAAGCTATAGCTAAGAAGGTTAAGGAAAAGATTGCTAATGCCCTGGAATGGTATAAGCGAACACTAGAGAAGGTTAGGAAGTAGTCTTTAGAAAAGGAAGCTTTACTAAACTAAGATAGAAGTTAAAAGGAAGACAATAGTACCTTTACTATATATTAAATAGGCGCCTATAAAGCAGGCACTGACTATAAGCTACGCAATAGTGTGATTCTTGACAGCGGAACCACAATATATATCATTAACGATTAATTAAGGTTCGTTAACGAGCTCCGACCGAGTAATAACTTTATATATGCCAGAACGGGCATTAATCCAATTAAGGGTGTAGGGACGGCAGTAATTACTATCTAGACGCCATCGGGTCCTAGAAAGATCTTCTTAGCCAACACAGCATATATACTAGCCTTTTATACAAATTTGGCCTGCTTAAAGAAGTTTAATAAGAAGAATATATAGTGGGATAATAAAAAGAACCTACTATATCATAAGAATAATTATAAGACGTTTGCCTTGTGCGAGAGCCATTATAACTAATTAACGCTTAAGTATAACAAGTTACGACCAAGGACCCTAAGTAAGGCCTTATTCGCAATCTAATCGCGAGACCCCCTTCCTGATTAGGAAGTATTAGGCGAACTCTAGTATAAGAGACTGAGTTATATAGGACCTGACGCGATTAAGCATTTACCCTAGGAAGTAGGAGGTATAAAACTTCAAGGTCTAGTAATAATTAACTGTAAGACCTGTGCTGTTAGTAAGGCTTATAAAATTATATTAAGAAGAGCACCTACTAGTAAAGCAACTAGGCCCTTCTACTAAGTGCATATTAACTTATTTCCAGAGATTGTGGTGTATAACAGTTATATCTGGACGATATATTTCTATAATAAATATCTGCGTATAAATGAGGTAGAGACCTTCGCCTATAAGTTATTAATGATATAAGCATTTATACGATATTTAAATAGGGTAGAGCGTTAATATAACCTAAAAATTGTAATAATTCAAATCGATGGCGAAACGTCCCTAGGTGGCGAGTTTAATGCTTAGAGGACTTAAAAAGGAATATTGCTAGAGAAATCGGCCCCATATATAAAGTCTTAGAATGGTTCTGCTAAACGTTCTAGGGGGGTAATTATTGTTAAGTCTTATTACATGCGAATTAAAGCTTAACTATTAGAAGAACTATAGTTAGAGGTTACTAGAGCTGTAGCGTATTTAATTAATCGGACACTAAACGCCCAGCTTGGCTAGATAACACCTTTTAAGAAGCTTTAGTTAGTACTAGGGTTTTTGCTATTAAAGCTGAATATAGCTCACCTATAAGAATACGGCTGTAGAGCTTACCCGCTTAAATATAATATTCCGCGTATACAAAAGCTTAAACCAAGGGCTTATATTAGATACCTGGTTAGGTACTAGTTAACAAATATCTATAGGGTCTATATACCTAGTAAAAAGAAGGTAATTTAAATAAGAGACATAACGTTTAATAAGCAGTTGCTTTACAATAACAGTTAGCCAAATCTCGCAAATCTGCTCCAAAAACGAGCTAATCAAATTTTGGAGGTAATTAATATGTTAAATAGTAATAGGACGCTTTAGGAAGAGCTTAATAAGATATTAGATAAGGAGGACGAGACGTTAGATAAGGAGGACGAGGTAAATAGTGGTGGAAGTCGACAGGTAGATGCTAATGAAAATTAAGATTAAGCGATAGATTAAGGTAATAACGTAATCAGCCCACAATCCTTAAAGGATAATTCTATACCTAGCCTTCCTACCCTAGCTAAGATGCCAGAACCTTAATTAAATACTATAAATATAGAGCTATTAAGTTCCTTAATTAATTAAAGACTTTAATTTGAACTTGTTTCTAAAGAAGAAGCCCATCTAAGATAGGAGATTATAGGCGATATAGGCGATGTTAATATTGTAGAAGGTAGAAGAACTAAAAAGCTCTTAATGCGTTAAGTAGCTTACCTAACAGATATTAAGCAATTAGATACTCTTCCTGCCTTTTATAGAGCCTTTGTTACCGGAATTAGATATAACTAGAAGCGATTATACCGCGATAAGCTTCTACTACCACTACGCAGCTAGAAGGAGCTTTAAGCTTACCTATATAAAGATAGCTTCACGGAAGCCGCCAATAAGGAATATAATAATCTTAAGCAGTAAGGGACATTTAAGTCCATCAAACGGACGGCGTTGCTTGACGTTATACCCATCACCTAGGTGTTTACTTATAAGTTTAACACTAATGGATATCTTATTAAATTTAAAGCCTGTCTTTATATACGAGGTAACTTATAACAACTTAGTGAAAAGGGCATATATGCAGCAACCCTTGCAGCAAAGATATTCAGAGCTATAATGGCGATCGTCGCTGCATTTAATTTAGAGACTTGGCAGTGCGATGTAGTTAACGCCTTCGCTAACAGCCTTATTAATAAGATAGTCTATATCGAGTTTCTAGATGGCTTTTAACAAAAGGGTAGGTGTCTACTCCTTTAAAGAGCTTTATACGGCCTCCGATAATTACTACTACTTTAGCTTAATAAGTTCTTAACTACACTAATGTCCCTAGGTCTGATGGTAGTTAATAGAGAATTATATCTATTTTATAACGACTGGCTAATCGTGTTCTTCTATATTGACGATATTATGGCAGCCTGCCGTATAGAAGACTTACTAAAGCTTTAACTCTTTAAGGAATAGCTGACGATAAAGTATAAGATTAAGAACCTAGGAGAACTAACCTGGTTCTTAGGAATTAGAGTCCTTTGCAATTGACCTTAACGGAAGCTTTGGCTCTGCTAGGATTCCTATATTAATAAGATCGCTAGCACCTTCTATTTAAAAGACTTTTGTCTAGTATATATACTAATAAGTACGGAAGACCTCTTGCCTAATCTAGAATAGGCCTCTAAGCAGTAGGTCTATATATATTAAAGGAAGGTTAAATCACTACTTTATGCTACCTGCATTATATAACCTAACTCCGCTTGAGCCTTAAGCAAGCTTATAGAATTCCTTTGCAATCTATCGCCCTTATATAAAGCCGCAGCCAATTAAGCGATTATATACCTATATTAAACGAGAACCCTTGCGATTAAATACTTAAGCAAGGATATTAGAAGTCAGATTGTTATCTAAGTAAGCAACGCTGCATTTGGCGATAATCCTGTCAGTTAGAAGAGCACTAAAGGCTTTATATTTTTACTATTTAGGGGAGTAATTAACTGGCGCTCTACTAAGCAGAAGACTGTTATAATATTAAGCACTAAAGCTGAGCTTAAAGCTCTACTAAACGCAGCTACTGAATTAATTTGGTAGCAGCGCTTCTTTTAAGATCTGCAACTCCACACAAATAAGGAGTATATAATTGGCTGCGACAACTAATAGATGATTTAACTGCTTACTAAAAACGGACCTTAGTTGAATACAAAGCTTCGTTATATAGATATTTACTAATACTGGCTTCGCCAAGAAGTTTAGAAAGGCTTAATTGTGATTAAGTGGGTTCCTACTACTAATATAATGGCTAATGGTCTTATAAAGGCCCTATTAAGGCAGAAGCATAAAAGCTTTATTTAATAACTGAATTTAATTAATATTAAGACTCTATTGTAGTTGGATTTGATTATACTGTTTAACTTATTTGCACAATTTCCTTATTAAGTTTTTCTTTTAGATAGTTTCTGTTTGGTTTAATACCATAGATACTTCCTATTTAGGTATATCCAGCTAATTACCACCCAGTTAATTAGCTGGGGGGGTATATTAACCCGAATTAGGTCCTTACTGCCCCGACTTAGCTACCTACCGTTAACTTAGTCATTAAGTCAGTCATTAAGTTAGTCATTAACTCGGTCACCTACTCCTTGTTTCCGTTGCCACCCCCTACCCTCCTTCTCTTTCCTTTCCTACACCTTTCCTTATGTATATATAGAGGTCTTAGAACCACATTTTAATAGATAGAGTCCTTATTCAATTCTTATAATCGGTGCACGGATATCCAGTTAACAAAAACCTATAAACCTTATAAGGTTAATACTTTTTCCCCTTCTTTTTAACTAACTTTTTAACTCTATATATATAGGAGAAAAGAAAGGGGCGGTCCTAATAATCTTTAGTAGACCTTCGGCAGCCTACCACTGCTTCTGCCGCTACTTCCACTACTACTTCCGCTGCTGCTTCCGCTGCTGCTTCCACTGCTGCTTCTACTGCTGCTTCTTCCTCTACTTCCCGCCTCCTTATACCGCCCGTATTAATCTAGCCACAACCTACTATGGCCCGCCCTATTACGGACCAGTTAGATATTGGGCCTATAAGTATAGCCACTATTGCTATAGTCCGCCCTATTACGGACCAGTTAGATATTGGGCCTATAAATATAGCCTATAATTACTGCCAAGCTTTACACTAGATAGATAAACGGATTGGTTCTACGTGGGCTAAATAGCCTTACTTTAAGAGCTGCTATAAGCAAAGTAATATTATCCTACCTTTATTTAGACCCCCGTCGCAGTATTTATAGACCCTACTATAGTCCTAGGAATGCTTCGCCCATACATTTTAGAACCAGCTCCATTTATATAACGCGGCTTTAGCTTTTACCTTTATTAACTACACTATTACTAACCATGGCGCTACTTTAGCCGGTATTAATTGTTTCCAGATTTATAGCGAACTATACTACCTTACTAGGCCTATAGAAGCTCCTACTAGAGCTATACCTTAATATACTTAGCTTTACTTTTATAACCCCGCCTATACTACTAATATCCATCTATAGACTAATCCGCAGCTTAATGCAGACGTTTTACGGTGTCTTACTAATATGCTATATAAGATTAGTAATCCTTTTATTACTTTATACTAAACCGCTACCAAACAGCTTTAGGCGTAAACTATATCTACTCTATTACGGATTATTCTTAACCTATAAATAAAGCTAATTTTTAAAGTAGGGGCTAATTAGCGCTATAAAAATCTACCTATAGCTAATAAGGTTACAGTTATTATTCCTAATAAGTATAAAAATTTAAGCTTCCGCGATATTATTCTTGTGAACTATAGGCCGCCTAGTAAGCCCCCATATTACTACTATATTAGCTTAACTTACGCCGCCTATATACCGCTATACTATATACTGCTCTTTCCTTATGGCGACCCTAGCTGGCACTAGGTGTCACGGGACTCACTCGTTCTCACGTCTCTGCGCGTCTTTGACGTTCTTGACCCGTGCTCACGTTCGTCCCGAGACACCTACGCACGTTCCCCTACAACCCCTATTTATACCTTGTACCTGGCA
>Ga0307507_10003548_pt1 | contig 29932 bp, 7 predicted proteins | sample 7_EM_MG_FD_207223 | JGI IMG/M metagenome (GOLD analysis project Ga0307507, IMG submission 207223) | Populus trichocarpa ectomycorrhiza microbial communities from riparian zone in the Pacific Northwest, United States - 7_EM | ecosystem: Host-associated > Plants > Roots > Unclassified | place... | reverse complement strand
ATTATAAAGCATACGCGTATAGCTGCTTTTGGTTTATACAGGAGCTAGAATCCTTAGGGGCAGTATATTAATTATATATAGGTATTATAATACGGCTCTTATATAGCAAGAATATAGTGTTTCTCTAAGTCTAGACTGTCTAGTAGGGGCCTTACTAGACGGTGGTTTATATTGCCGTAGTTATACTATATAATGGTTAAGTGGCGGACCCCTAGTGGGGGTTCTTTGCCTCTCCTTCGCTCCTTACTTCTTCCATTTCCACTTTCTCTAAAATGTTTAGAACTTCCATCTCCTATATTTACTCCCTAGCCACTACTTATTTTATATAGAGCTTTTTATTCCTATATCTTATGTTTCTACTAGCCTTTCTAAATCTAAGTCTATTATTGCCTCTAGTTCTTCCCCCGTTCTCACTAGTTGGCTATATGCCCCTTATAAGCTAGCTACATATATTATATTTGCCACGTTAAATCTAATTCTTAATTATCCCAGCCTTAAACTTGCTATAGCTATTTATAGGGGTCTTCCTACTAGGCGTCCTCTCCCTTATATCCTATATATCCCTTATGTCCCTATTTAGTCTAGTAATGTTGCGCAGCGTCGCTTTTAGCCCATTAAGGCTTGGGATGGCTGGCTTAGCCCCCTAGTATTAAAGGTAGGAAACGTTAGGAAGACACCTATATCCCCCTAGCTTATTACCTGTTGTTTCCATTTATATAACCTAGCGTACAGTTATTCCCATAGCTATTAAGCCCTTTCCTTCTGTCTCCTATATTTAATACAGTCTTCTCTCTCCCACGCCTTATATGTGCTTCGGTAACAGTTTACGCATTTTATTTAGTCTTAATTTATATATTGTCTTATATTATAGGGGCCTGCATAGTGGCCATAGCATACCTATGCTGCGTATGTGGATTAGGTGTGTCCCTATTATATACAGCAATAACATCGTTCTAGGTGTAGTCTGTGGTTATAAAGCCTTGTGTTATATATAAGGCCATTTATAATTATTCCTTTTTAGATAAGGAGTTTTTGCATTCCTAGTGTATATACGCTAACAATAAGGGAGCTATACGTTTATTTATTATCTCCCTAGCAAGTCTCTAGCGCCCCTTATATCCTCTTATTATTCTTATTATATGCTTAGTTTATATTTTCCTGTTAAAGCTATTAGATCCGGGTAATTACAAGTCCTAGTATAAGGCGTTCCGTTTATTTTACTATCTTCTATATAGTTGCTGTATTGTCCGCCTAGCGTCCCCTTTCTACCCTAAGGCTTATGGGAACCAATAGGACTTTAACTAGGTAATCTTTATAAAGCACTTTTATGCCAATATGCTCTCCTAGCCTGTCCCCTGCCCTTATAGCCCGTTCCTTTGCCTATTAGTCCTTTAGGGTAACTCTAATATCTCCACTCCTAAGGTGTCGGACTGTAACAGCGTTGTGGACCTCCTTATAAATCTCTATAAGAACTTCTGTTTCTAATTATCCCCTAAGTTCCTCTGCCTTTTCTGTATTTAGTTATATTATAATTATATACCCGGTTGTTATCTTTAGGGGGGTAGGTTCCCTGTACTATAGGAGCGCAGCTATAGCAGCCCAGGTGCGGTTTGCCTATAGGGGGGGGTTTTATTTATCTTCAATTTTATTTAGCCATTGGAGGATTTAATTAAGGGTTTGCTAGAGGGGCGCCTAAGGTTCGCTAGACTAGAGCCATTCTACTAGCTGTATTAGTTCGTAATAGCTAATAGATACTCCCCCACAGTTCCAGATACTAGACGCGTCCAATAGGCTTTATATTTTGTTAGATGCCTTCTTAATTAGGGTATTTCCGCTTTCTAGTGTGGTATTCGCCCGTCCTTGTTATTGTTATGGGGGGCTATTATTAGGTATAGGTCTGGCGGTCGCGCACGACTGCGTACCACCATTATTCCACCTATGCCTCCCCTGTAATGCATATATCTCAGGGGATTATCAGGGTGTTTTTCAGGGTTCTTTTAGTTGGTTTGGTCTTTTTAGGCTAGGTGTAGCAAGAGCTCCAAAAGTCGTTCCACTTCTATATATAATTAATATAATGCCTTAAGTATTATTCTAATGTTTAGTTTAGTCATTCTATTTAACCGTCTGTCTATAGGTAATATACCGTTTATATTACTATACGAACCCATTATTCCGCTAAAAATACCTCTTAAAATACTACTATAAATCTTAGATCTCTATCTAATATAATTTTCGCTAGTACTTTATATCTTATAAATACTTCTTTAATATAGATTCTAGCTATATTCTCTACTAAGATTTCTTCTATATATGCTATAAAGTAGCCATACTTAGTTAACTTATCTACTATTACTAGGATTACGTCGTAATCCTATCCGGTAATAGGGTCTTTTAACCTTAGTAACTTAATAATAAAGTCCCATAATATAACCTCCTATAGTCTCTTTAGTATTTTAATAAGTTATAGCCCTCTATATGGCTTATGCCTTATTAATTTATTTCTTTAGCAATTTAGATATTCCCTAGTAACCTTTCTTGCTAGTTCCTATATTCTTTAAATAATATATTTCTTTTAGAGTCTTAACACTAAGCCCATAGCTCTATTACGTCCTTATATTATTCCCTTATAGAATTCCTTTATAAAATTTTCTGCTATACCGCGTGGTATATACGTAGCCTCTTAATACCCATATTATTCTAAGTCTAGGTCCTTATTCTATGCCTCTTAGATCCCTTATAACTATATATTCTCCAGTGTCTTATAGATCTTTTCTTCTTTAATTACTATAATTTTAGGATAATTATACCTAATTAATATATCCTTATTTTTGCGTAATAATGCTCCTAACAGTTTTTTATTATTCTACAATTCTACCTTTCTACTAAGTGCGTTTACTCTTGCATTTTTAGTACCCTTAGTATACTAAATTTTAAAGTAATATTTTATCAGCATCTCCGCCTATTTAACCTGTCTTTAGTTAAGTTCTTTTATTATTAGGAACTCTATTAGGTTCTTATAATCCATCTTAACTATAAATAGTTTTTCTATGCCTTATAAGAACGCTTTCTACTCCTTAAGTACTATAACTATACCAAATAACTCCTTATTATAGATATTATAGTTTAGTTCTAGTGGTGTTATTTTCTAACTATAGTATGCTACTAGATGCTATACGTCCTAATACTTTTATAGTAAATATACTCCTAATATAAAGTTTAATGCGTCTATTTCTATAACCGTCTTTAACGCTAGTTAATAGATCCTAAGGATTAGATTTTGGGTAAATAGCTCCTTAAGTTCCTAGAACAGCTTTCTCTACTTATTACTCTAACTCTATAGCTTCTTCTTCTTTATAAGTCTTATAAATGGCTTAATATTCTTTAACTATTATATAATAAACCTTCTATAGTAGTTACAAAATCCTAAAAATAATTTTAACTGCGTAACATTTTCTAGTTTTTACTAACTTACTATAGCTTTAACTTTTTTCAGGTCCATACTAATTTTGCCTAGTTTAATAATAAATCTAATAAAATTAGTCTTTCTTATAACGTATGTGATGGGGTTATGAAGGTGACCCTAGTAATGACCGATTTGAAAATCAAAATTTGCCAAACTCCTGATTTGGTAGTAAATAATTAGTAAAAGCCATTATAAGTTATTGCATCGTTAGTAATAAGTCTTAAAGCCATAAATATATATATAAAAGAGTCTATATAAAGTCGATTTTTAATATTTTAGTTGGAGCTGCTGGCGGAAAGTAACTGTATAAACTCCCAGCGGGCGCGGACGCGAGCGCAGGCATGGGCGCGGAGGCAGCTCAGGTAGCAGCACCTAAATTAGTTCGCGCGTCGACTCACAAAGCACTGCATAGGGACTTGCCATTTTAGGAGGATTTTACCAAGGGCTCCTTTGGCGCGTTCTAAATCTAATTTAGACTCTAAAATTAAGACTTAATCGTGGTGTTGCAGTCATGGCGTGCACTTTGATTTTCGCGATGCAGGCGCAAACAAGTCAAACGCACGTGATGTTCTAACTTAGTGAGGAAGCGTCTAAACCAAATAAGGCAGGGGGTAGACTTTAGTATACGCTACATAGGCTGTAAAATGCGCACCCGTGCTTGCGCGTACGTTAGTATAAAATTGTTAGGGACCTCCGTAACGTTATAGGCTTTTGCACAAGATTCGGCGCTTTTATAGAGACTTGCTATTCGCTAGGTTGCTAAAGCTGCTTATAGACGATCTTCTGCATCTAGAGCACGCGGCCAGCAAGGCATGGCTTTGGTAATATGGAGTTCTGTGCAAGGGAAGTAAATGTGTTAATGTTCAAAGCGGCAGTATATTTTAGGCAATAAGTTAGCCTAAATAAGAAGGCGGTAATATAAATCGGTTATAACCAGGGTCACCTTTATAACCCCATTATATACGTTAAAGAACTCGCATTTCTTAATTACTACTAGCATCTTTTCCTCCTATAGTCCCTTTAAGACCTATTTAACGTATTCTCTGTGTTCTTCTCTACTTATTAAATAGATAATAATAATAATAATATATACTATAACAAATTTATTAAGGTATTCTCCTAATACGCTATTAATTTATTTCTAAAACATTACTAGTGCATTTATAAGTCTAAACTATATAACTAATAGTTTATATAGTCCCTTTTTTAAACTAAAGGCTGCTTTCTATTTATTACCTTCCTTAATCCTAATCTAATAGTACGCCTATCTTAAATCTGTAACGGCTCGAACAATTGAACAAATGTCTTGGCGAAGACTTGAACAAATACTTCCAAGATAAAGCGAACAAATGCTGTATTACGAAGATATCAAGGTAAGGAGCAAGAGAAGATGGTGAGGCCACGTCTATATATACAAGCCAAGCCCTAAGCGAACCCCTAACTAGGTGATGCGCCCTAGCGCCGTCACAAAATCTATCTTTATAAAGATTTACGCATTGTTAATCCTATTCTAGATTTTGCTAATTAAGGGTAAAGAATACCTATCCTTTCTAGTAATACTATTTAACTGCCTATAGTTAATATATATTCTAAGTTTTCTATTCTTTTTCGGTATAAATAATACTAGATATTCTACTAATAACTATAACGGTCTAATATATCCCTTTTATTGTTACGGACCTTATATTGGCAGTAGTGCGACTACTAAGGGAAGATATAAATAGGTTAGTTAAGATAGTACAGGAGGCGCTAGAACTAATTAAGCTATGGGATAAAGGGTAGCTAAGTTATATAGCTAGTTATATTACCGTTTTAGTACGTAGGAATATAGAAATATAGGAATGTAAAGGACGTACTAACGTACTAATATATTAACGTACTTAGTTGTTATTATAGGAAGGAGTTATATATTTAAAAGACTATAGTCCTTATCTAGATAGTTCCTTTCTTTATAGTAAATCTTAGAATATAATTAGAGTTAATCTATTAGGCAACTACTTTACCAGTTATTATTATATTATTAACTTCTTGTTTACCTATATACCTAGCCTATTAGTAAGTCTACTGTAGTATTTCCTATAAGGCTTTGTTATACATTTACTACCTAGTTATAGTATTAATAAAGTTAAATAATATGCTACTAAAAGCACTAATTATAACGCTATTAACAGTAGTAACCAGTGTGTCTAAGAGTTAGCGTCGCTGCTAGCGTCGCTGCCAAGAGGCTGATAACGTAAGCAGTCAGCGAGCTTATAGAGTCGTGACAGTCAGTCAGCTATAAGACTGCAGCTAGCTAGCAGCTCGCTGCCTTAGTGGTGAGATTTGGTGGTGAGTTAAAGCTTTTGGTAGAAGTTAAGGATATTTAAATCTTCGACTGAGATTGTACGCTAAGCAATAAGAAACCCATGGGAATCTCTCGCTTAACCATAGTAAATAAAGCATTTTCTCCAATATCTCCGTTCTCCTATGCCAAAATTTACCATTTTATTACCTATGCACAATGCAACGTATATTATATTTTACGCGTCAGCCAGGTAGGAGAGCTTCTTCGTCTACTTCTTCCTCTACTTCTTCCTTATTAAATCCACTATCTACGCATTACTTAACTCCTTTAATACCGCGTAGGGTTTGTGGATTAACTGCTTCCTCTCTCTTCCAATTAACGATAATACTGAATTAGGCGATTAAGATAATTCTGTATCGCAAGAGCCTCCTCTAGCTAATCAGAACTACGGCTATATCTTTCCTATTAATTAGGATAATCTCTACCTAATAATATGGCAAGTTTACTAACAAATACGGATACCAAGTTACTAATAAGCGGTTGCTATTAAGTAAAGCTTCTATATTACCAATATGGAACCATAGGGTAGACCTTTTTTAGGACAGTCCTTTAGGCAAAAAGAGGCTCTAGCTGTGTAAGCTCTACTATCTAGCTCAAAGACCAGGTGCTTTACTTACAATTAACGGCAACAATTATATTAACGGCCATTTAAAATTAAAGCATAACCTTATTATTAACCCTAAAAGTTACAGCGGTAGAATATAACAACCGGCTGTAGAAGCTTTTACTTCCGCTAGCGGTTATAAACGCTAGCCGTTCTAGGCAGCTGGCTATGTTTAAGCCTGGTTAACAAGCTTAAATGTTAATCTTACTGGCTATAAGCCAACTACAGAGGCAGAAAAGCCAGCTTGGTAAGGTAGATTTAATAGAGCTTCGTATTTAATTAAATCTAACATAGAAATAGAGCCTCCGGAGCCCTTACCACCGACCATTCTATCTACCTTTTAAGCCTCTGCGGATGCAGGACGAGTTTAGCTATATTTAAATACTATATTAGGTGAATTAGGGCTAGATGTTAATCGGGTAATATTTATATTTGTATATAGAGAGGTGCTGCTAAAAATCCGAAATGAAACAATATAAATTCTATACAAATTTCCTAATTGGGACAGCTAGCTGGCAGCTTGACAGTCAGCGTACGTTATCCAACAGTCAGCGGACAGCGAGCGATCCAATTGACGCAGTCAGTCAGCTATTTTTCTCGAGATCGCAGCTAAGCTGACTGTTGGACACACTGGTAGTAACTACTTTAAGGTTAGGAGGAGATACTAATATATAAGATACTAACTTATAACTAGTTATAGTTAGACAGTTACAAGAAATGGTTAACTAGCTATAGGATAACAATAAGGCACTTAAAGATAGGATTAATAGTATTAGCGCAGCTAAGGTTAAGTTACCTTTAATTAAGCAATTTTTAGAAGAGAAGTTAAAACTTAAAGGATTCCTTACGTAAATGCACTTTAAGGTTATGCAAGAAGGAGTAAAACTAGCGATAGTTATAGATTAAGTGGCGTATATAGAACTGTTCCTATTAGGGAGAGCACTTAAGTAGTTTAAACCTTACCTTACAGAGATATAAGTAAATAGTATATTAACCACTAACTAAGAAGTATGGTATATATTCTCCAGTTAGAATAGATTTGCAGAATAGTTAATGCAGATGTTTAAAGACCCTAAGGTAATAACTATAGTAGAGAGAAAACTCCGAAATCTAGTATAATATACTTTAGCAATTAAGTATATAACGCAGTTTTAAACGCTTATAATATAAGTTAAATAGAATAATAGGGCGCTTATGGCACAGTATAAATAGGGACTTAAGGTAAAAGTCTAGGACGTAATAATTCTTATAAAAGACGCGACTATTATATAAGAATTAATTAACTAGTTAATAAATATTAATAATAGGATCTACTAAAAGGAATAAGCTAAGAAAGAGTAAGATAGAGTTCTATAGTTATATAAGGCGTAGAGTACGCATTAATAGATATAGAGTTAAAAACTATAGAATGGTAGACTAGAGCTAATAGACCTAAGTAATACTAAAGAATCCAGAAAATGGAATAAGAAACTATAGAAACCTAGAGGTTAAGAATTAAGTAATTATAGGACTAAGAAGCAGAGGTTAAACTAGTGATCTTAATAGTAGAAGATATCTAGGTAGACTTTATAATAAGAAAAATGGTTTAAAAAAGGAGCTTATATAAATTGCGGAAAATAATGTTATTTTACTAGAGACTATAAAGGTAGTTAAAGTAACCATATAGTAAAGAGCACTAGGTTATTAAAGTATAATTATAAGGGACTTTATAGATAGGGGGCTATAAGAACACGATTGTGGAATAGAATAGGTTAGTAAGAGAGACGAATCTTTATGGAGGTAAGGCCTCTAGGATTATAGAGACTATATACTATAGGTATATGCCATTAGTATATAACTGGCGACTATCTAAGGGGCGTCTAAAGGTTGTCCTAAGGGTAACTTAAGGTGTCCGCAATAATATCCCTTATATTGCCCCCCCCCCCTTCTTACAGTCGGCCCCTAATCGCTATTACCTTATAGTAGGGAGATTATAACGGCTCGTCCCAGAAGGGTTTTAGAGAGATATTAGAGAGATATTAGTATATCGCTATATATTATCTATCTATCTAACCCCTATTTTAAACCCTTGAAAAACCTTAATAAGGAAAAAATATAACCAGAGAAAAGACGTAAGGATTGCTAGGAGACCTATTAGAAGCCTACTAGAAGTATATTAGTAACTACCTAGGCTAATATAGGGATTTTTATACAACTCTATTTCTAAGCCTTTATGCCAGTCTATAATTAATTATAAATATTATAGATAATTTAGTGTTCTAGTATCGTTCTATAGAACCTTTTAGTATAGGATTTAACGTATAAAGCCTTCGCTTACTATTGTCTTTTAACTGCTAAGATATTAATCTGTAACCTTTTCTCATAATCCTTTACATTACTAGCGCATTACTCCCGCATTTACCCTTAGGCGATTAGATGCAGTTAAGGTATTAATTAATTAGTTAAAGAGACTTATCTCTTAAGATTTAATGTATATACTTTTAAATCTAGTGGTCCTGTATTATATATTTAGCGTAGCTCTACTGCTTAGCAAACAGGAGGAATACTTTACAGTAGTACCTATAGCTATTATACAATTGTTAAAAACGTCTATAACGTTATTCTTTAATATTATAATATTGTTTAGGTATAATTTAACCTATATATATTTGTAATTAACGTTTTAATTGCCTTCCCCAACCGCGTAATTAGTTTTTATAAGAAAGTAATGGCTAAATAGTTTATACACGTGTTTCCTTCCTTCTAAATTACGCTATTATAACGGAGTTATATTGGTAAGGTTGCGGCTATTTACCAGAAGAGTATTAGAAGGTAAAGTATAGAGATACCTTACTTATTAAGCTGCTTCTTTTCCTTAATACCTTACTTCCTATTATTAACCTTTGTCCAATTTTAGATGTATCTTTAATATATTATTAAGATTTTCTTCTTTTTTATTAATTTAATATACCTCTTCGTTCTCCTTCAGTGCTTGTGTCATAACAACGCCGAGTCATAACAACGCGTTAGGTCAGTGCCGTGACAGTGTAGAGCTTCGTGCAGAGCCTCGTGCAGAGCCTCGTGTAGAGCCTTGTGTAGAGCCTTGTGCAAAGCTTCGTGTAGAGCTTCGTGCAGAGCTTCGTGTAGAGCTTCGTACAGAACTTCGTGCAGAGCTTCGTGCAGAGCTTCGTGCAGAGCTTCGTGCAGAGCTTCGTGCAGAGCTTCGTGCAGAGCTTCGTGCAGAGCTTTGTGCAGAGCTTCGTGCAGAGCTTTGTGCAGAGCTTCGTGTAAAGCTTTATGCATAGCTTTATGCAGAGCTTTATGCAGAGCTTTAGGGGTAGTAATTTTAATATTTATTAATAAAGTATATATAAAATATGTTTTTATTAATAATATTAAATTTATAAAATTTATACTTTTATATATGCTTACTAATATTAATAAAGTATATATAAAATTTTAAATTTATAAATTTTATACTTTTATATATGCTTAGTAATCTTATAGTTAGCACTTAGTAGCTAAATACTAAGACTTAGGCTGCGTTTGGTTGCAAAACTTCAGATCAGATCTAAACTGAAAGTCCGGTAGAAAAGGACGCGTTCCTTCCTTATTTGGTACGCGTTTGTGGCTTTATAAAAGCACAGGCATGTACAAGCTAGAGGCTTCAGATTGCAACTAGATGGGGTCTGGAACTCAGACCTCTAGATTAAACTAACGCCAAGACCTTTAGTTTAGAAGCCGTATACGGTAAAGTTACCAACTTTTTAGTAACTTTTAGCATGTTTTTTAGGCGGTCAGAGGAATATTAAAATTTTGTGGCTAAAGTTAAGTTAAACTGGAATTTAACCGAACAGTCGCCTTAGAATTAGATTGGAGCTCTAGATTAACTCCAATCTAAAGCCCTTATTCTGATCTGAACTTGCAACCAAACGCACCCTTAATTATAAATGCCGCATTTAACGGCTAAATGCTAATACTTAATTATAAATGCTAGGAAATGCTAGGAAATGCTAAAATGGCAAAAAAGTAAAATTAAATACTAGTAAATTTTTTCCTAATGTAGCAGATAGGTAACTAATAATTGCTATAGTGAGGTCTTAGTGGTTCTGGTTTATACTAGCTAGCTAATATCTCTATGTATTTTAGGCTTAAGCGTATCTTTATTAACTATAAACTTATGCCTTAAGAACTTTGTTAGTACTAGTTTAGGCCTAATATTAGTGTTAAGCGTTTAAGGATCTCTGCTCTATCTATACCTTATTAGCCTACCCCCATTTTTATACCTATCTATACTCCTATTAAGGGATTTAGATCTTATTCCTATTAGCTATTACTTAGTAGGCTAATAGATACTAATTCTATACCTAGGAATAAGGCATAGTAGCTTTTAATTTAGGTATTTAGGATTAATTTTTGTATATAGTAGTAATTAGGAAGGCCTTATAAGGCATTTAGAAAGGTATAGGAACACTGTTTCTAATATAGACTAATAAATAGGAATGCAATTCTAGCAAATTACCCTATTAATTCTATACTATATACGTAAAAAGGCTGCGGACCTATTCTGCCTTAGGCCATAGCCCTAATTAATCCTTATAGTTTTTAGAGCCTATCCGTTCTATATCTAATTTAACTTATTTCTTACTCTTTACGCAAGTCTTCTTTATAGGCTGCGATAATACCATAGTATTAGAGCGCTTTTTATGCTTTGTAGATTATGGACCTTAGTCCTAATATTCTTTTAGAATATCTTTACAATAATTAAGGTAATCCTCTAGTTTCTATATAGAGTCCTTAGCGGGCTATCCTAGCTATTTAACTTTATATTAAAGCTTGTTCTTAATAGACTTATAGCGTAGTATAGCTTTAACCTTATACCGCTACCTACTACTTTAGGGTGTTTAATTGGGCCTAAACGGAAGTTCTTTTCTAGTAATAGTCTATACTATAGCTTTAGTAGATTTATATAAAATACTAAATATATATAGGCTATAGACGGGGTAGCTAGAGATAGTAAGCTAGCTTACTAATTTGTTTCTTAACTTAAAAGGGACCTAGGTATCTTATATTAGGCTTCTTTTATAGTTAACGGGTTTTAATATTTATTAAACATAATAGAACCTTATCGTCTACTCTAAAATGCTTATTTTAGTATTTATAGTTATACTAAAATCTCTACTTCTCTTAGGCATCTTATAGGTTTTACTTTGTATACTTTTATTATTTCTCCCATTCCTAGAGGTATCCTTATACTCTTTAGTGGATATTTTTAGACTTCCCGGTAGGATCCTATAATTAATTATATAGCCTTAGCCAGTAATTACTAGGTACACTATTAAACCTAAATAGTTAGACGCTATAGGCAATCTAAATTAGTATATACTTATATAATGCATATTACTTTAAATTAGAAGCGTACTTCGTGTATAGGAGTAGCTTATACTAATTATCTGTAAGGGCGCGAAGAGGCTTTAAGGAAGATTCGAAGGAACAATATAAATTCTATCTAAATCTATGGGTATAATAGCTCTTGCAGAGTACAAGACGTTGCGTAAAGAAGAGAAAGGAACATAGGAAACTTGTAACTAAATACTTGGAGTCTTGGCAGCAGACACGTAGGCACGAGCCTACGCGGATTTTAACAGGTTTCGACCAAATTCCATTACATTAGTAGAATTTGGTGGAATTTAATCGAGTTGGCGGAACTTAGTGGAATTTAATCAACTTTGGCAGAATTTAGTAGAATTTAATTAACTTGGCAGAACTTGGTAGAATTTAATTAAAGCATTAGAATTTATCTATTAAGTGTTTTATTAAGACATTCCTACTATAACTAGACTAGTTTTATTATAGTACCCCCCTTTTTAACCAAAGGTCTAAACAATTTAATTTTAGTCAAGACTTATAACCTATCACGTGTTATATGATCGCGTTATAAGCGTTATAGTGCATTTTAAGTTCTTTTTAATTTTAAGTTTCCTGCTATCGTGTTTTGTGTATTTATGTTAGGTGGCAATTGTTTACCTTTATATTGTGTCCATCTAGCTAGAGTAGGCCGTAAAGGATGGTTTTTATGGAATTCTTTTACTAAGAAAGGCGCGTTGGCCTTAATCTGGTTATAGATTTCCTAGGTTTGTGTTTTATATCCTTCCTACTTAATAAGAAGTTTAAATTGTTTAGATTATGTTTTTTATTGCATATTATTAATTAAGTTAATAAAGTAGGAACCGTTACTGTTGTTAATAATTATAGAAGGTAGCGGCGGGATTTTGTAAGTTATAGGGTTATCTTTTAAAGGTTGCAATAAGCTTACATGAAATATTAGGTGTATTTTTATTTTAGTCAGCAGTTTAAGCTTATAGGCGTATAGGCTTAGTTTCTTCTTAATTTAGTATAGGCCTACGAACTTCCAATTAAGTTTCTTTAAGGGCCGTTAAGTCTTTAAGTTTTGTATATTTAGGTAGGCTATATTACCTTTCTTAAAGTCCCATACAGAAGCTTATCCTTTATTTATATACTATTCCTATAATATTTAAGCGTACATTAATTTACTTTATAATAGTTCCGTTAACTACTTTATTTAATTAGCGAAGTTATGCGCGTTAATTAACTGGATCCGTTTAATTATAGGTCCTATTATATTAATTTTGGGTTATAGTTTAAATCTAAGTTAAGGGTCTTATCTATAGGTCGCGTAAAATAACGTTACGCCCGTTAATATGTTTATTGTATTATTTATAATAAACTTAGCTAAGGGCAGCTATTTTTCCTAGTTGTTTTATAGGTAGGAGCAGTATATTTATAAATATTGTTCTATAATCGCATTTGTAATTTTGGTTTAACTATCTATTTTTAAGTAAAATATAGTTAAGAGTTGTGTTTAAATACTTAACTGTTTATATAGAGCTTGCTAGAAGTCTAAAATGAATTAGCTTCTATAGTTAGATATTATTAAGTTAGGAAGTCTGTGTAGCTTAAAGATATGCCTAATAAAACATTTGGCTACTAATATTATATTAATTAAGTCTATAGGGATTATATATCGCATTTTTATAAGACGGTTGACTACTACTATAATATTTGTGAACCCGTTACTGCTAGGCATGTCAACTATAAAGTTAATTAAGGTGTTACGCCATCTTTATATCAGAATTGGTAGTGGTTAAAGTACTCCTTACTTCTTTACATAAGAGGTCTTTCTATATACGCACATTCTGCATACTTAAACGTATTTTTATATATAGTTGTGTATTATAGGCCAGTAATATACTCATTAAACAATTTTATAAGTTTTTGTATGGCTAGGATGTTCTACTACAGGGGAGTTATATATAAATTTAAGTATCTTAAATTGTAAGGATTTGGAATTCAGAACTACCATCTTCTGTTAATAGTATAATTAATTATTTTAAATTTCGTATTTAGCGAGTGTAATATCCTTATACTGTTATTTTCCAGTTTAGATCGCCTTTATTATATCTACTATCTATACATTATTTTTATATTTGTATTCTATTAGCTTATTAATTTCTATTTCCTATTTATTAACTTCTAATTTATTTATATTAAGTTCTATATCTAGAAATATAGGATGTAGTTTTTTAAAACGTTTAGGGGGCAGTAAGATCCGTAATTAATTTATAATCCGTTTATCTAAAGCGTTTATAGGTAAGTCCTATAATTGTTATATTAATATATTAGGCTTTTAATTAAGTTTGCCCAGTTAATATATAATCTTAAAATTAAATTATAAGAGGTATTCGGCCTAACGAATTTAGCGCTGCATTAATTGTTTTATAGTTATAAAGTATTACAGGTTCTTACAGTCCATTAACACACGTATTAGAAATAATAATCCTTCTAGCTTAGAACGCTATTATTTAAAGTATCTAATAATTGTAAATAGTTCCTTATTATATATCTTATAGTTTAATTTAGCAGGGGCGAGTTTTTAGAAGAGAAAGGCTACTAGACATAGTTCGCCATTCTTATTATATTGCAACAATACTCCCCCTAGCGCATAATTAGACAAGTTAGTTTTAACAGTATACTTAAGGTTAGGGTTAAAGTAAGTGAGAATTAGAGTAGTTATAAAGCAATATTTTAAATTATTAAAAGCTCGTTTATATCTAGCGGTTTATTTAAATTTTATATTCTTCCTTATTAGGTTTACTAATGGCTAGGCAATTTCTAAGAAGTAGTTAATAAATTTTTAATAGAAATTTGCAAATCTTAGAAATTTTTAAATATTTTATACGTTGCTAGGGCTTTCCTAGTTTACAATTGTAGCGACTTTCTTAGGGTTTATTTTAATTCCGTTGCGGGATATAATTAAGCCTAAGTATATAACCTTAAATGCGTAGAACTTGCATTTTTTAATATCGTATTATAAGCCCATATCTTATAGGCGTTTAAGGACTATTTTAATGTGTTTCTAATATTTAGAAAGTAAGGATAAGTAGATTAAGATATTGTTAATATATATAGTAACAAATATATTAAGGAATTCACGAAGCGTATTATTAATATATTGCTAAAACGTACTAGGACCGTTATTTATGCTAAATGGTATTACTAGGTATTTAAAGAGTCCCTATTATATATAAAAAGCTATATACTTCTTATCTCCTTTATATATACGGATTTTATTAAAGGCGGCAACTATATTAAGCTTTATAAAGTACCGTGCCTTTACTAAATAGTTAAGCGTTTCTTAAATTAGGGGAATTAGATACCGGTTTTAAATTATAATTACATTTAGAGCTTAATAATTAATATAGAATCTTAAGCCTTCTTCTAGCTTTTTAATAAATAGTATAGGTAAGGCGAATAAAGATTAACTAGGGCGAATAAATCCTTTTTCTAAATGCTTGTTAAGGTATTATTATATTATAAATAGTTCTTCTTATAACATACCGTATAGCGGACCGAACTTTGGTGTTATATTAGGCTTAAGTTCTATTTTAAAATCATGCTTATCTTAGTGTGGGGCTAGTTAGTCTATAAATCGTTTTTTAAACTCGTTAATTAAATTATGGTCCTCTTTAGGTATAAGAGGTTAAGGATTAATATACTATTTTAGTTCTAGTGCTTTCTTAATATCTTCTATGGTTATAGTAAAGATTTTATAATCTTATCTTTTTACTAGCGAGATAAAGGGCGTGGCCTATATTATACGAATTTTAAGAGGTTTTAACGTAATATCTTTATATTCTTTACTATAATCAGCGGTTATAGGTTTATTGTGTTAGCTTAAGGTTTATAGTAAGGGTAATTTATATTATATTAAATTTAAATAGTTATATGCGTACTTATAGGGCAAATGGTTTTTTAAGTAATAACTACGGTAGTAGGTTATACGGAACTTTAGTATTTCTTTAACCTAGCTAATTAAAGGGTTATGTTGTTTTAGCTATCTATATCTAAGTATAACTTTATATTATTTTAAGGGTGTAACAAATAGGGAAATGTATTTAAGGTGTTTGCCTATCTACATTTTTACTAAAGCGTAGTGTGTTATTTCGCTATATATTAAGGGTTTACTATTAAAGCCTTATAGGCCTTAGGGCTTATTAAGTTTCTTTAAATTTAGGCGTTAAGTTTTTATATAGTTTGTATTAATAAAGCCTATGCTAGTAGCTCCGCTGTCTATTAGGATTTATACTTCCTTCCATTTTCTAAGTATTTAAATTTCGCTAAGTATATTAAGGGAGTTGTGTTATATATTAGCGCTAGAAGAGCCTAGACACTTATACTCTTCCATCTTTTATCTTAAGGCGCGACTTAGCCTTAAGACGATTTGTTTTTTAAGTTAACTAAAGGTAAGGTGCTTTGTGGCGTCTAAGTATGATTTATGGATTGGGAGGAACTACGGCGGACTTTTTCAAAAGGGTGAGTTCGGCAATGCTTTTGAATATGTCCTTTTTTACTACATCCAAAGCATTCTCCACTTGTGGCTTGAGTTCTCCGTTTGTTGGTTCCCAAGGGTGTATAGGATTAAGCGGCATTGAGGTCTATAGGGTTGTATATAGGGCTTTTAGGTCTTAGAGAAGGATCGCGCTTTAGAGCATATACCAGTTTCATGGAGTTTTAAACGCAAGGTATAGTTAACTTTAGGGAATGAGTTTGTTTATTATATTAAAGGTTTTTATTAATTCGTTAACATATTATAGCAAATTCGGATAGGTTTTTTAGCAGTTCTTTACCTACTAGCTAGGCTCTAATTTTATCTAAGATAGCTGTCACGGGACTCACTCGTTCTCACGTCTCTACGCGTCTTTAACGTTCTTGACCCGTGCTTACGTTCGTCCCGAGATACCTGCGCACGTTCCCCTACAACCCCTATTTATACCCGTACCTGGTACACGAAGACTCTTCTTCTTTATCCAATGTCTTTGTATCAACCACGCATAGTTACGTGTACATAGTCTTCTCAATTACTACCTCGTTTAGTGTATTGTATCCCAGCTCGTGCCTACTCCATAACACTATATTAGATCCCATTTCTACGTACCTAGCGGGCCTAGGGCTACTAGTTGCGGAGCATGCCTTTCTATACCTTGCGAGGGTAGGAACAGGAGCTACTGGCTGTAGGTAGACTAGGACGTTAGGGCTCTAATCTGGTACGACAAGACTCTGTGCCGATTTGTATACGGACCTACCAACAAGACCTCGTGCCGTTACGCCTACGAGACGACCTGGCTTGCACCCTACTGCTACCGATTTTGAACAGGCACGTTACTGCCCTCTAGTTTAACCTGCGCTCGCATTGTACTGCTAGTTGCTAGCATCATACTGCTGTTCTACCAAAGCACCGTTACTGCCCTACAAATCTAACAAGACTCCGCGCCGATTTGTATACGGACCTGCCAACAAGACCTCGTGCCGTTACGCCTACGAGATGACCTCTGGCTTGCACCCTACTGCTACCAATTTTAAACGAGCACGTTACTGCCCCTCCGGTTTGACCTCATGGCTCGCACCCTACTGCATAATGACCCAAACCCGAACCCTTACGCTGGCATCGTACTGCTGTCCTACCAACCTGGCCCCGTTACTGCCGTACGAATCTGACAAGTCTCTGTGCTGATACGCCTACGGACCGACAAGACTCGTGCTGATACGCCTACAAAACGACCCTAATAACCCGTTGTGCCAATAAGCCTACAACCCAAACACGACTAGGTAGAGCCTCGCTCCCTAGGTACCCTGCTAGATAGAGCATAGCTCTCTAGACCGACCCTGTCGCTTGCATTGTACTGCTACATGAACCGATAAGCATCGCGCCAATATGCCTGCGACCCCGAACCCGACGCTAGCACCGTACTGCCACCAATAAGAGCCTTATACGAACCAATACCGACCTATACCATAACCATAAACACTGTACCGACCGTATTATACTGCCAAATAAGCCATAAATACTACCTAAAAACGCCTATTTTGGACCAAAATTGCCTGTTTTATACCAAAAATCGGGGCTATTTTTTAGGGGGACCTGGAGTAGGATGATAAGGGAAGACTATAGAGCTGCTAGAAGCGAGGAAGGGACTAGACGAGCTTTAGTAAAGCATCTCTAAGCGGCAAGGATAGGAGTGTAGCTGGCAATAGAAGCTGGGCTATGCTTTAGGCCTAAGAAGTCAGTGGCCTAATAATAAAATATAGAAGGACCGAACTGGCGGAGCCTGCGCAGCGCAGGACATAAAAGGGTGGAGAAAGGCTAACAATTTTTTTTTTCCGTAATGGGTTTTTTTGGTATATATATAATACGCCTCGCAGGAGCTCGGAAGTAAGGGGGGGGTACTATTACGGGACTTACTTGTTCTCACGTCTCTACGCGTCTTTAACGTTCTTAACCCGTGCTTATGTTTGTCCCGAGACACCTGCGCACATTCCCCTACAACCCCTATTTATACCCGTACCTGGCATATAAAGACTCTTCTTCTTTATCCAATATCTTTGTATCAACCACGTATAGTTACGTGTACGTAGCCTTCTCAATTACTACCTCGTTTAGTGCATTGTATCCCAGCTCATGCCTACTCCGTGACAATAGCTTATTAAAGGGCAGCAACTCTAGCAGCTTTATTCCAATCCAGTTCGCTAATAAGGCCTAAAAATTCTAAAAAGAAGCTAATAAAGTCTTGGTTCTGTTGGTCACATAGGGTGACTCACCAATAACGACTACTCGAGTAGGGTTACAGTGATGTTGGTTGATATGCTTTTTTTTGATCTAGAATAGGGGAGGGCGAGGAGCTTAAGGCTCCTCGCCACGCTAGTGCCGCGGCTACACGTGACCACACGTGATATATTCCCAACACTAGCAACTCTTCTTTTATGGTTGCCATCTATATATGAAATACCGCTTGACTAGCGTAACAAGTATCAATCCTCCTTACTTACTATTGCTATTGCAATATATGACGGCTTGCATAAATGCTTTTAAACTAAAACTTGCGGATTGTTATCTAATAAAGATACTAAGCTAAGAAAAAGAAGAAGAAGAATAATCATTAGGGAGTGGTAGGTAGACATATCGCGAGGGCCGCTAAGGCGCTAGTAGTAAGCGAACTAATGGCGATTTTCTATCCCGGGGATGGAAAATCCTGATTGGTTATTTGGAGTTAGGGTGGATATCGTGTTAAAGGCGCCAAGGCGCTAAGCGTAAGCGAGCCAATAGCGATTTTCTATGCCGGGTATAGAAAATCCTAATTGGCTGGCTGAAACCAGTATCCGCAGATTGCAGTAGAACTTGGTGGACAGTTACAGTGAAACTCGGTGGACAGTTGCGGTAGAATTTAGTAGATAGTTGCAGTGGAATTCTACTCCCTTTTAACCCAACCTTTAACTTATATATAGAGAACGTTTGTGTTAACAAACGTTTCTAGAGCCTTGTTTGGGTTTGCCTTTATTATTATATCTGCCGGGTTGTCTTGGCCATTAATCTATTAAATCTTAAAGAGTTCTTGCCGTTTATAAGATTACTGAAGTGCTATAATGTCAATTATAAGGCGCTTCTTCTTTATGGTACTAAGCTTGACTAAACACTTATAGAGGGAATATGAGTTGGTATATATAATTGTAGGGATAGCGGGAAGTTTAAGTTAATCTATAATTATTTTTAGGGTAGTTTTAATTGCAATTGCTATATTAACTCCGCTAACCATTCCATATATCTCTAACGCTAGAACGCTTTGAGTAATATACTTGCTCTTAGTTAAGCTCCAATGGATAAGATTGCTATAGATTGTAAAGTTATTCTCTTTAGTAGATTTATTTGTGATAATAATCTTATATCCTAACTGGGAGCTAAAATCTTTATTGTTTATGAACGATCCATTAACAAATATAAAGAGCTTGGTGGTGGGAAGACTAATAGGCACATAGAGTAGTCCCCAATTAAGATGGTTTATTTGCTAGGAGAGACGCTTATTTAGGGCAAGGATGTTATCCTTGGTTGGTTCCTGGTATTGGGCGGCAATAGAGAGATTGAATAAAGCCTTAAGTTAATAGATAGAAGCAACGTAAGCTCTATAAGCGCGTTACTCTATGTATTCTTATTTTGGAGAGTTAACGTTAATAACATTAATCTTCTTGCCTTGACCCTTCTGGCGTAAAGCAATAGAATCCTCGTTTAGGGAGAGAATGCATCCATTAAAAAGTAATAGTGTTGTTAAATTAAGCTTTTCCTTTAGCTTTGCTATAAGATTTGCCTTTACTAGCTTATCTTCTTTAAGAGCTAAAAATTGGTCGTCTTCTAAGATAATTGTATTATCAGTTTACATGCTAATGATTCCGAATGGAGTTCCCGTAGTTGTAATAAGGAAGCAGGGATTGAATATAGAAGTAGTTATTAAGAGCTTCTCTTTGTAGTGCTTGCTATAAGTAGCCCACCAATAAGTTCCTGCCTCTGCGATTCTATATAATGGCTTAAGTACAACCATAATTGTATCTTTGGGATATTGGTAGCGAATTTACTCTGGAAGGTATGCTAGTATTAAGTGCTAAAGGCGCGTCTCTAATTGGGTATAGGCCTAAGTAATATCTCTTAAATAAACCGCTATTCTATTCTTTATTAGGGAGGGAGCTAGTGTAACAATAACTTGCTAACTAGCTCGTTGAATTATAGGGGATTGCGTAAGAATCACTTCCTTGCCGTTATTATTATAACCTTAAATAACCAGTCTCGACTTCTTAAATAGGGTGTTAGTGGCTTTGCCTTTAATCTTATTAACTATTTTTAACTTAAAGATGCGAACTCTATCGAACTTGGCAGGGTTATATTTCTTGAATTTAAAGACTCCTCTTGTAATAAGACTGTCGATCTCCTACTTGTTAGATGCTTAGAAAGGGGCTCCTAGAGTTATAATATGGCCTTTTTTTCGGAGTTGTTTTGCGAGCTTAAAGTCCGCCTTCTCTTTAGCTATTATAAAGGCCATTAACAACTCAACTCTACTCTTAATGGCGGTAATGAATTACTCTTTAAAATTAACAAGATATTGGTAATTTCGTGATCCTTTTAGACGACCTCTACCGCGTCATGGTTGCGGCACATTTGCTATAACTGTATTAGAATTATAGTCGCCTTCTAGAGCACGTTAATTGTGGTTCTTCTCCGGGGTATCCTCTATAGCATCCTATAAAGGCTCAAAACTGTCGTCCCTATAGTAGGGCTTAACAACGGTTAAGCGGAATTAAGTGGGTCTATAGGGCATCTAAAGAGTGCAAGTTTAACCCTTAATAGTGATAAGTGTATATGGGCCTAACCAGCCCCCTTTCTCATGCTATACCCGTACTTTAGATTGGAGTGGTAGATCTATTGTAATTAAGGTGTTTAGACCGTTTCTTATTCTTAGTGCGTTGTTGACCTAGCACATGGCGTAGATGCGGCGCACCTCCTTTATTGCCTTATAGATAGCCTTAGCTCGTTACATAACGGATGGAGATAGTGGAGAATTGTTAGTTATTTAAGGGTAGGCGCCAAAGACTAGTAATATAGGTATGAGCCTATCTGGGCTAGCGGAATCGTTAACAGCCTTAATAGCCATTTATAAGGTAAGCTCTTTGCTAGCGCCCTCTAGTTCTAAAGAAATAATCTTATATGCTCGGCATAATGGTGTGTAATATTATTCTACTTTTCTAATACTATTGTGTGCCTTAATAGGGACTTCCTTGACCTTAATTTCCATTGCCCTTACCTATTACCGAAACTCTGTAGATAAGAAGTTCCTTCCTGTATTATAAATGACTTAATTAGGGGGTCCTAGGTAGATATTAATCTAGCATAATTAAAAAGTATCCTATGCGTTCCTAGCTGATATATCTTTTAGGAAGCATGCGGCTTAGAAAAAGGTTAAAAGGTTAACAACTTAGAGTACTAGCTTACCGCTAAGATATATAATGTTAATAATAATACAGAAGTTAAAGTTGTAGTTATCTTTAAGGGTAAACTTGAATTGGCTAGGGGACTTCTGGTTTATTTAGTAGTGATAGTAGTACTTTATAAGATGCTTAATTGTCTTAGCCTTAACTTTATAACCTGCTCGCTGAAGAACCCTAAGCAATTTATGAACTAATAGGTAACTGAAGCAACGGTGTAGTTAACGTAACTCTAACTTAGTTAAATGGCTCCAAGCAACACTCCTTTCTGGCTGTTAAAGGAGCAACCAAGGGTGACCCTACTTGCGTATAACGGGCACCCAATTCTCTCCCTAAATGAGCATATTCTTAAGGTTATTAAGCTTGACGCCTAACTTATCCATATCTTAGATGCAGAATAGAAATGGGGTGTTTATGGGAATAATATAGAAAGTAATACATCCTAACGGAGTTTGGACCTTAATTGTGCTGAGGAAGATTATAGTACCCTTGCCAAAGCAAATTGTATGTTGGCCTGCCGTTAATTAGTTGATCTGAACAGAGCTATTAAGCTACTAAAGAGCTCAAACTTAAGGTTCTCCTACTATAGATACTCCTGCGGCTCTAGTATCTGGCATAATACTATAAAAGACGTTCGCCGAGTATTTATTATTAAAGGAGAACGCAAAACTTTCTTTTAGCTTATTAAAGATATCTAACTTTATAACAGAATGGAGCGTAGATTGGTCATTAAGGACAGTAATGGTTTGTGTGCCATTTACCTTACTATACTTGGTAAAGTATTAGTTGGGAGAGTAGTCCTTAATTTCTATATTTATAAGGAGCTGTTCGGCCTTATTAACCTTACCCTTAAGATCTTCTTCGCCTTTATATTAAACCAGGAAGCTTTGGAAGTAGGCTATAGTAACCTTATAATTTCCGACGTTTTGTGCGCTCTGGCGAAACTTATTATATGCCTCCTTTTATCTGTTAAGAGGGTGCCTAGTTAACTAGCAATTTGGCTTTTTATAAATATAGTATTTCTTTTGTTAATTGTTTTGAGATAAACCTCCACGAGGACCTCCATGATTGCTTTGTAGTTGACGTTGATTATGCCCTCTGCCGTATCCCCTACCCCAGCCACTATATGTTTAATTAGTCTAGTTATAATCGTGTTGGTTGGTTGGGTCAATTAAAGTAGGTTAGGGTTAGGCGTTAAATTGCTATACTTTTTGAGAGCGCAGAGTGGTGCCAATAGAGGATCTTAATTGAGCATATACTCCTTCGTAAGTATTTGCAGGATTAAAGAGGGTAAGGTTATATTCTTTAATACCTTAGTATGCGCTAATGACTTAATCGCGTAGGCTGAAGTCCTCTTAATATGATTTGGATAAACCACACTAAATTATCTAAAGTTAATTAAAGAGCTTTTAAAGACAATTAAGCCGAGAAATACCTGGGTTTGTAGTAATAATCCTTAGGAAGGTAGTCTCTCTCTACTCTAATATATACTGTTGCTTATTCTCTTCTGTTTTGAAGTGGTACCTTGACTTATATATTATATGGTTGAAATTGTATCCTTTTCCTGCCAAACGATTATAATAGAAGGTGCTAGCTTGGCCCCTGAGCATAATAGAATAGGCGTTGTGGTATTAATCAGACTCTATTTCTATCTTTTAGCAATAGTTATAGAAGATACGCAGTTTTGAATTAAGAATATTATATAATTCCCTACTAAATTTATTTTCTTGATCTGAATAGAGCTTTGCAAGTTCTGTAAGTAATTTTAAAGTGCTTTTGATTTGAGATTAAGATAGAGGAGGGAGTTGCATTGCAGGTTGTAATGGGGATGTAGGTCTAGTTAGTGGAGTCTAAAGGCTGTTGGCTTGCGAAGCAGGGGGGTCTTATATTTGCTTTAGTAGCGTATTATTTGGATTCTATTATAAGTTGAGCTTCCTTATAGTGCGTAGTTAGTGCTTAATCTCCTATAGAGTCCATTTATGCTCTTCTTTTGCGTTAATAACTTGCTCTTAAATATTGTCTCTAATAGCGCTTCTATCTATAGGGACAAACACTTCATTCTCCTAAAGGAAGTTATGGAAGTCTTATATAATAAGCTTGTTTATAAGAGCCTATGTTTCCTTTGTCCATCTAATAAAGTCCTCCTTTATACAATACCATAGCATAATGTCGTTGTATTTACTGTCTGTGTAGTGTACTATATGGTATAATAAGAATCCGTTTAGGTCCTTTTGCTTAGCGTTTATAGGGTTAATGTCTTTGTTCTATGTCTTTGGGTTAATATCTTCTTCGTACTTCTTTGGGTAGGTTAACGCCATAATGGGTTAAAGGTAGGTAGGGTTTTCGGTTTTATAGAATCTTATAGGTTTGCTGTTAAGAGGTAGGCAATTTGAGATGTTGTTTAACGCGTTTTAAATGTTAACTTAGGACCTTAGGTTTAGTAACACTTCTGACCTAAAGTACTTAACCAAATCTTCGTAAACGTAGTTGTTCTGCGTGATGGACGCAACTTGGTATCTCCTAGTACTTAGTAACACTTCTATTACTAGTTTTCCGCAAGTCTAAGGTAGCACAGTATCGCTGGGATCCATTCTATATGAGCGTATATGGCACCCCTGTACGAGACTATCTCTTCTATTGAGAACCTTGCTGTTCTGTGGTTGACTGTGTATTTAACTACTGATTAGTGTTGGTCACACAGGGTAACTCACCAATAACGACTACTCAAGTAGGGTTATAGTGATGTTAGTTGATATGCTTTTTTTTGATCTAGAATAGGGGAGGGCGAGGAGCTTAAGGCTCCTCGCCACGCTAGTGCCGCGGCTACACGTGACCACACGTGATATATTCCCAACAGGTTCCGTTATTATAAAATTTTAAGTTTAGTAATAGCTGTGTATTTACAGCTGGCATTATTATATATTTGTTTTAGCAAAGAGATAAAAAATTTAAAATTAACGAAGGTGCCGTTATAGAAGAATGGATTTATAGTATATATAGCGTCTTTGCTTAAATAAGATATTCTATAGCTAACCTTGCTGGCTTTAATAGGGTATTAGTTATAGTTTATTAAAAGTTTAAAACAGAGCTTGGTTATAAAGAGACGTAGGTTATTTTAATTTCTATTAAATATTAGAGGATTAGGGAACTTTTTGGATTTTATAGCGGGTATTAAATTTGTTATAGCTATAGGTTAAGTTACTATTATTAGTTTAGAGTTCGCGTTTAAGGGGCTAGGTTTAGATATAATTATTTTAATCTTATTTGTAGGTGTTATTATTAGGGTCTCTAATATAAGTGCCTTAATATTACAAAGTTCTTCGCGGAGTGCTTCTATTAATTGCTAATACTGGGCTTCTAGTGCAGCCCGCTGCTAAGCTAAGGCGTCTATAAAGGACTGTTGTATTATGGTTAACTGTTCCCTAACTAGGGTTATAATACTTATAGTTATTAAAGCGGATTTCGGTTCGTTTGCCATTTTAATAGTAATTGTTTTAACATAATGTAATGTAAGGGCGCGAAGAGGCTTTAAGGAAGATTTAAAGGAATAATATAAATTCTATCTAAATCTATAGGTATAATAGCTCTTGTAGAGTATAAGACGTTGTGTAAAGAAGAGAAAGGAATATAGGAAACTTGTAACTAAATACTTAGGGTCTTGGTAGTAGACGCGTGGATATAAGCCTACGCGGATTTTAACAGGTTTCAACCAAATTCCATTACGTTAGTGGAATTTGGTGGAATTTAATTGAGTTGGTGGAACTTAGTGGAATTTGATTAACTTTGGTAGAATTTGGTAGAATTTGATTGACTTAGCAGAACTTGGCAGAATTTGATTAAAGCGTCGGAATTTATCTGTTAAGTGTTTCACCGAGACATTTCTACTGTAACTGGGCTAGTCCCATTACATTATCTTGCTGGTAGTTTAAATATATTCGCAAGTACAATTTTAGTTCTTAATTTTAGCGTTCTATTTACCTGTCTATTTATAGATAAAAAGCTATACTATAATGGTAGTCTATCTTTAAATAAAAGTATAGATCTGACTAATACCGGCTTATAAAGACACTGCCCCTATTAGTAATAATAGAGTGTGGCTAATTTACTTTAAGAAAGTATTTCTCCTTAATTAGGCTAGTAAGCGCTTATATATTAATTGTCTTATTAACAGGAAGGTATTAGACGTACTTTAAAAACCTATTAATAAGTACTAGGACTAAATTATATGCTTATCCTTACTTATTCTTTAATAGCGCGGAAGATCCGTAATAAAATTTATAGCGTAATATTGCTATAGTTCGCTAACGGGAAGAACCGATTTAAGTAGACCCTATGGCTTATGCCTTTAGATTTTATATACTTAACACTTCTTACAGTAGCTAATATACTTCTTTACTTCCTACTTAAGCTTTAGCTAATAGTATTTATGTTAAAGTAATTTCACTATTTTAATTTAACTATAGTAGCCGCCTAGAGGATTTTTGTAATTCTTTATAATAATTTTCTATTATAGATTTGCTTCTTATAGTACCCAAACCTTACTATTTTTATATAGTAGGTCCATTAGGTCTAGTTCCTAATTTTAGCGCCTTATAGCTTTCTTTCCGTTATATTTCCGGTCTACTTCTATATTAAAGATAGCATAAGAGGCGTCACTCTATTATACCTTATAGATAAGATCTATTAACCTGTAAGGGCACGAAGAGGCTTTAGGGGAAATTTGAAGGAATAATATAAATTCTATCTAAATTTAAGGGTATATAGCTCTTACAGAGTACAAGATATTACGTAAAGAGAAGAAAGGAATATAGGAAGCTTATAACTAAATATTTAAGGGTCTTAGCAGTAGACGTATAGGCATAAGCGCACGTAGGTCCCAACAGGTTTTAACTAAATTCTATTATATTAGTGGAATTTAGTGGAATTTGATTAAGTTGGTGGAATTCGGCAGAATTTAATTGACTTAGTAAAACTTAGCAGAATTTAATTAAAGAGTCAGAATTTATCTGTTAAGTATTTTATTAAGACATTCCTACTATAACTAGGCTAGTCCCGTTATAGTACCCCTCCCTCTTTAGCTGAAGGTCTAAAACAATTTAATTTGGTTAAGAATTTATAACTTATTGCCTTATAAGCGTTATAATATAGTTTAAGTTCTTTTCAATTTTAAGTTTCCTGCTATTATGTTTTATGTCTTTATGTTAGGTAGCAGTTGTTTGCCTTTATATTATATCTATCTAGCCAGAGTAGGCCGCAAAGGATAGTATTTATAGAATTCTTTTACTAAGAAAGGCGCGTTAGTCTTAATCTAGTTATAGGTTTCTTAGGTTTGTATTTTATATCCTTTCCACTTAATAAGAAGTTTAAATTATTTAGATTATGGTTTTTATCGCATATTATTAATTAAGTTAATAAAGTAAGAATTATTACCATTGTTAATAATTATAAAAGGTAGCGGTGGCACTTTATAAGTTATAGGATTATCTTTTAAAGGTTGTAATAAGCTTATATAAAACGTTAGATGTATTTTTATTTTAGTTAGCAGTTTAAGCTTATAGGTATACGGGCTTGGTTTCTTCTTAATTTAGTATTGGCCTATAAACTTCTAATTAAGTTTTTTTAAGGGCCATTAAGTCTATAGGTTTTGTGTATTTAAGTAAACCATATTACCTTCCTTAAAGTCCCATGCGGGAGCTCGTCTTTTATTTATATACCATTCCTATACTATTTAAGCGTACGTTAATTCACTTTATAATAGTTCCATTAATTGCTTTATTTAATTAGCGAAGTTATAAGCATAAATTAACTGAATCCGTTTAATTATAGGTCCTATTATATTAATTTTGGGTTATAGTTTAAATCTAAGTTAAGGGTTTTATCTATAGGTCGCGTAGAACGGCGTCGCGCCTATTAATACGTTTATTATATTATTTACAGTAAACTTAGCTAAAGGCAGCTATTTTCCCCAATTGTCTTACAGGTAGGAGCAGTATATTTATAGATATTATTCTATAATTGCGTTTATAATTTTAGTTTAACTATCTATCTCTAGATAGAATATAGTTAAGAGTTATATTTAAATGCTTAATTATTTATATAGAGCTTGCTAGAAGTCTAAAACAAACTAGCTTTTATAGTTGGATATTATTAAGTTAGGAAGTCCGTGTAGCTTAAAGATATACTTAATAAAACATTTGGCTACTAATATTGCATTAATTAAGTCCATAGGAATTATATATTGCATTTTTATAAAATGGTTAATAACTACTATAATATCTATAAACCTATTACTGCTAAGTAAGTTAACTATAAAGTTAATAAAGATATTGCGCTATCTTTATATCGGAACTGGTAGCGGTTAAAGTACTCCTTATTTCTTTATATAAGAGGTTTTTCTACACACGTATATCCTATATGCTTAAATGTATTTTTATACATAGTTATACATTATAAGCTAGTAATATACTTGTTAAACAATTTTATAAGTCTTTATATGGCCAGGATGCCCTACTATAAAGAAGTTATATATAAATTTAAGTATTTTAAATTATAAAGGTTTAGAATTTAGAACTACTATCTTCTATTAATAGTACAATTAGTTATTTTAAATCTCGCATTTAGTAAGTATAATATCCTTATACTATCGTTTTCCTATTTAAATTGCCTTTATTATATCTATTATATTATTCTTATATTTATATTCCATTAGCTTATTAATTTCTATTTCCTATTTATTAACTTATAATTTATTTTTATTAAGTTCCATATCTAGGAATATAAAATATAGTTTTTTAAAATATTTAGGAGGCAATAAGATCCGTAATTAATTTATAATCTGTTTATCTATAGCATTTATAGGTAGGCCCTATAATTATTATATTGATATATTAGGCTTCTAATTAAGTTTGCCCGGTTAGTATATAATCTTAAAATTAAATTATAAGAGGTATTTAGCCTAATAAATTTAGCGCTGTATTAATTACTTTATGGTTATAAGTACTATAGGTTTTTATAGTCCGTTAATACGCATATTGGGAATAATAATCCTTTAAGCTTAAAACACTATTATTTAAAACATTTAACAATTATAAGCAGTTCCTTATTATATATTTTATAGTTTAATTTAGTAGGGGTGGGTTTCTAAGAGAGAAAGGCTACTAGACGTAGCTTACTGTTCTTATTATATTACGACAACACTCCCCCTAGTACATAATCAGACAAGTCTGTTTTAATAATATATTTAAGGTTAGGGTTAAAGTAGGTGAGAATTAGAGCAGTTATAAAATAATGCTTTAGGTTATTAAAAGCTTATTCGCATTTAGTAGTCCATTTAAATTATTTTTTTTTATTAGGTTTACTAACAGCTAAGCAGTTTTTAAGAAGTGGTTAATAAATTAATAATAGAAATTTATTGTATAATTACAGCACCTGGTGTACCAACCGCGTGTATACGTATTTAGTGCACCAACTAATTAGGGGGGACGCGTCAGTATATAGACTACATAGTCTACTTTAATAGAATGGACAGTCACCATCCAAATGAGTATACAATACTATACGTATTTCGTGCCCCTGGATACGACTTACTTGTATTATTAAGTTGATACAAACATTTATAAATCCTAGAAATCCTTAAATATCTTATATATTGCTAGGGCTTTCCTAGTTTATAATTACGGCAACTTTTTTAGGGTCTATTTTAATTCTATTACGGGATATTACTAAGCCTAAATATATAACCTTAGACGCGTGGAACTTGTATTTCTTAATATTACATTATAGGCTCGTATCTTATAGGCGTTTAAGGACCATTCTAATATGTTTTTAATATTTAGAAAGTAAGGATAAGTAAATTAAGATATTATTAATATATATAGTAACAAATACATTAAGGAATTTATAAAGTATATTATTAATATATTAATTAATTATTCATTGCTTAACGTCCGATTCGGATTCCTATTAGGCCCACGCGGACTACTCCTTATTTATATATGGGGAGAAAACTCTATTTGAGAAAATGAGAAAACCCCATGATCCATCTCCCCGCCTTTTGGGACTCGCATGCGGGGCGCCTGCGAGTCACCTGTGGTGCTCTACTACCTTACTTTATGACCTCCTTGGGAACCACTGCTGCCGTAACAAGCCTACGGACGCGCTA
>Ga0307507_10003547_pt1 | contig 29942 bp, 25 predicted proteins | sample 7_EM_MG_FD_207223 | JGI IMG/M metagenome (GOLD analysis project Ga0307507, IMG submission 207223) | Populus trichocarpa ectomycorrhiza microbial communities from riparian zone in the Pacific Northwest, United States - 7_EM | ecosystem: Host-associated > Plants > Roots > Unclassified | place... | reverse complement strand
GGAAAGGGCGCGGCGGGCTGACGCCGGGCCCGGGGACAAGGCATGATCGGCGGGGTATCGGCGAAGCAGGAGAGCAGATGAGCATTGTCGGCACCAGGGTCGTCCGCATGGAGGACCAGAGCCTGATCACCACGGGCGGCGCGTACGTGGACGACCTGCGGGAGGAAGCGCTTACCGGCGCCGCACACGCGGTCTTCGTGCGCAGCCCGATCGCGCACGCGCGGATCTCCGCCATCGATGTCACCGAGGCACTCGCCGCACCCGGCGTGCTCGGTGTGTTCACCGCGGCGGACCTCGGCCTCGAACCCCACGCCTCCGGCCCGGTGAAGGAACCGTGGCTCGCGAGCGAGATCGTCCGGTACGTCGGCGAACCTGTCGCGCTCGTGGTCACCGAGGAGCGCTACCAGCTCGCGGACGCGGCCGAGCTCGTGGACATCGACTACGACCCGCTGGATGCGGTGGCGAGCATCGACGCCGCGCTCGCGGGCGAGACGCTGGTCTTCCCGGACACCGGCAGCAACGTCGTGCAGGTCAACGGCGCCGAGACGTTCGACGACGGGATCTTCGGGGACTGCGACATCGTGGTCACGCAGACGATCGTCAACCAGCGGGTCGCGCCCGCGCCCCTGGAAGTCCGCGGCGCGTCCTGCGCCTGGGGCGAGGACGGCAGGCTCACGGTTTGGCTGTCCACCCAGAACGCGCAGATCGGCCGCAGCGTCATAGCCATGGGGCTCGGCGTCGGCGAGGAGTCGGTGCGGGTCATCACCCCGGACGTGGGTGGCGGCTTCGGTGCGAAGATCGGCGCGGACCCCGAGGCCGTCGTCCTCGGCTGGGCCGCGAAGCGGATCGAGCGGCCGGTGCGCTGGGTCGAGTCACGCAGCGAGAACCTGACCGCGATGACGCACGGCCGCGCACAGCAGAACACCGTCACCATCGGTGGGAAGCGGGACGGCACGGTGCTCGCGTACCGCCTCGACGTCGTCCAGGACGCGGGCGCATACCCGCGGGCGCTGTTCCTGCCGACGCTGACCGAGATGATGGCGTGCGGTGTCTACCGGTTCCCGGCGGTCGAGACACGCAGCCGTTCCGTGGTCACGAACACGACGCCGATCGGGGCCTACCGCGGCGCGGGCCGCCCGGAGGCGACGGCCGCGATCGAGCGGGCCATCGACATCTTCGCCGCCGAGCTCGGGATGGACCCGGCCGAGGTCCGCCGGGTCAACTTCATCCGGCCCGACGAGTTCCCGTACCAGACGCCGACCGGCGCGTCCTACGACTCCGGCGACCACGCCACGGCGCTGGCCCGGGTGCTGGAGGCGGGCGGTTACACCGAGCTGCGCGCCGAGCAGGAACGCCGTCGCGAAGCGGGCGACCCGGTCGCGCTCGGGCTCGGGGTCGCTTCGTATGTCGAGATCACCGGTGGTGACGGCGGCGGTGAGAGCGGCCGTGTCGACGTCCACGGCGACGGCACGATCGTCGCCTGGACCGGCAGTTCGCCGCACGGCCAGGGCCTCGGGACGTCGCTGGCGATGATCCTTTCGGACCGCATGGGCGTGCCGCTGGAGAAGATCGCGGTGCGCCACGGCGACACCGACGAGGTGCCGAAGGCGGTCGGCACGTTCGGTTCGCGGTCGCTGCAGTTCGGCGGCTCGGCCATCCGCGACGCCGCCGACCAGGTCATCGCGCAGGCCCGCGAGCTGGCGGCCGACCTGCTGGAGGCGGCGCCGGACGACCTCGAGCTCGACGTCGAACGCGGCGTCTGGCAGGTCCGCGGCGCGCCCGCGAGCACGGTGCTCAGCTGGGCGCAGGTCGCGGAGGCCGCCGGCGCGGGGAAGCTGACCGCGAACGTGTGGACCGGGGGCAAGCCGACCTTCCCGTTCGGCGCGCACCTGGCGGTGGTCGAGGTGGACACCGAGACCGGGAAGGCCGCGCTGCGGCGGATCATCGCGGCCGACGACGCCGGCCCGATCGTCAACCCGCTGGCCTTCCGCGGGCAGCGCCACGGCGGGCTCGGCCAGGGCGTGGCCCAGGCCCTGCTCGAAGTCATGAACTACGACGAGGACGGCAACCCGACCACGGCGACGCTGGCGGACTACTCGTTCATCACCGCCACCGAGCTGCCGGACTTCGAGCTGATCGACATGGCCACCCCGACCGACCGGAACCTGCTGGGGGTCAAGGGGATCGGCGAGGCGGCCACGATCGGCTCGACCCCGGCGGTGCACAACGCGGTGGTCGACGCGCTGGCGCACCTCGGTGTCCGCCATCTCGACATGCCCACGACCCCGATCCGGGTCTGGGGCGCGCTGCGCCTATTACAACAAGACGACGTGCAGAAGGAGAACGGGCAGTGAAGGTCGCGATCGAGGTCAACGGCCGGGAAGTGGCCGAGGAGGTGGAGGACCGGACGCTGCTGGTGCACTTCCTGCGCGAGAACGCCGGCCTGAGGGCCACCAACGTCGGCTGTGACACGACGTCGTGCGGCGCCTGCACGGTGCTGCTGGACGGCGAGTCGGTCAAGTCCTGCACCGTGCTGGCCGCGCAGGCCGACGGCCACGACGTCACCACGGTCGAGGGACTGTCCGGTGTGGACGGTGAGCTGCACCCGGTGCAGCGGGCCTTCCGCGAGCAGCACGGCCTGCAGTGCGGGTTCTGCACGCCGGGGATGATCATGGCGTCGGTCTCGCTGCTGGCGGACAATCCGAAGCCGACCCGGCAGGAGGTCCGCGAGGGTCTCGAAGGGAACCTCTGCCGCTGCACCGGGTACCACAACATCGTGAGTGCCGTGATCGAGGCGTCCGGGCAGGAGGTGGACCGGTGATCCCCGCCGCGTTCAGCTACCGCCGGGCGTCCACTGTGGACGAAGCGCTGGCGTTGCTCGCCGAGCACGGCGACGACGCGAAGGTGCTGGCGGGCGGGCATTCGCTGCTGCCGCTGATGAAGCTGCGGCTCGCCGCGCCCGAGTTCCTGGTGGACATCGCGCCGATCGACGAGCTGCGCTACGTGCGGCTCGACGGCGATGAGGTCGTGATCGGCGCGTTGTCGCGCTACCACGAGTTGGAGCGGGACCCGGTGCTCTTGGAGCACGCGCCGCTGCTGGCGCATGTGTCCGGCGCGGTCGGGGACCGGCAGGTGCGGCACCGTGGCACGCTTGGCGGATCCCTGGTCCACGCGGACTCGGCGGCCGACCTGCCCGCGGCCGTGCTGGCCTCGGACGCCGTGTTCGTCCTGCGGGGACCGTCGGGGGAGCGGCGCATCCCGGCGTCGGAATTCTTCCTGGGCCCGTTCACCACGCCGATGGAGCCGGACGAGCTGCTCACCGAGATCCGGCTGCCGCGGCAGACCGGGCTGGGCTGGGGCTTCGAGAAGTTCACCCGCCGCGCGATCGACTGGGCCATGGTCGGGGTCGCGGTGGTGGACGGGCGCGTGGGCCTGATCAACATGGGCGGCGTGCCGCTGCGGGCCTCCGCGACGGAGGCGGCGCTGGCTTCGGGCGCGTCGATCGCGGAGGCGGCCGCGCTGGCTTCGGACGACACGACCCCGCCCGACGAGCCCCACGCGACGGCGGAGTATCGGCGGCACCTGGGGCGGGTGCTCACCCGGCGGGCGTTGGTGGTTGCGGCTTCCTGAGGCTCAAGTCCGTGAATGGCACATTGAGGGTCGTAAAGGCCCTCAATGTGCCATTCACGGACATCCTGCCCATTGCCGTGGCCGATTTCCGCCAGCAGGACGTCCTCTGTGGACGCGAGACTGGCGGACGTGAAGACGGAAACCCTTGCGCATACGGCCATCGAGCCCAACATCCTGTACTTCGGCACCCCGGTGGTGCTGATCTCCAGCGACAACGAGGACGGCTCGCCGAACCTCGCGCCGATGTCCTCGGCGTTCTGGCTCGGCTGGCGCGCGATGCTCGGGCTCGGCGCGAAGTCCCAGACCACCCGCAACCTGCTCCGCACCCGCGAATGCGTGCTCAATCTGCCCTCGGACGCCCTGGCCGGACAGGTCGACCGGCTCGCGATGACCACGGGCTCGGACCCGGTGCCCGAGAGCAAGCAGAAGCGCGGCTACTTCCACATCGCCGACAAGTTCGCCCGCGCCGGGCTGACGCCGGTCGCGTCGGAGACGGTGTCGCCGCCGCGGGTCGCCGAGTGCCCGGTGGCGATGGAGGCGGTCGTCGAGGCCGTGCATCCCATCGCCGAGGGAGGAGTCGTCGCGATCGAGGTGCGCGTGCAGCGCGTCTTCGTGCACGACGAGATCCGGCTCGCGGGGACCGACGATCACGTGGACCCGGACGCCTGGCGCCCGCTGATCATGAGCTTCCAGAAGCTCTACGGCCTCGGCCCGCAGGTGCATCCCTCGACCCTGGCCCGGATCCCGGAGCGGCTGTACCGCAGCCCGGACCTCGACCGGGCCAGGACTGTGCCCTCGAGGTGACGCGGAAGGCCCCGAACCCACCCTCATCGCCGGGGATCAGCACACGGTGGTGCGCCGTGCCGCTTGCGCGGTCACTTGTGCCCGGTGCTGGGCTGCACTGTGCATCGAGGATTCGAACCTCCGCGCTGCCCTTCGCGCACCAGGAGGAGCCGGAATTCCCCCGCCGGCCCGCGGGGTTGTGCTCGCCTCCCCGGCGACTACCAGCTTCCGCGTCAGTCCAGCAGGTCGGCCTCCCAGTTGGCCCGCTGGATGTCGACGTCGAGGACGCGGAGCTCGCGCGCGACCTCGCCGGCGCGGGAGCGCAGCTCGGCGACCGGCAGGGCAGACAGCCAGCGCAGCTCCGAGCGGAGCTGGCGCATCCCGCCCTGCCCGGCCGCCGCGTCGGCCGACGTGGTGAGCACGCTGTGGCGCATCCGCAGGATGTCGCGCCGCGCGATGGCGTCGGTCAGCGTGCCCTCCCCGAACGCGGTGGCCGCGTTCGTCCGGTTGACCCGGCGGATGAGCGATTCGAGCTCGGCGAGCACCTCGTCCGCCTCGGCCAGCAGCGCGGCCGCGTCCTCGGACGGCGGTTCACCCTCCTGGTAGCGGGCGTTGCTCGTGATGCGGCTGCGCAACTGCTCGACGCGCCGCGACGCGTCGGCACGCAGAGCCAGTGCCTCGGCCAGCTTCATCGGCCTCCCCCTCCATGATCACGGGGAGTATGCCGCACCGTGCGCGGCCGGGACGACCGGTTTACGCGCTCAGCTTGCCGAGCACCGGGCCCAGCGTCTTGATCCCGGCCGTGACCGCGGCGCGGCCCTTCGCGGAGCTGATCAGGGGTTGCTGGGTGAGCAGCACCACGACGTAGCGCGAGTCGACGACCCCGGTGGTGTTGAGCACCAGGGCGTTCTTGAGGATCATCCAGCCTTGCTTGATCTGCCAGGACGTCCCCGGCAGGCCTTCCGGGATGCCGAAGTACTGGTTCCAGCCGTCGTCGGCCGGGTTGCGCGCGTTGCCCAGCGCGGTCAGCAGCGGCTGCGCGACGCCGTCGGGGATGGTGTCCTCGAGGTACTGGTACACCGTGACGACGTCTCCGGCGCTGGTCCGGGCCATGCCCCACTGGGTCGGGTCGGTCGGCGGGGTGGTGTGGGCCAGGCCGATCAGCCGGGCGGTCCTGGTCACGATGGAATTGCCGCCGTTGCTTTCCCAGAATGCGGAAGCGATGCCGTCGTTGCTGCCCGAAAGCATGTCCGAAAGGTCGTCGACGGTATCGGCATCGGGGAGTTCCCAGGTACCGCTTTCGTCGTCGTGCACCTCGTCGATCGCGATGAGCAACTTGACGACCGATGCCGTGTAATAGGCCTTGTCGGGGTTGGTCGCGGCCAATTCTTTGCCCGTCGTGCGGTCGTACAGCACGAAGCCGAGGCTGGTCCCGCGCGACGCGGCGGTGACCGCGTCGGTCAGTTCGGCCTCCACCACGGCCGGGTCCGGTGGGCTGGCTTCCGGTGTGTCCGCGCTGGTCGAGGTCGTCGGAGTGGCCTCGGTGGTGGTGGTCGGTGTCGTCGGGGACGGCGTCGCGGTCTCGGCGACCGGGGTGACGTGACGGCCCCCGGTCGCGACGAGGAGTCCGGACGTGAGGGCGAGCGCGGCCATTCCCGCGCCGGCCAAAGCCCAGCGGATCCTTCTTCGCATATCCTGATAACGCCGGTGGCCCGCGGAATTGTTGCCGGATTTAGCTGTCCGTTCGCTGTGAAATGCTGTGTAAATGCTGTGGGCGCGTTATCGTGGGTGTTAATAGACGTTACAACCGGACTTGCCACTCACGACAGCCCGGCCCGACGGCCGTCGACGGCGCGGTGTGTGCCGCTGACCGGCGCAACCCCGTCACTCGTTCGTGTGGTGATTGCCCTCAGAGGCCGCCGATGGAGGGTTTTTCGGGCAACGCGCGGGTGGATCACCGGCGCCCCGCCCAGCTCCGCCGCTACTCTTCAGTAGACAGAAGTGGTTGAGAGCTTGAGGGGTAAACGGGTGGCCGAGCGGTTCGAGTTCGTCCTCGACGTGGTCGAAGCACTGGTGGTCGGCCCGGCGGCGGGAGGCGACATCCGCCAGTACCCGCTGCGGGTCGGCGCGCTCCCGTCGGATCCGGTCCGGTTCGTGAAGCTGGCGAAGCAGGTCTATCTCGACCTAGAGCAGCGGCGGCTGTCCGTCGCCGGTGAGCTGCACCCCGGTGTCCGCACGGCGTTCGAGCTGCTGGGCGAGCACCGGGTGGCGGTGGCGGTGACCGGGATCGACGGCCTGGGCGCGGACGTCGCGGTCCTTGCCGTCACCGACGGCGCGCAGGCGCTGGGCGTGACGCAGTCCCCGGGGTCCGACGAGCTGCTGTTCTCGCTGTTCGCCGATGAGGAGCTGGTCGACGTCATCACCGGCGTCCTCCCGCCCGCCCCTGCGGCGACCACCGGCGCGCACACCGTCCGCCGCGAAGCCAGCCGGCAGGTGTCGGCGATGACCGAACGCCGGATGGCCGAAGCCGAGGCGGAGGAAGAGGAAACCGACGCCTTCGGCAACATCGAGGTCCGCGGCGTCGTCCGGCCCGGCCGGCGGCAGCTGGCGCCGGCCACGAAGTCCGACACCGCCGTCCTGGAGCAGGTGCTCACCGCGCCGCGGCTGGGCGGCGGGCACCTGGCGGTGACCGGTTTCGGACGCCACGGCGAGCGGATCACCGGGGACCCGGTGAGCTGGCTCGACACCGGCGACGGCCGCTACCTGGTGTACGCCAGGACCGGTGAGGTGGGCGACTTCACCGCCGACTACGTTCCGGCCGGACGGGCCGAGCTGTCCCGCGCGATCCGCACGGCCATCGCCGCCGTCTACTGAACCGCCGTTCCGGCGACGAGGAGGGAAGAATGACCGAGGACGTCGCGGCCGCGACCGCGAGCCGGCTCATGCAGACACGGGTCGGCCTCGCAGCCGGCCAGATGAAGCGCCTGGCGACCAGCGGCGGGTTCGCCGTGGACGAGACGACGGGCAACGAGCTGATCGCCGCGCTGGAAGGCGTGCTGCAGACACTCGAAGCCCGCTGGGCCACGCTGCAGCGATTCCGTGACCACCCGGCGTTGAGCGACACTGCGACCGGGCAGTGGGTGTCGGCGCACATGGTGGCGACCGCGGCCGACGAGAAGGGCCTGCTGACCCAGCTGGAGCAGGCGCGAGCCGAGTTCCCCGGCTACATCGAAGCGATCCAGCAGGCGAAACGGAACTACCAGTCACGGGATGAGGAGACGCAGGCCCAGCTGGCCGCGATCCCGCCCGTCGAGCGGAGCTGAGGACGATGGCAACCGCAGGAGAGGGCGTCTCGGACCCGCAGTCGCCGAATTACGACCCGCGCAGCCCCTTCTACGACGTCACCGCGGATCCGTCGTCGAAGTACTACGTCGGCCCGCTCGCCTCGGACGCCCGTTCGGGCAACGAGCTGCGTGAGCAGGCGGCGAAGGAGATCGACGACGAGATCGCGCAGGGCTGGTTCGGGAAGGCCGTCGATCCGGCCTTCAAGGACAAGAAGGTCCAGGAGCTCTACGAGCGCAATCTCGAAGACGCCCGGCAGGGCCTCGACGAGGGCCTGTCGATCCGGCAGACCGGCGGCGCCCCGAAGACGCTGTGGGCCAACGCCTCCCACGAGCAGATGAACGCGGCGATCGCGCAGAACGCCAACTCCGCCACCATCGGCGAGACCTCCGAGGAGTGGGTGACCGTCGGCAACGAGCTGGCCACCCACCAGGAGAACCTGGCCACCGCGATCAGCAAGAGCACCGGCAACTGGCAGGGGGACGCCGGTGACGCCGTGCGCGAGCACCTGGCCGGCGTCGGCAAGTGGCTCGGCGCGACCGCGCAGGGCGCCACGCTCACCGGGCGCCAGCAGCAGGTCCACTCACAGACCCTGAACGAGACGCAGAAGGCGATGGCGGCCAACCCGCCGGTCGCGTTCTCGGTCCAGGAGGCCAACGCGCGGCTGCAGCAGGTCACCAATCCGGTGCAGTACGCCGCCCAGGCCTCGCAGGACATGGCGCAGTACCGGGCGCAGCAGGCCGCGCGGGGGCACGCGGCGCAGATCATGACCCAGTTCGACGACACCATCGGGGCCGCGGTCGCGACCCCGCAGTTCCCCGCACCGCCCAAGCTGCCGGGCGCTTCGACCGCAAGCATGGCCCGCCGGCCCGGTGGCGGCGCGGGCGCAGGCACCGCGGCCCAGCCGTTGATGGCGCGGGACGGTCTCCAGCCGACAGTGCCGGGGGTGCCGGTCGGCGATCCGTCCACTGTGGACGGCTCGAAGGTGCCTGCGTTGGACACCGGTGGCGGCCCGGGTGGCGGTGGTGGCGCACCGGGGATCCCCGGCGGCTCGGGCGGTCCCGGTGGCTCCGGTCCCGGCGGCTCCGGTACCGGTGGCTCCGGTACCGGTGGTTCGGGAAGTGGCTTCACCCCGCCGCCGCTGAACATTCCGGACAGCCCGTCCGGCAGCGGGCTCCCCTCGGGCGGGCACAGCGGCGCGGGCGTCCCCGGCGTCACGGTCCCGGACTTCACCGATTCGACGACGACGTCGGGCTTCTCCCCGGCCGCGTCGAACTCACCGACCGGCGGCATGCCGACGGGCGGCATGCCGGGGCTGAACGTCCCCGACATGCCCGGCGGCGGCAACACCGTCCGCCCCGGGACCAGCTTCACCCCGCCCCCGATCACGGTGCCCGATTTTCCCACCGGTGGCCCCACGGGTATGCCCGGCGGCTCCGGGACCGGCACCCCGCCGACCATCGGCCGGATGGGCGGGATCAACGGCGACAGCATCGCCAGCCGTCTCGGTGGCGGTGGCGGTGGCGGCGGCCTGGGTGCCGGTGGTCTCGGTGGTTCCGGGACCGGCGGCGGCACCGCAGGCCCCCGTATGACGGGTGGTGGCCTGGCCCCAGGTGGCGCGGCAGGGGCAGCGGCGGAAGCCGAGGCCCTCGCGGCGCGCAACGCGGCCGGAACCGCCGGCGGGACCCGCGGCGCGGCGGGCACGCCCGGTATGGGCGGCATGGGCGCCGGCGCCAAGGGCGGGAAGGGCGAAGAGGACAAGGAACACCGCCTCGCCGACTACATCGAGAACGACGATCCGGACGCCTTCGCACCCGACGAGATCGTGGCGCCCCCGGTGATCGGGGACTGGACCAACACGGATTGGAAGTGAGGGCGTGACCGGCGCGTTCGAAGTCGAACCGGACGACCTGGTGGCGCACGCGAGTCACGTCGACAGCCTCGTCGACCGGCTGCAGACGGCGGTTTCGGCCGCCGACTCGGCGATGTCCGACCACGCCTACGGGCTGCTCTGCGCGTTCCTGCCACCGATCATCCGGCCGACCGGGGAGAAGGCGAAGGACTCGATCAGCGCGGGCGTCGAAGGGGTCCGGACGCTGTCCGACAACGTCCGCACCACCGCACAGTCCTATCGGGACGGTGACGAGGCCAACGCGGAGCCGTTCAAGCGCCAGCTGTCCGCACCCGCCGTCCGCGAGACCGGAGGAACACAGTGACCGGCGCGAACGGTCTCGGGGATCTCATGCGGGATCCGGACGAGACGATCCGGCGGATGGACGAATGGGCCGCGGGGTTCGCTGCGAAGGCCGAGCGTTACCAGGCCGCGCAGGAACAGACCGAGCGGCTGCGGCTGACCGCGACCAGCAGCGACGGCGCGGTGAGCGTGACTGTCGGCGCGGACGGCACGGTGACGGACCTGGTGTTCACCAACAAGGCCCGCTCCTTCCCGCTGGAGGAGCTGTCCCGCCAGATCCTCGGCACCATGCGCCGCGCGCAGGCCGGGATCGCCGACCGCGTGGGCGAAGTGATGGCCCAGCAGCTCGGCGACGAGGACCGCGAGACCCGCTCGGCGATGCTCGACTCGCTGCGCGGCCGCTTCTCGGACCCCGAGGAACCGGGCGAGGCGCCTGAGCCGCCGCCACCCGTCCCGCCGGCGCCGGCCGGGGGCGCCGCCGCGCCGCCGGCCCCGTCGGCTCCGCCCGCGTCGCCACGCCCCGAGCCGAAGCGCTCCGGCGGCGTGGACCCCGACGAGCAGGACAACAACCCGTGGTGAGGATCAGATAAGTGACGAACCCTCTGGTCGCAGCCCCGCAGGATTCGACCAAGGCGTACTCGGGCGTTTCGCTGCTGGAATCGGCGAACGATCTGAAATCCGCCATCGAGACCGGGGACTGGGCCTCGGTGGCGCTCGGCGCTGTGGGTACCGCGCTGGACGCGTTGTCGATGGCGATGGATCCGTTCGGCGCCATCCTGGCCGCGGGTGTCGGCTGGCTGATGGAGCACGTCGGGCCGCTCAAGGAGGCGCTCAACGGGCTCACCGGCAACGCCGACGAGATTGCCGCCCAGTCCGAGACCTGGAAGAACGTCGCGACCGAGCTGGGCAGTATCGGTGAGGACCTGGCCGGGATGTCGACGGCGGACACCTCGTCCTGGACTGGGAACGCGGCGGACGCGTACCGGCAGCGCGCCAAGGACACCGTGTCGTTGCTCGGCGCGGCGCAGAAGGGCTGCGAGGGTGCCTCCAGCGGGGTGAAGACGGCCGGCGAAGTCGTCGCCGCCGTCCGCGCGCTGGTGCGGGACATCATCGCCGAGCTGGTCGGGCACATGATCAGCTGGGCGCTGCAGGTGCTGTTCACCCTCGGCATCGGGCTCACCTGGGTGGTGCCGCAGGTGGTCGGCGCGGTGGCGAAGACCGCGTCGAAGATCGCCGATCTGGTGAAGCGTCTGGTGCAGGCGCTGAAATCGCTGATCCCGCTGCTCAAGCGCGCCGGCGACCTGTTCGCCGACGCGGCGAAGGCGTTGCGGAACATCAAGCCGGGCAAGGCCGCGCCGACCCCGAAGCCCCCGGACATCAACGGCAGCCCCAAGAATCTCGGCGGCCCGAAGGGCGGCAAGGGCGGGGGAGACGGCGGTGGCGGCGCGAAACCGCCGCCCGCCAACCCCGGCAAGGGGGACGACGGCGGTTCGACCCACACGTCGAGCGCCGGGGGCGGCGGTTCGAAGCCCCCGTCCGGCACCGGGGGCGGCGGCTCGAACCCGCCCTCGGGCAGCGGCTCGCCATCGCCCACGCCGACGCCCGATGCCCCGCCCAAGATCCCGGACGCCACGCCGACTCCCAAGCCGAACCCGAAGCCGGACGGCGGATCCACCACGCCGTCGAGCGCGCCGAAGGACACGCCCAAGGGTGGTCCGGACCCGGCGAAGAACAAGGGCCCGGACGAGAAGGTCTGCGAGTTCGACCCCATCGACGTCGCCACCGGGGACGTCCTGATGACCCAGGTCGACCTCGCGGTGCCCGGCGTGCTCGGCGAGCTGATCGTCCGCCATCACGTTTCGTCCTACCGGGACGGCCGCTGGTTCGGTCCTTCGTGGACGTCCCTTGTGGACGAACGGCTGGAGCTCTCGGCCGGCACGGCGACCTACTTCTCGGCCGACGCGATGGTGCTGACCTTCCCCATCCCGGCACCGGGCGCCGAGGTGAGCGCCGCATACGGCCCGCTGCGATGGCTGCGGGTCCACGGGGACGGCTATGTCGTCGACGACCCCGCGCGCGGGGTGCAGCGGCGCTTCACGGCGGCGCCCGGCACGCCGGATGTCTTGCTGTTGAGGGAAGTCCGGGCCGAGAACGGCGAATCCGTCGAGCTGGATTACGACCCGGCCGGCGCGCCCGCGCAGCTGCGGCACTCGGCCGGCGCGCGGATCGCCTTCGAGGTCTCCCGCGGCCGGATCCGGTCCGTGCGCGCGCTGTCCGACACCGGTGTCGTGCCGGTCGCCCGGTACGACTACGACGAGCGCGGACACCTGGCGCTGCGGGCGAACTCCTCGCCGCAGCCCGCGCGGTACGCCCATGACGCCGAGGGCAGGCTGGTGGGCTGGACCGACACCAACGGCGTCTGGTACCGCTATGTCTACGACGAGCAGGGTCGATGCGTCCGGACCGTCGGCGACCGCGGTTTCCTCGACGGAACCCTGAGCTACGCCGACGGCGCTACGTCCACAGTGGACTCGCTGGGGCATCGGAAGACCTTCGAGTTCGAGCGCGGCGACGTCGTCGCGGAGACCGACAAGCTCGGCGGCGTCACGAGGTTCGAGTGGGGCCCCGGCAACCTGCTGCTGGCCCGGACCGACCAGCTCGGCCACCGCACGGAGTTCGAGCACGACGTCACCGGGATGCTGCGCGCGGTGCTGCGCCCGGACGGCAGCCGGGTCACGATCGTCCGGCACACCGGTACCGAGCTGGAGATCGAGGTCGTCGGCGAGCGGACCTGGCGCCGCACCTACTCCGCGCCGGAGCTGCCCGACCCCTACGCCGACCCGCTCGGCGTCGAGGTCGGCCGTGAAACCGGGGCGCCCGAAGACGCAGCGCCGGTCACCGGCGAGGCGGCGGAGCGGGACATGTTCGGCCGCGCCCGCACGATGCGGGCCGCGACGGGGGCCCGGCTCGGTCTGCAGTGGACGGTCGAGGGCGGGCTGCGCACGCTGGTCGGGCCGGATGGTGCCCGGCAGCAGTGGACCTACGACGGCGAAGGGCAGGAGACGTCGCGGACCGACGAGCTCGGCCGGACCGTCGTCACCGAGTACGGCCCGTTCGGCACCCGCGCCGCCGAGGTGGACACGGCCGGGACGCGCACGCTCTACCGCTACGACACCGAGCTCCGGCTGGTCGCCGTGGTCAACCCGCGCGGCCAGTCCTGGGACTACACCCATGACGCCGAAGGGCGGGTCGTCGCCGAGTCCGACTTCGACGGGCGCGTTTTCCGGTACACCTACGACGCGGTGGGCCGGCTGACGCGGTCGGTGAACGCCGCGGGCGAGGCCGTCGACTACCGCTACGACGCACTGGGCAACCTGGTCGAGCGCCGCACCGCGACGCGCACGGACACCTACCGCTACGACCCGGTCGGGCGGCTCGTGCACGCGAGCGGTCCGGATGGCGACATCGAGCTGGACCACGACGACGAAGGCCGGGTCGTCACGCAGATCACCGCCGGTCTGGTCACGAAGTACGACTATGCCGAAGGAAAGGCGCGCCGTACACCGTCCGGAGTGGACGTCCAATGGGACCGCGAGACCGCGGACCGGCTCCTCGTCGGCGACGTCGGGCTGCGCTGGAACCGGGACCAGCAAGGCAATCCCATCAGCCTGGACGTCGGTGAGACTTCCTTGCTGCGCCAGCAGTTCGACGCGAACGGGCGGCTGGCGGCCCAGCTGACCCCGGCGGGCGCCCGGCGCTACCACTACCGCCCGGACGGCAGCCTCGCCGCCCGCGAGGATCCCACCGGCGGCGCCCGGTACGAGTACGACCCGCTCGGCCGGGTCGCCGCCGTGCACAGCCCGTTCGGGGTGGAGACCTACGTCTACGACGTGCTGGGCAACGTCGTCGGGTCTGGGGCCGGCACCGGCGTGGAGGCCGGTCACCGGCGCTACTCGGGCACGGCGGTGGAGACCGCGGGCGCGGTCCGCTACGCCCACGACCGGCAGGGCCGGCTGACCCACCGGACCGTTCTCGACGCCCTCGGCGCGGAGCGCACCTGGACGTTCGGCTGGGACGAGCTCGACCAGCTCGTGACGGTGCTGACCCCGGACGGCGCCCGCTGGCGCTACCGCTACGACCCGCTGGGCAGGCGGGTGGCCAAGCAGCGGCTCGACGCCGCGGGTGGGATCGCCGAACAGGTCGAGTTCGTCTGGGACGGCACGACGCTCGTCGAGGCGCTGCACCGCGTCGGCGGGGACCTGGTCGACACGCTGACCTGGGCGCACGACCCCGAGGACGACCGCCCGGTCGTCCAGGCGATCAGCACCCCCGACGGGCGGCGGAGCTTCACCGCGATCGTCACCGACGGCATCGGCACCCCGGTGGAGCTGGTCGGCGTCGAGGGCGGCGCGTGGCCGATCGGGACCAGCCTGTGGGGGCTGACCCGGGCCGGGGACGGCCCCGCGACGCCGTTGCGCTTCCCTGGTCAGTACTACGACGCCGAGACCGGCCTGCACTTCAACGTCTACCGGTACTACGACCCGGGCAACGGCCGCTACCTCAGCCCGGACCCCCTCGGCCTGGCCCCGGCGCCCAACCCGGTCGCGTACGTGCCCGACCCGCTCACCCAGTGCGACCCGCTCGGCCTCACCGGGACCGGCTACACGACGTTGTCCGGCCGGGTGAGCAAGCCGTGCAAGCAGGCGCAGCCGAAGCCGTACGACCGGCCGTCCGGTTCGAACGGCAAGAAGCCCGGCGGCACGTCGTCCTCGACGCCCAAGCCGGGCAAGTCGGGGCCGGCGCCGGACTACGACACGGGCGGCAAGCCGTGGGGCGACGTCGACATGAACACCGGGCGGCACGAGTCGCAGGGCGGTGGCACGACCTCGGGGAAGCACACGCTCGACGGCTCGCCGCAGCACTACGGCTCGGGGCCGCAGCCGGGGCACGCCACCGACGTCGGCGAGCTCAACAAGGCGGCGCGGGACGGCAAGCTCAGCCCCGAGCTGCAGGCCGAGCTGGACACGCTCAAGAAGGGCAAGGGCCCGGAGGTGTGGATCAAGGGCCACCTGCAGAACGACAACCTGGGCGGACACGGGGTGTCGGACAACCTCACGCCGCTGACCAGCACCGCGAACAAGAATATGAGCAAGACCTTCGAGGAGCCGCTGAAGAAGTCCAACGACTGGATCCACGCCACCCAGAACAACGTGCCGTCCGAGCAGGCGCTGGTCAACAAGAACTGGACCCCGGCGGAGGCCAAGCAGATCCGTGAGGACATCTCGAATCTCAAGGTGGACTACGAGGTCAAGGTCAGCGACAACAGCAAGTTCCCGGACTCGACGAACGACTTCGAGAAGTCCATCCGGGACCACGTGGAGCTCAACGCCCAGTACAAGGGGATGACCCCGTTGCTGGAGGAGTATCTGAGGGCGAACGGGAAGTGGACGGACATGCCGAAGTTCCCGCCGCCCGGCACCACGATGGACACGATCACCGGGAAGTTCACCAGGCCGTAGCCGATCGGAGGGTTTGCGCTCGACAGCGGGGCGGCCGCGGGCGACACTGGGCCGATGACCAGCCTGATCACGGGAAGCCGTGTCCGGCTGCGGCCAGTGGCCGCCGCGGACGCCGTCCGGCTCGAGGAAATCCTTTCGCACCCCGACGTGGCCCGCTGGTGGGCCGACGCCGAGGAGCCGGTGACCGCCCAGGTGTCCTTTCTGCTGGACCCCGACGAGGCCACCACCACCTATGCGGTCGAGTTCGAGGGGGACACGATCGGCATCGTGCTCGCCTTCGAGGAGACCGACCCGCAGTACCGGCACGCGGGGATCGACATCGCGATCCACCCGGACTGGCAGCACAAGGGCCTGGGCGCGGACGCGATCCGCACACTGGCCGGGCACCTGTTCACCGTCGGTGGGCACCATCGGGTGGTGATCGACCCGGCCGCCGACAACAAGGCCGCCATCAGTGTCTACACGGCGCTCGGGTTCCGGCCGGTCGGCACCATGCGCCGGTACGAGCGGGGTCCGGACGGCAGCTGGCACGACGGCATGCTGATGGATCTGCTCGCCGAGGACCTGGTCCCGGTGGGGTAAGGACTCGTGAGGTTATGAACGGTCCTTTCCTTGCAAAATATGCAAGGAAAGGACCGTTCCTAGCATCCGGCCCGGCCACAGGGGTCGCGATGGGTCGTGCTGGTCCGTGATCGGTGTGGCTCCTGGGGTTCGTGAGGTCGCTGTGGCGTGCCGTCATGCACCCGATGTGGCATTGGGTGCGTCCAACGCACCCAATGCCGCCTTCGCTCCATCACGCCTGCGCCGTCAGATCCGGCACGCCACGCTTGCCGTACTCCTCAAAGAGAACCGCCCGGCACGTTCACGAGTCCTGGGAGCTTGGGGGCGGGCCCGCCCGGCGGTTCTGGGGATGCCGGGCGGGCCCGCGCGACCGGCCGTTGCCGCGACGGCCGGTCGCCGGAGTGCCCGGTCCCGATCGGGCGGAGGCTGGCCCGGATCGTTGCATCGTGGCGACCCCGGAGGGCGTGTGCGAGACGCCCTCCCTTCACAGCACGGCCGCTGTGCCCCGGTGGTTCACCGGTGTCACGGAATTCTTGGTCAACCGGGCCTGAGCAGCGAAAAGGCCGCCCGGCTGAGGCCGGACGGCCGTTTTCGTCTTGCCCGAAGCGCTCATGCGGCGGCGGCGAAACCGTGCAGGGCCTGGTGTCCTTCGGTGGTGAGTTCGGCGGGCGCCCAGTTGCCCGCTGGGACGACGTAGGCGGGCTTCACGAGCCCTGCCCTGGACAGCTGGTGTGCGGTGTCCTGGTCGCAGCAGGACAGGCCGTCGACGCGGAGATCGGGTTCGCAGCTGCAGCGGAGTTCGGCGCGGCCGTCCGCGATCGCCTTGAGCATGGCGATGGCGCGGCGGTTCAGTGCGCTCGGCTGGGTGGACATCGGTGTGGCCTCTCGATCCGGCTGGGTTGGCGGCGAGTGCTGCAGCTCGTTACCAGTTAGTACGCGGGATCCGGGGGCACGGTTCATTCCGATCGACCCGGTTGACCTCTTGACAGCTCGTCCCCCAAGCATGAGGGTCAGTCATCGGATGAATCAAGTCCTGACCCTGGGATTTTTCTTCACGTTCTGCACAACAGCCTGATTTCCGCCGTACACATCCGATGAAACCGGTCAAGCTGTGGAGGCATCGTGGCCACCTATCCCCGCCGTCACGCACTCGGAATGGCCGTCGGAGGCGCGTTCGCGCTGAGCGCCGGGCTGCCGCCCACGGGCGCCGCGGCCGCCGTCCCCGACACACCGGACAGTCCTGGAACCCCGGTCGTCCCGCCCCCGCCGCCGGTCCCCGTCCCGCTCGATACCTGGTTCTCCAACGACGGCATCGACAGCGCGAGCGCGCACGACGGCGACTTCGACGGCTCCGGGTACACCTTCCCGGCCGAGCACCTGCCGCTCGGCCAGACCGCGATGGTCGGCGGCGTGCCGTTCCGGCTCGGCACTGCGGCGGCCGGCGCGAAGAACAACATCGCCGCGCTGGGCCAGCGGATCGACCTGCCGAAGGGCCGCTACTTCGTCGCGTACTTCCTGGTCGCGTCGAGCTACGGCGCGACCGGGGGCGTGGCGACCGTGCACTACGCCGACGGCAGCACGAGCGCGGGGTCGCTGTCCGGCCCGGACTGGTACAGCGGCAGCGGCGCGCTGGTGGCGCCGCTCAGATACACGCCCGGCGGCGGCGTCGACAACAACCCTGTGTCGCTGAGCACCGGCCAGGTCTGGGTCGATCCGTCGCGCGAGGCGGTCGGGCTCACCCTGCCGGTCACCGCGGCGCCCGCCGCCGGGAAGTCCAGCCTGCACGTCTTCGCGCTGACCCTGCAGCCCGCCGCGACCGGCCGGTCCGCGCTGGTCCTCGAAAGCCGGTCGACGGTGAACCTGCTGGGCGACGGCGGTCCGCAGGCGGTGGAGGCGACGATCGTCAACGCGGGTTCGGTGTGGCTGGGCGCGGGCGACCGGGTGACGGTGACCGTGGACGTCCCCGGCGGCCGGACGTCGGTGTCCGCCACGATCCGGTCGCTGGCGCCGGGGGAGCAGACCACGGTCCGGCTCGGGCTGACGCCGAACCCGGCCGTTCCGCCCGGTACGCCGGCGTCAGGGCAGGTCCGGGTGACAGCGGGGAGCGGCACGCTGGCCACGCAGGCGTTGCCGGTCACGTTGGGAGTACCGGACTTCCGGCCGACCGACGGGTCACTGTCGGCGCACCGGGCGCCGTATTGGTTCACCGACGCGAAGTTCGGGATCTTCATCCACTGGGGCGTCTACGCGGTGCCGGCATGGGCGCCGGTCGGGCAGCAGTACGCCGAGTGGTACTGGCAGAACCAGCAGGACCCGAACGGCGCGACCTACGCCTACCACCGGGAAAAGTACGGCGAGAACTTCACCTACGACGACTTCATCCCGATGTTCACCGCGGCGAAGTTCGACCCGCGCTCCTGGGTGCGGCTCTTTGCCGACGCGGGCGCGCAGTACTACGTGCTCACGTCGAAGCACCATGATGGATTCGCCTTGTGGGACACCAAGGTCAGCGACCGCAACTCGGTGAAACTGGGCCCTCGCCGCGATATCGTCGCGGAGGTGTTCGCCGCGTCGCGGAAGTACACGCCGCAGCTGCGCAACGGCCTGTACTTCTCGCTGCCGGAGTGGTTCAACCCGGACAACCCGTGGATGGGCCACGCCCCGAGGAACCCTTACACGGGCGCGGCTCTGCCGTACACCGGGTACACCGCGGGGAAGGACTTCGTGCGGGACTACCAGGCGCCGCAGGTGCTGGAGCTGATCGCCGGCCACGACCCGGACGTGCTGTGGTTCGACATCGGCGGCGTCAACGACAGCCGTACCGTGCTGACGGAGTACTTCAACCACGCGAAGAACCGCAAGCGCCCCAAGGACGTCACGGTCAACGACCGCGGCGGCATCCCGGACCACGACTTCACCACGCCCGAGTACACGACGTACCCGAACACGGTGGTGGCGAAGTGGGAGGCGAGCCGCGGGCTCGACCCGTTTTCCTACGGCTACAACCGTGCGACGCCCGACGACCGGTACATGACCGCCGAGGAGGTGGTCCGCACGCTGGTCGACATCGTCAGCAAGAACGGCAACTTCCTGCTGGACATCGGCCCGGAGTTCGATGGCACGGTCCCGGCGGTGATGGCGACGCACCTGCGGGACACGGGCGCGTGGCTGCGCGTCAACGGCGAGGCGATCTACGGCTCGACGTACTGGTCGCGGCTGGCGCAGCTCGGTGACCTGCGGTTCACGGTGAAGCAGAACGAGGCGTTCTACATCCACTCGCTGACGGCGCCGTCGTCGCGGCTGGTGGTGGAGGCGCCGGTGCCGATCCGTGACGGCGACCGCGTGACGATGCTGGGCTACCCCGCGCCCCTGCACTGGACGCGGGAGAACGGCGCGCTGGTGATCGACGTCCCGGCGGCGGCGCGGCAGGCCGGGCGCTACACCTGGGTGTTCAAGGTCAGCTGGTAGGGACTCGTGAACGTTCCGGGCGGTTAGAGCCAACCCCCGTCTGAGTATCTACGGCTGAGGTCGTGGTCGCTTCGTTTGCCCGGGAAGGCCGTGAGGGGCACCTTGAGGGTCTTTATGACCGTCAAGGTGCCCCTCACGGCTTTTGGTACAGCGGTATCGCGCCTCGGCCGTCCCGCTAGCCCCACCAGCAACGGTCGTGAGTGGTAAAGAGTGTTCTAACCCTTCTAAACACTCACGACCCCCAGCCGCAACGCCCCATATGCCTCGGCAGTCACACCAGCCCCAGGAACACAGGCTTGCCAGCGCACAAGTCGTAAGTCGCTAAACCATGCCGGTTAGAGCCGCCCGCAACACTCACGAGTCCTTGGGCTCGAGCCACTCGGTGACGAAGTGGTCGCTGGCGTGGATGTCGGTCATCTCGAGCCGTCCCGGCCCGGTCTTCGCGAACTTGTGCGGCGTGTTCGCCGGCACGACGATGATCTGCCCGCCGCGCCCGATCAGGGTCTGGTCGCCGACGGTGAACAGGGCTTCGCCGGAGCGAATCAGGAATGTCTCGGTGTAGGGATGGCGGTGCAGCCGGGGTCCGGCGCCTTCGACATCGGTGCTGACCATGATGAACGAGACTCCGGAACCGTGGTCCCGGCCCTCGAATTCGGTGAGCGCCTCGGCACCCGCGGCGAGATCGACGACCTGCATGGCATCCTCCGGAATGGACGGTCAGTAGAATTCCCTGATGGCGGGCCAGATCCGTGACCAGGGTTCGGTCGCCGTGCACAGCGACAGCTCGACGCCCTGCTCGTCGTTGTCGATGCCCGCGGCGTTGTGGTGGGTCGCCACCACCCGGCACCCGGTGAACAGCCGCGACCCCACGGACCCGGGTGCGAAGTGGCCGACCATGAGCACCGGCCCGGTCATCCGGTCCGGCGGCGGGCCCCAGTCCGCATAGGACATATGCGGCGAGTACGGCTGGGGCAGCCCCCGCTCGGGGCCGTAGTACTCGAGCGCGCCCGCCTCGCCGTAGTTCCCGGCCAGGATCACCGCGGTGCCCTGCTCACCGGCCGGGATTTGCGTCCAGGCGCGCGAGACCGCGTCGGCGAAGTCCGGCCAGCCGACCTGCTCGCCGGGCTCCTTGTTGACCGCCAGCAGCGCGCCTTCCAGCGACTGCGGGGGTACCACCGGCAGCCCGGTGAGAACGGAGATCACCACGCCGACCACGGCGGCGGCGCCGAGCAGGATCCGCCGGGTCGCGCGGCCGTTCCGCAGCCAGCGCAACGCCGGTTCGGCACCCGCGGCCACCAGGGGCAGCAGCAGCGGCACCGAGTAGTACGGCTTCCCGCCGAGGATCAGCAGTTCCAGGCACACCACCGGATACGCGATCATGACCGCGCGGGCCCAGCGCGCACCCGGATCCCGCCACGGCCGCAGCAGCCCGGCGATCCACACCGGCACCAGCACGGGGGAGAGGTAGACCAGCTGCATCGGCACGAACAGGATCCGGTTCTGCGCGCCGTCGTCCTGGCTGATCCCGCCCGCCACGGTGAGCATCGGGAACCCGTGCGACGCCTGCCAGAGCACCACCGGCGCGGCCAGCACGACCGCCACCCCGGCACCCGCGGCGAGCCACCAGGTCCGCAGCACCTGCCGCGGCCCGAACGCGAGGACGCCCACGCCGAGCCCGGACAGCAGGAGCAGCACCAGCCACTTGTTGGCCATCGCGAGCCCGGCCGCGGCGCCGATTGCGAGCCACCACCGGCCCTCGCCCGTCCGCAGCAGCCGGAGTCCGAAGAGGACGATCAACGTCCACAGCAGCATGTCCGTCGAATTCGTCGACAGCATGTGCGACACGACCAGGACGTAGGCCGACAAAGCCGTCGCGATCGCGGCGAACAGCTGGGCGTCGCGCCCACCGCCGAACTCTCGGGCGATCAGCGCGACCAGCACGACCGTGAGGACACCCGCGACGGTGGCGGCCACCCGCAATCCGCTCGGGGTGTCGCCGAACACCGCCGTCGAAAGGCGCGCGAGCAGCGGCGTCACCGGTGGCTGGTCGACGTAACCCCAGTCCGGACGGGTGCCCGCGGCGCGGAAGTAGAGCTCGTCGCGGTGGAAGCCGTACCGCCCGGAAAGCGCTGTCAGCACGACAGCCTGCACCACGACGACGATCCCGACCGGCACCGCGGCGAAGCGCGGCAAGGACTCCCTGCTGACCCCCATGACAGCCTCCCGGGCGGGATCGTACCGCCGGGAGCCCGCGCCGGTCACGCTTTCGGCAATGCCCCGACGTACTCGCCGCCCGCGTCCGCCACGAGTTCGGCCGGGGACTGGGCCCGCCGGATCGGGCTGAACCGGATGTCGCCGTGGTCGTCCACGGTGAAGCCGTGCACGGCGGGACGCGGCAGGGTGTTGTAGGCGTAGTGCGCGCCGAAGTAGTAGGCGCCGGTGTCGTAGGCGACGACGAGATCGCCCTGCTCCAGCAGTGGCAACGGCCGCTCGCGCGCGAGCAGGTCGCCCGCGAAGCACAGCGGACCGGCGATGTCCTGCGGCACGAGCGGGCCGGTCTTCGGCGTGCCTTCCGGATCGAACGCGCCGATCCGCAGCGGCCAGTGCTCGGGCTGCAGCACCGTGCGCGCCGCGACCTGGGCGCCGGCGTGCGTCACGGCGATCCGCCGTCCGCCGGCGGTCTTGGTGTATTCGACCGTGCTGGCGAGAAAGCCGTTCTTGGCCAACAGGGACCGGCCGAACTCGGTGACGAAGGCGTCCCGGCCGTCGCCGATCCCCGGGATGCGCGCGAGCAGAGTGGCGACGTAGTCCCGGTACGTCGGTCCGGGTTCGTCGGAGGCGAAGTTCACCGGCAGCCCGCCGCCGAGGTCGATGCTGGTGATCTGACGTCGGCCGAGCTCGGTGTTGATCTGCTCGGCGAGCTCGTACACCGCGGCGACCCCGTCGGCCATCAGGCCGAGCGGGCAGCCCTGCGAACCGACGTGGACGTGCAGCCGGGTCAGCCACGGCCGCCGCGTGACGGCCTCGATCAGCAGCGCGCGGTTGCCGTGGTCACGCAGCGGGATGCCGAACTTCGAGGTGTCCGTCGCGGTGCTGGTGTCGCCGATCCGGCCGGCGCCGATCTGCGGGTTGATCCGCAGGCCGAGCACCGACTTCGGCGGTGTGGCGCCGATCAGCGCGTCCAGCCGCGCGAGCTCGGAGAAGTTGTCGGCGTTGATCGCCGTCCCCTCGGCCAGCGCGTGCGCGAGTTCGGCGGTGGTCTTCGCGGGGGAGTCCAGCACCAGCCGCGCGCCGCGGACTCCGGCGGCTTCGGCGACCGCGGTCTCGCCGGGGCTGGCCACTTCGGCGTCGACACCGAGGTCGGCCAGCAGGCGCAGCACCGGCGCGAGCCCGCAGGCCTTGACCGCGACCGTGTGCTGGACCCGGCCGAGCGGGGCGAAGGCGTCCACCAGCTCGGCCACGCTCTCGCGGAGCCCGGCCAGATCGAGGAACCCGGCCAGCGGGTCGATGAGGCGCCGGTCCGCGGCGGCGGCGAGCGCGAGGTGGCGGCGGTCGGCGCGGGTGCGGGGCGCGAGTGTCGTGGTCACCGGCTCAGGACAGCAGCCGGATGGCGTGAGCGTCCAAGACTTCGTCCCGATGATGCTATTGGCCTGGCCTATAATGGCCGGGTGGACCTTCGCCGATGGCACTATTTCGCGGTGCTCGCCGAGGAGATGCACTTCACCCGCGCCGCCGCGCGCCTCTTCGTCTCCCAACCCTCGCTCAGCCAGCAGATCCGCGCGTTCGAGGCCGAACTTGGCGTCGCGCTCCTCGACCGCTCAGGCCCGCGGTTCGCGGTGACGGAAGCGGGCCGGGTCGCCGCGGAGGAGGCCCGTGAGCTGCTCGGGCAGCTGCATCGAGCACGAGGGATCATCACGGCGGCGGGCCGGGGCGACACCGGACGGCTGCGCATCGCCTACACGCGGTCCGCGCCCGGGCCCCTCGCGGGCGACCTCGTGGCCGCCTACCGCGTCGAGCACCCGAACGTGACGCTGGAGCTGGAAACCGGCTGGACCAGCCTGAATCTGGCGCGGCTGGAGTCCGGCGAGATCGACGTCTGCTTCGTCCGGACGCCGGTGACCCGCCGCGGCACCGAGGTCGTGGTGGTCGGGCGGGAAGAGGTACTGATCGTGCTGCCGGCCAAGCACCGGCTGGCCCGGCGCCAGGGCCGGATCGACCGGGCGGAGATCGCGCGCGAGCCGGTCGTGTTCTGGCCACGGGAGAACGGGCCCGGTCAGTACGACGCGATCAGCAGCCAGGTCTGGCCGGGCGGGGTGCCCGAGATCGTCCGCGAGGAGCCGGAGGACGAGCAGCTCATGCGGGCCGTCGCCGAGGGCGCCGGGCTGGCCGCAGTACCGGAGCATCGGGCGAGGGCGTTGCGCACGCGCGGAGTCGTGCTGCGGCGGCTCACCGAGCCGGTGCCCCGGATCGAGCTTGGGCTGGCCCGGCGGGCCGGCCCTGTTTCCCCGGTGGTGCGGGCGTTCTTCGAGCTAGCCGGAGGCGGCTAGGACGGCGTCGGCGACCGCGCCGAGGTGACCGGCACCGGAGTGGCCGGAGATGATCAGGTCGGTCAGGTACACGAAGACGAGCCGCCGTGACGGGTCGGCCCAGGCGATGCAGCAGTTGCTTCCGTTGTGGCCGAACGTTTCCGGGTGGCTGAGTGTCCCCATCGGACGGCGGGCAGCGCCGAGCTGAAAGCCCTGCGCCCACCGGATCGGCACCCCGATGGTCCGGTCCACCTCGTCGTGGCCCGACGGCCGCCGGGCTTCGAGGATCGCGGCCTCGTCGAGGATCCGGACGCCGCCGAGCTCCCCGCCGTCGAGCAGCGCCTGATAGCACCGCGCGAGATCCCTTGCCGTGGTGGAGATTCCGGCCGCCGGGATGACCGCCTGGCGCACGGCCCGGCGGTTCACCAGCCGTGCCGTCAGCGGTCCGCCGAGGCCCTGGCCGCGCAGCGGGACGTGCCGGTGCCACTCGCCGCCGGGCAGCCCGAGGTGGATGCCGGTGAGCCCGAGTGGGCCGAAGAACCGGTCGTGAAGCACCTCGCGGATCCCGGTCCCGGTGATCCGCCGGACGAGCTCGCCGAGCACGAAACCGTAGGCGACCGGCTGGTAGGCGGCGACCTCGCCGGGCGTCCAGCGCAACCGGGCTCGCGCGACCGCGCCGACCGAGGCGTCCCAGTCGGCCATCGCGAGCGCGTCGCCGAGGAAGCCCCGGGCGGTCGCGAACCCCGAGCGGTGCCGCAGCACGTGCCGGACGGTGACGGTTTCCTTGCCGTTGCTCGCGAACTCGGGCCAGTAGCGGGCGACCGGATGGTCCAACGCCAGTTCGCCCTCCCGGGCGAGCTGGTGCACGATCAGGGCGACGAACGGCTTGCTCGCCGAGAAGATCCAGAACAACGCGTCGGGACCGGCGCCGAAATGCCGTTCCAGCAGCACCTTCCCGCCCCTGAGCACGCACAACGCCGAGGCCCCGCCGCGCGCCCGGACCAGTTCCACCGCGCGGGCGAGCCCGGCATCCGTCCTTTCGGTCACGTCCGCGACGCTACCCGGAAGGAACGTGGCGTTTCCGTGCGTGGCCGCCCGGGTATTTCGGGGGTGTGGTCCCCCTGGAAGGAGCTCGGGAATGAGCACCAACGCGTACTTGTCGTTCCTCGCGATCGGAGTAGTGCTGGTCCTGCTCGACGGGCAGATCATCTACCGGAGCGGGCGGCGCTACCTGGAAAACTCCTACGGTGACCCGACCCCGGGTGCGTCGATGACGCGGCTCGTCACGGCGCTGTTCCACTTCGCCACCTTGGGCATGCTGGCGCTGCTGTCGACCATCGACCTGGGCGGCAGCGACCTGCCGGGTGTGGTGGGCCGGATCGGTGTCCTGCTGCTGGTGCTGGCGGTGGCCCACGGCATCACGATCGGCGTGCTGGCCCACATCCGCGGCGAGCAGCAGGTGGAAGGCGTGCTGGCGCGCGGCCCGCGGCCGCATGTCGAGCCGGAGCAGCAAGGCACCACGGTCACGCCGGTTCCCGGCCAGGACGGCCGCTATCCGAACGTCAGTCCCACGCTGGACAGCCAGCCGCCGTACGCGACCTGACCCACGACGCCGCCCCGGTCCACAGTGGACCGGGGCGGCGTGGTGCGCTCAGTCCGGCAGCGGGACGTCGAGCTCGGTGTGCCGGTCGGCGATGGTGCGGGCCAGGTCGGCCAGCTTGACGTTGAGTTCCTGGGAGGTGCGGCGCAGCACGTCGAAGGCCTCGTCGGCGTTGATCCGCCTGCGGTGCATCAGGATGCCCTTGGCCTGGCCGATCACGTCGCGCCCCTCGACCGCGCGGCGAAGGTGGGCCGCCTCCAGCTCGCCGGCCTGCACGGCGTTCGTGTGCGCGAGGGCGAGCGAGGCGTGGGTCGCCAGCAGCAGGGCGATGTCGAAGGCCTCCACGGTGAACGCGCCGCCGGCGCGGGAGTAGATGTTGAGCGCGCCCGAAAGCCGGGGCGGCTGGGCGTCCGGCAGCAGCGCGGTGGCCAGCACGGAGTGGTAGCCGCGGGCGGCCGCGCCCGGCCCGAACCGCGGCCACTGCGGATCCTCGGCGAGCGTGCCGGAGCTGCCGATGGCGGGCCCGTCGGGGCGGGCGGCCTCCAGGCAGGGGCCTTCGTCGTTGTCGTACTGGAGCTGGTCGAGCTCGACCGCGATGGCATCGGTTTCGACCGGGGTGTGGAACGTCCGGTCCGGCGCCCGGAGCGTGACACTGACGAGGTCGGCGCCCGGGATCACCGCCCGCGCGGTCTCGACGACCTGCTTGAGCACCGCGCCGGTGGTGGGGGCGGCGTCGAGCAGGGTCCGGGTCAGGTCCGAGAACTGGCGGGCCAGCGGACCCGGCGCAGTGTCGCCGTTGCTGAGGAACCTGGCTCTGTCCAGGGCCCACTCTTCTTCGCCGAGGGATGTCATCTCTCCGAGTTACCCAGCCGGGCCCCGGCGGAACCGTTTAGCGGCCTGACGTGGGGGTTACCCTGGCGGGCATGACAGCGTCGGTCATCGAGCGTGAGCGCAAGTACGAGATCGGCCCGGGGACGGTCGTGCCCCGCCTGGCCGGCATCGCGGGTGTCGAAACCCAGGAGGCGCCCGAAGAACGCATGCTGGACGCGACCTACTACGACACGCTTGGCTTCCGGCTGGCGCGCGCGGGCATCACGCTGCGTCGCCGCACCGGCGGCACGGACGCCGGGTGGCACGTGAAGCTCCCGGTGTCCGCCGACACCCGCCAGGAGATCCAGCTCCCGCTGGGCGACTCGCCGAAGGTCCCGGGCCGCCTTCGCAAGCTGATGCGGGCGTACACCCTCGGCGAAGACCTGATCCCGATCGCCCGCCTGCGCACCGACCGTTTCGAACACCGCCTGACCGACGCCGGCGGCCACACCCTGGCCATCCTCACCGACGACCACGTGACCGGCGAGGCCGGGGGAGAGGCGGTGCTGCTCGACGAGTGGCGCGAACTCGAGCTGGAGCTCGCGCCCGACGCGCCCTCGAACCTGCTCGACGAGTTCGACCGCGCCCTGATCAGCTCGGGCGCGTTCACGTCCCCGTGGTCCTCGAAACTGCGCCGGCTGATCGGCGACCGGGTCCCCGAACCCCGCCGTCAGTCCAGGAAACCGACCGCCGGTGACGTGGTCCTGACCTACCTGGCCGCGCAGGTCGACCAGCTGCGCCGGTCGGACGTCGGCGTCCGCCTCGACGTCGAGGACTCGATCCACCAGCTTCGTGTCGCGTGTCGCAAGCTCCGCAGCACCTTGCGGACCTTTAAGTCCATTGTGGACGAACCTGCGCCGGTGGTGGTGGAACTCAAGTGGCTGGCGGGGCGCCTCGCCCCGGCCCGCGACGCGGAAGTGACCGGGCAACGCCTGGCCACGCGCCTCGACGAGTTGCCAGGCGAGCTGGTGCTCGGCCCGCTGCACCAGTACCTGACCCTGCACTTCGCCCAGGAGGGCCGGGAGCGCGCGATGGACGCGCTGGGCGGCAAGCGGTATCTGGCCCTGCTGCGGTCCCTCGACACCCTGCTGGAAAATCCCCCGCTGACGAAGGCGGCCCGGGAACCGGCCAAGGCCGGATTGCGCGCTTCAGTCCGCAAGTCTGCGCGGAAACTGCGTCGCGCGGAGGCGGCGACGCACGGCCTTTCGGGAACATCGCTGGAGACGGCCTTGCACGACGTCCGAAAGAAGGCGAAGCGCACGCGGTACGCCGCTGATGCTGTTCGGCCGGTGTATGGGAAGAAGCTGCGCCGGTGGCGTGCGAATGTGAAGGCCGTGCAGAGCGTTCTCGGCGAACATCAGGACACAGTGGTGGGCCGGGCCGCGCTGCGTCAGTTGGCGATCACGGGCCACGCCGACGGCCAGAACGTCTTCACATTCGGTTTGCTGTATGCCCGTGATGCTGCCGAGGCGGACTCGTTGCGCCGGGTGTTCGGGAAGCGCTGGAAGAAGTTGCGCAAGGGCGTGCGTCCCGGCTGGCTGTAAAGCCCGTCCGGTTACGGCGCGCCGTGCTACTGCCATTCCGTGGGGCGCGCCCGCCATCGCAGCGAACCCGGCAGTGGTTTAGGGGAGGACTCGTGAGTGGCAATGCCGGTTAGAACCGGCGTTGCCACTCACGAGTTCTCCCCGGTCAGCTTCCCCCGCAACAACTCCAACGTCTGCGACAACAACCGCGAGACATGCATCTGCGAAATACCCACCCGATCGGCGATTTGCGTCTGCGTCATCCCGCCGAAGAACCGCATCACAAGAATCGCGCGCTCTCGCCGGGGCAGTTCCTCCAGCAACGGCTGCAGGGCCTCATGGTTTTCGACCAGGACGATGGACGGGTCGTCCGAGCCGATCGTGTCCGCCAGGGACAGGGTGTCTTCGTCGTGGACCGGCTTGTCGACCGAGAGGGCCTGGTACGCGTTGCCGGCCATCAGGCCTTCGCGGACCTGGTCGATGTCGAGGTCGAGGTGCTGGGACAGCTCGGTCGGGGTGGGTGCCCGGCCCATCCGCTGCGACAGCTCCGCGATGCCCTGGGAAAGCGTCAGGTGGAGTTCCTTGAGTCGCCGCGGTACGCGGACCGCCCACCCGGTGTCGCGGAAGTGGCGGCGGACCTCACCCATGATCGTCGGGACCGCGAACGAGAGGAAGTCGTGCCCCCGCTGGGCGTCGTAGCGGTCGACGGCGTTGATCAGCCCGATCCGGGCGACCTGGACGAGGTCCTCGCGGGGCTCGCCGCGTCCGGCGAAGCGGGTCGCGATGTGCTCGGCCAGCGGGAGGAGCTCGGTCACCAGGGTCGCGCGCAGCTCTTCGTGGCGCGGGTCGTCGGGGTCGAGGGTGCCCAGCTCGTCGAAGAGGGGGTCGCAGTGGGCGTATTCGTCGGAGCGGCGGAGGACGGACTTTCTGTCACCGTTCACCCGGCGCTCGATTCCGCGCGCAGGACGAGGTCGATCGTCAGCACACCGCTCGGCTCCCCGGGCAGGAGGTCGTGGTGCGCGGACACCGAATGCGCCAGCGTGGTCAGCACGTGCCACCCGAAGCTGCGTTCGTTCGGTGGCGCGGGGTGCCGCGTCCGGGTGGAGCAGGACACCTCGATGCCGCGCGGCGTCGTCCGGAACCGGCAGCTCAGCTCGGCGCCGAGGTCGGCGAGCTGCACGAGCTGCGCACAGGCCTCGTCGACCGCCATTTTCGCGTCGGCGATCGCGTCGAGCCCGAAATCGGCGCGCGCGAGGACACCGTGGGTGAGCATGCGGACCAGGGGGATCTGTTCCGCTTTGGCGGGCAGGCGCAGCTCGATCAGCTCGTCGAGGACGCCGTCGGCCGAGCTGTGGTTGTGGGACGGCGTGCCGTGAAACTCCATGTCGGGGGCCTACCCAATCTCGCGCCGGATGACGCGTCACCGCTGGGGTGTCATCAGTTGTGTGCGCTGGATGTCCTTTGTGGATGTCCGGGACACCGGGGCATGTCGACTCCTTTCCACCACGGTCGGGTACCCAGGCCGCGACGCCGGGCAAACACCGTACGGTGGAAATTTTCGCTCGTTCGGCCTAACGCAGAACCGTGCCGGAGGTGTAAAGCGGAAGGCGCGCGGGTATTTCGGAACTCGGGACCGTCGGCGGGAGTGCGCAGATGACCCAGGCGAAGTCACGACCCACACCGGAGGCGATACCGCTCGCCGTCGCCCGGCGAGGCCTGAAGGGCGGCACCTTCCTCGGGTTGTTCAGGACCACCGACCCGAAGCAGATCGGCCTGCTCTACCTGGTGACCTCGTTCGCGTTCTTCGTCGCGGGCGGGTTCATGGCGCTGCTCATGCGGGGCGAGCTCGCCCGGCCCGGCCTGCAGTTCCTCTCGCAGGAGCAGTACAACCAGCTGTTCACCATGCACGGCACGATCATGTTGCTG
>Ga0307507_10003546_pt1 | contig 29970 bp, 31 predicted proteins | sample 7_EM_MG_FD_207223 | JGI IMG/M metagenome (GOLD analysis project Ga0307507, IMG submission 207223) | Populus trichocarpa ectomycorrhiza microbial communities from riparian zone in the Pacific Northwest, United States - 7_EM | ecosystem: Host-associated > Plants > Roots > Unclassified | place... | reverse complement strand
GTGCTGGACGGGTCGGCGGCGGAAATGGCGAAGATCGGCCTGACGATCGACTCGCTGCAGATCCAGTCGATCGACGACATGAAACTCGGCTACATCGCCGCGATGGCGGCTCCCCACAACGCGGCGATCCAGCGTCAGGCGCAGATCGCGCAAGCCGCGGCAGACCAAGCCTCGGCGGAGGCGCAGCAGGCATCGCAGCGCAAGCAGGCCGAGTACGCGCGCCAGACGGCCGTGGTGCAGGCGACTTACAAGGCCGAGGTGGACCGTGCCCAGGCCGAGGCCGCGCAGGCCGGTCCGCTCGCTCAGGCCACCGCCCAGCTTGACGTGATCAACGCGCGCACCGAACTCGCGCAGCGTGAGGCGGAGCTTCGCCAACAGCAACTCGTCGCCGAGATCGTCAAACCCGCCGAAGCCGAAGCGGCGAAGGTCACGGTGCTGGCCGCCGCGAACGCACAGGCGATGGAGATCCAGGCCGCCGCGGCCGCGTCCAACAACCGGGTCGCTCTGGACCGCCTCATCATCGAGCAGCTGCCACAGATCGTGCGCGAAGCGGCCCTCGGCCTGAGCAGCGCGAAGGTCACGATCCTCAACGGGGCCGACGGTCTCGGCGACGTGGCAGCCGGACTCGTCGGGCAAGGCATGGCGATCCTCGAATCGGTCAAGGCCGGGATCGCCGCGACCTCCAGGCCACCGGAAGCCGCGCCCGCTCCACTTGCGCCGGCAACACCCACCCCCAACCGCCAACACTCGGCCACGGCCTGACCCTCTGCCGCCACACCAGGTCCGTGTGCGCATCGGAGTGACCGTCCACACCGGACATCGGGAGCGCTGGTACGCCCGGCACAACCGAGTTGCGGAACCCGGCCACGGCGAAGGTCCGGCCGGTTGCTCGGCCGTCGCCGCGGATGCCGTGGCCCTGCCTCATCTCGTGCATGACGGGCCCACGGCGTCCTCGAACCGCCGGGCGATGTGGACGCACTCGCCGCGCCGCGGTCCGCTCGGCGGGCAACCCCGACGAGCGGACCGCGGGACTCACATTTGTGGCCACGACCGCAGCCGCGGTCGTCCTGGCCTCCACAGCCGCGACAACCACCCGCACAGCTGACGGATGAGCACCCGTCAGCGCACGCAACGAAACTCAACCGGTTCACCACCGCAGAGGCGACCAAGGGACGATCGGCGCACGGAGCGGGACCTTCGGCAGCGTCGTCGACGACGCGGGTGGCCCACTGTGGGGTCACAGCGAGATCGGAAAGATCGGTAACCGATCTCCACTCAGGTCGCTCGGAGCCTCACCATGAGTGGTTATGTCATCGTCATCGTCGTCGCCATGGTCCTGTTGCCGCTGGGTCTGTCGGTGAAGGTCGTCAAGCAGTACGAGCAGGGCGTGCTGTTCCGGCTGGGCCGAGTGCGCGACGTGCGGATGCCGGGTCCTTCTGCGGCCCTGTTGATGTTGAAAACAGGGCTCGCGAGCGATCATGCGAAGATCATTATTCGCCCACGAAAAAGCCTGCCTACCTGGGCTGTTACCCAGAATCACCGGGCTGATTCAGACCGTCGGGACGACAGGATTCGAACCTGCGACCCCCCAGTGTCGACCTAGAATCCGCTGACCTGCGGAAACACGGACACCGCCGAGGTGGTTGAAGCAGTTGGCGTCGGTTCGACGTTGTACAGCTCGACTCCCGCACGATCGGCTCTCCGGATTCGCTCCTTCTCCTCGTGCCGCTGTCCACGTATCAACGCGACGAGCGCACCTGACGTCCAATCAGATGCCAACGCCGTTGCCGAAGGTTCGACGGCATGCACAGCGGTTGGGCGTCAGCCGGAGTCGTCGGCAGCCCGACCAGAACCGGCGCGATCCAGCTCGAACGCTCACTTCCGGCTCCTCGCTCCGACAGCCGCGACGCGGTGACTTCATCCGCACGAGGCCTGAACAGGGTTGGCGGTGAGCGTGGGCCGTCCGAGCGCCACCACGTAGAGCACTTCCCGCCCCAGAGGCAGTCCGACCAGGTCTCGCCACCCGTCAGGATGAAAATCACCGACCGCGGTGACCCCTATTTCTGCCGCCGTCGCGCCCAGGCAGAGCAACTGGCCCAGCGCGCCGGCCCGGAACAACACCTCCCGCACCAGGTAGGGCTGTTCCTCGGTCTCGGCAGGATCGACGTGGAGCACCACGAAGGCCGCAGCCTCCCGCAGATGTTCCTGGTCGTGGCACAGCAGGACGACGCGATCGCGTTCCTCGGGCCGTACCACGTGCGTGGTCAGGTCGACGGGCGGGCGCGGGTGCCGAGCGCCTTGGTCCACGGCACGTCACCAGCGGCGAAACCCTTGCTGGACCGGCGATCGCGGGACAGGTTCGGCCATTGCTCGACCGGCAGCGTGCCATGTCCGGCGAGCAGCGGTGCGGATCCGATCACGTTCGGAAGACCGGTGCGGTCCGCGAGGTCGCGCGGCAGGCCGTCCCAGCACAACGTCTCCTGGTCGTCGACCAGGTGGTCCTGCCTCGGCGCGCTGCCATGGCGGAACCGCCAACCCGAGGGCGCCGCGGCCGGGCCCGGCCTGAGCGTCAGCACGCTGTGCAGCTCGCGATGAGTCGCGAAGCGGCTCAACGCCTGCCGGATAGCGTGGCGCGGGACGCGCAGCCGCAGCCGCGCGTCGATGCCCGCGGCCAGCGCCGTGCCGAGCAGGTTCGTCGCGAGGTGCGCGGCGTCCAACTGCGCGTACCGGTAGCCGCGGGACCCGTACTCACGCATGGACAGCCACGGCCTGTCGAGCACCAGGACATGCGCCTCGCCTGCCGAGACCGGCAGGTCGGGCACGGTGATCTCCACGCGCATGCACGTCCGGCGAACCAGATCGATCCGGAACAGCACCGACCTGCCCGCGTCCCTCGCCACCACGAGCAGCTCGTACGGGTACAGGGCGCCCGCTGACGGCACCGCGCCGCCGAGGAGGCCGTCCTCGACGATCCGCAGTGCCACCAGCAGCCCCGCGCTGTCCGGCACGTGCACAGCGGGGTTCGTCAACGGCCGTGTTCGCATCAGCCGTTCCCAGAGGGCGGGCTCTCCGCCGCGCCGGTCACCCGTCGTTCCCCCGACGCGCAAGGTGCCCCCTCGTCTTCGTCCGGAGCTACGGTTGCAGCACCACTTTCAAGGCACCCGCCGTGAAGCTCCTGGCCGACCTCGGCAGGTGGGTGAAGTCCGGCACCGACGCCACCGCGCCCGCCCTGACGAGTTCGTCCCCTCCGATCCCGATGCAGCGCGACCCGGCCGCGACCGAGGACCGCAGCAACGACCCGCGGTCCACCCGCTGGTCACGCAAGCGGTCGCCGATCAAGCTGGAGTGCAGGTAGATGACGTGGGGCATGACGGTGGCCCCGAGGATGCCGGTGGCCAACAGCACGCTGTCGACACCAGCGAAGCCCGGCACCAGTCCACTCGCGACACCCGGCAGGTCGATGCCCGCGAGCAGGACGTCCACCAGGAAACCGAGGACGATCACGCCAAGCAGGCCTCCGATCACGACCTCGAACGGCCGGTAGCCCCGCGACTGCAGACCGAGCAGGAGGAACGCGACCGCACCGGTGATCAGTCCACCGACCGGGAGCGGGAGTCCGAAGAGGAGGTTGAGTGCCACCGCTCCGCCGATCACCTCGGCGAGATCGGTGGCGATGGTGACGAGCTCCGCCTGCAACCACAGGCCGTACACGACCGGGCGGCGGTACCTCTCCCGGCACATCCGGGCGAGGTCACGACCGGTGGCGAGCCCGAGCTTCGCGGACAAAACCTGCACCAGCAACGCCATCAGGTTCGCGGCGATGATCACCCACAGCAGCAGATAGCCGAACTGGGAGCCGCCGGTGAAGTTGGTGGCGAAGTTGCCGGGATCGACGTAGGCGATCGCCGCGACGAAGGCCGGGCCGTACATCAGCATTCGCGGTCGCGCGGCCGACGCACGTGGGGAAGTCGTGGTCATGGAACAGTCCGTTCCGATTTCGACCTGGCCGAAAGCGCACCGGGGCCGCCCCCGGAGCAACGGGGGCGGCCGGCACGCGGAACGCCTAGCGCGAAATCTCGATCTCGAATACCGGAGTGGGCGAGTTCGCCTGGTTCGAGCCGTTTACCACGAGATCGGCGGACGACTGAGGGGCTTCCTTACCGAGGTAGCGGTCTTCGGCGGGCATCCATTCGTCCACCCACTGCGAACGGGATTCCTCACCATCTCGGTCAAGGCCGCGGCGCAGCCGCACCTCGCGGTCGGTGTCGCAGAAGATCCGAAAAGTGTAGAAGTCGCGCAGGGTGAGCTGCGTGCTGTAGACGCCTTCCACGAACAACGGCGTTCCCGCTGGGACGGCGGTCCATTCCGCGAGCGCGTCGGTGTCCCAGTCGTAGCGCTGGTAGCGAACAGCGCTGCCATTTTTCGCGGGTTCCAGGACCTCGGCGCGCAGGCGGGCGAGGTCGAAATTGTCAGCGATCCCATCCTGCTGTTCCGGACGTTGTGCCGAAGGCAGGTAGAAGTCATCGACGTGAATCATGACAGAATCGGGCATAGCCACGCTCAGCAGTTCCGCCAGAGTGCTCTTACCCGATCCGCCTGCCCCGTCGACGCCGACCAGGACGACTCGCCCCAGTTCCTGTGCTCGGCGCGAGATCAGCTGGGCGAGTTCCGCGATGTTCTGTTCAGGCATTGAGAACTCCGAATTCCGAGGACACGTGTTCAGCAGAAGCTGAATCGAGGATAGCTGTCCCATCGGCTCTTCGGAATGGCGCTGCGGCCGTACACGCCGGCAGCAACCGGCATTGACACCAAAGTGTCAGCGAGCGTTGTCGCCCACCGACAGGTCGGACGTGACCCAGCCGCGTTCGGCAATCCGCACACCCGCCTGGAACCGGCTGCGCGCCCCCACCCGCCCCATGATGTCCGCCATCACCCGGCGGACGGTGCGGAGTGACACGCCGAGCTTGCGAGCGACGACCTCATCCGTGTTCCCCCGGCTGAGCAGGTGCACGAGCTCGCGTTCCTGGCCGGTCAACTCGTCCGCGCCGACCGGTTCCTGCTGGTCGGACATCGGCGCCGCCGAGGCCCAGACCTGGCCGAACAGGGCTAGCAGCGCTGCGACGGCACCGGGGCTGGTGACCACGTACGCGCCGTGCGAGTTGTCTTCGGGGTCCACCGGGATGACCGCGATCGAGCGGTCGGCGACGATCATCCGCAGTGGCAGCGTCGCCGTCGTGCGCACCTCCCCACCCATTCCTTGAAGCCATTCCACGTATTTCATGGTCGGTTTGCTGTTGCGGATGCTCTCCAAGAATACCGTCGACATCGCGACGCCGCGCTCCAGCGTCTGCTTGTCGAGCGGCTTGCTCGCTTCCAGGATGTCCGCGCGCTGCGGTCCGCCCGGCGCGAATGCGAGCACCTCTTGCTTCGCTTCGAGCGCAAGTTCCTCCAGCCTGGTCCGGACGGCATCGAGCCCGCTGATCCGCTCGAATCCGACCTCGCTCGCGACCGGTCGGGAGTTCGCGTAGTCAGCCAACATCAACGCGACGGCTTCCCGGCTCTGCTGCAGCTTCTTGAGCTGGAAGTCGATTTCCGATTCCTGGGCGGCGAGCAACGTCGTCAACGCGACCTTGGGATTCACCGCGCGCCAGTGCAGAGAATCAGAGGAAGAGGGCCTGAGAAAGGAGATGTCGGCCAGCCGGTCGAGCGCACTGCGCACTTCCACCTCGGCCAACCCTAATGTCCTCGCCAAATCAGCGACACTGAGATCGGGTTGTTCGAGCATCGTCCTGTAGACGAGTTCGGAGACCTCGTCCAGGCCGAGTTGATGAAGCACAAGTCCCCCCCGGTACACATGTCTCCACATTGATCCAGTTCAACCACCGAATGTTAGCACGACACGGCTCACGTGGCCTAGACCACGGTCGGACCCACTGAACCCGAATGGATGCACCGGCCTTTGTTGCACCCCTCTCAGCGAGGCCACCTCCTGCCATGGCCACGTGGTGCCGGCCAAAAGTGCTGACACGGCCCCCGAGCTCGGCAATCGTTGATGGCAACGGACACGGCCTCGGTGCAGTCAGCACCTCAGGGGAATCGGCCGGAACAAATCCGAAGGGAAAGCCATGAGCTTCGCTGTGCGCTTCTTGAGCATCACCCTGATCGCCGCCGCGCTGACCACCACCGCCGCCACGGTCGTCACCACCACCCCCTCCGTCGCGGTTGCGTACGGCGATGAGGACGACTCGTGGGGCTGGGGCTGATCCCCCGAGCCATCACGGACATCGAGACCACCACGGAGGTTGTCGTGAAGGCGTTTCTCTACCACGTGCACGGGCTGGGGCCGTTCGACTTCTCGTCGCTGCGCCCAGACGACCTGTTGCCGGTCCAGGCGATCGCGGCCGAGCGGGACATGGAGGTGCTGCCCACGATCTTCCTGGGCCGCAACGCCCTGTCCACCCTGACCGAGGTGCACAAGGCGTACGACGAACTGCGCGAAGCGGGTGAGGTGCCGAACATCGCCGGGTTCGCGGTGGAGGGCCCGTTGCTCGGCCCGCTGGGTGGCATTCCCAGGGAGGGCAAGTGGATCCCGACCGTGCAGGAGTGGGAGAGCCTGGTCGACCTCGGCAGGCTGGGCCTGCGCTACATCGTGATGGCACCGGACGCGATGGCGCTCGACGAGGAGATCAGGGACGGCTTCACGTTCGGGGACCTGCTGACGCGGTTCTACGACAACGGTGTGAAGGTCGCGCTCGGCCACTTCCACCACGGGGACCCGGAGCGCAGCGCCCGCCTCACCCGTGAGGTGATCAAGTTCCTGCACGAGCGGTACGAGTCGTCGCCCTACCTGGTGCTCACCGACCACCTCTTCAACGACATGCCGCGCAACTTCACGCACACCTGGCGGACCGATGAGGAACTGGTCCACCGGCAGACACAACTCGACGCGTTCCTGGCGCACGACTGGGAAACCAGCGACCTGGGCGAACTCCTCGGCCCGGTGCCGGCAGAACTGCTGGCGGCGACCCGTGAAGGTCTGCTCACGCCGTGCCTGAACTTCGACGGCAAGCACGTCGACCTCGAGGTCTGCCGTCTCGCCGTCGGCTACCTGGGGTCGGACCGCCTGATCGCGCTGACCGACCACATCGAGGTCGACCAGATGGCCAACGAGAAGCTCACCAAGGCCCCCAACGGCTTGTGGATGCGCAACGACGGCGTCGTCGCTGCGGGCTCCACCGGGTACGAGCGCCAGCTCGAAAACATGGCGACGATCGGCATCACCGGCGACGCGGCGACCAAACTGTTCGACACCGTCCCGCGCGCGGCCATCCAGTTCCCCATCCGTCGCCGAGGGGCGTGACGTCGTGATCGGCTACGTCACGCGAGCGCCCCTGCCCCGATCCCGGCGCGGACACGCCGAGGTCCCTGCGGTGATTCTCGCGGCGGGTGAGGGCAGGCGATTGCGGCCGGTCACCGAGCACCTCGCGAAGCCGATGGTGCCGGTGCTCAACGTGCCGCTGCTGTTCTGGACCGCGGCGGCGCTGACCGAGGCGGGCACGACCGGGCTGGTGGCGAACATCCACACCCGGCCGTCGCAGCTGCGCGATGCGGCCGACCGGTTGCGCGAGCGGGACGGGATCGAGCTCGACCTCGTGGCCGAGGGCCGGTTGAGCGGACCTGCCGGTGGCCTGGCGGCCTGCCGGGGCCTGCTGCCCGCCGCGGACTGCTGCCTGGTGGTCAGCGGGGACGCGCTGACCGAGGTCGATCTCGGCGAGGTCGTCGCCCGGCACCGCGCGGCAGGGGCCGACCTGACGATCGTCGCGAAGCGGGTGCCGGACGCGCACCGGTTCGGTGTGCTGAGCCTCGACGGTGACAAAGTGGTGGGACTGCTGGAGAAGCCTGCCGACCCACCACCCGGCTCCGTGGTCAGCTGCGGCGTCTACGTGCTCAGCGCCCGCGGCCTGGCACGTCTCGACCCGGCGGCGGACGAGGCCTACGACTTCAAACACGTGGTACCGGCGTTCCTGGCGGAGGGGCTGTCGGTGCGAGCGCACCGCACCGACTCCTACTGGACCGACGTGGGCACGACGGAAGCGTTGCGGCAGGCCAACATCCATGCGCTGCGGACGACCGCGCTCGACCGGGTCGCCGCACCCGCCGGACGTGGCGAACTCTGGTGGCAGGGCGATGTCACGTGCGGCGAGGACCTCATCACCACGGGGCCGGTGCTGCTGGGGGCGGACGCGGTGGTCGGCGACGGGGCCGAGATCGAGCAGTCGGTGATCGGCGCGGGCGCCCGCGTCGGCGCCGGCGCTCGGATCAGGAATTCAGTGGTCATGCCCGGTGCGATCGTGCCGGCGGGACGGGTCGTCCAGGAAGAGGTGTTCTTGTGAGGGTTCTGCTCCTCACCTCCGGGTACGCGCCGATCATCGGCGGTGCCGAGACGTACGCGCAAACGCTCGCGGAGGGCTTGGCCGCAGGCGGTCACGAGGTACTCGTCGTGACCGATCAGGTCGCCGGACGTCCCCGTTCCGAGCGTTCGGGCCGGGTCGCGGTCGCCCGGCTGAGCGGCTACCGGACGCTGCTCGACGACCCGAGCAAGCTGCCGTGGGAGCAGCTGTACTTCGGCGTGCTGCCGGAACTCGAAGAGGTGCTGGGGAAGTTCACACCTCAACTGGTCATCGCGAACAACCTCGAGACCACGGTGATCGGCCGGGTCGTCGCCTCCGAACTCGACGTCCCGCTGGTCGGCGCCTACCACGAGCACGCTCCGGAGGAAGAGCCGTTCGGCCAGGGCAAGATGGCGCTGGGCTACCGGTTCCTCGCACCCGACCTGGTGCTCGCGGGCTCTCGCTCCTACCAGGCCCGAGCTCGGCGGCACCTGCCTGCCGAGCGCGTGCGGCTGATCTACCACGGCGTCGACACCGACACGTTCCGGCCGGACGTCAGTGGCGCGGAGCTCCGGGCGAGGTACGGCATCGCTCCGGATGAGAAGCTCGTCGTCAACTCCGGGCGGCTCAAGCCCCGCAAGGGTCAGCTCGCGCTGCTGCGGGCGTTCGCCGCTCAGGACGACCCGATGGCGAGGCTGCTGATCGTCGGCGGTGTCAGCTCGGCGTCGCTGGAGCACGCCGAGCTGCTGGAGTCCGAGACCGAACGGCTGGGGCTGTGCGCCAGGGTGCGGATCGACCGCGAGGTCACCTACGAGCAGATTCCGGCCGTCCTCGCGGCGGCGGACGTCGTGGCGCAGCCCAGCACGTCCGAGGGGCTCGGGCTGGCGTTGATCGAGGCCATGGCGATGGGGCGGCCGGTGATCGCGACGAACATCCCCGGCTTCGACGAGGTCCTCACCGCCGACGGACTCGCCGTGGTGGTCGAGCCGGACGACGTCGACGGGCTCGCCACGGCGTTGCGGACGCTCCTGGCGGACGCCAGCGCGCGTGCCGAGCTCGCCGCGTCCGGGCACCGGCACGTCGTGGAGCACTTCTCCCGCAAGAGGATGCTCGACCAAACCGAGGCGGCCCTGCTCGAAGTGGTGCGGTCGTGACCGCGCCTCAGGTGGTGATCGTCGCGGGCGGTCGCGGCACCCGCTTGGGTACGTTGACCGCGGACGTGCCGAAGTTCCTCGTCCCCGTCGACGGCCGACCGTTCGCCGACCACGTGCTGGCGATGCTGCACGAGCAGGATGTGCCCTCCGTGCACTTCTGCCTGGGCCACCACGCCGACCAGGTCGTCGCACACCTCCGTGAGCGGTGGACCAGCCTGGCGTGGACGGCCACGGTGGAGCAGGAGCCCCTCGGCACCGGCGGCGCGCTGCGGATGGCCATTCCCGACCTGGCCGAGGAGTTCGTCCTCCTGCTGGGCGACACGTTCACTCCGGTGGACTTCGCAGCTCTCTCAGCGGGGTTCCGCACGAGCGGTCTGCCCGCCGCCATGACCGTGATGGACAACGACGACTGGCTCGTGCCGAGCAACGTGCGGGTCGCGGACGGCTTGGTCGTGGAGTACTCGAAGCACGCCTGCCCTGGCGAGTTCCGGCACGTCGACTACGGAATCGCGTTGCTGCGCAGGGACGTGCTGCAACGGCTGCCCCGCGATCGGTCCGCCGACCTCTGTGAGCTGTTCTCCTCGCTGATCGCGGATCGGGCGCTCGCCGCGCTGGAAGTGCCTCGGGCGCAGCGGTTCTACGAGATCGGCTCGCCCGAGGGGCACGCCGAGTTCACCGAACTCGTCCGCACGGGAGGCGTCAGTGCCTGAACTCAGGACGAAACGGCAGACCCACAGCGAAACGAGGTTCTCCAGCCCGTGGATGCGGCTGCGGGAAGACGTCTTCGAACGCACTGACGGCACGACCGGCACGTTCGCCGTCGTCTCCCGGTCGGACTTCGTGGTGATCGTGTGCGAGATCGACGGTGCCGTCGTGATGACCGAGCAGTACCGCTACGCCGCCGGCCGGTGGAGCCTCGAACTGCCTCAGGGCGGCATCGAGGACGGCGAAACGGCTCAGGAGGCGGCGATCCGCGAGCTCCGCGAGGAGACCGGCTGGCTCGCCGCCGGTGCCGAGGTGATCGGCACCCGCCTCTACGAGGCGGCCGACTGGGCCACGCAGCACTTCACCGTCGTTCGGGTCCACGTGACCGGACGGGGTGAGAAGTCCCTCGACCACGACGAACTGGGTGCCCGTGACGAGCTCGTGCCGTGGGCACGGCTGCCGGAACTGGTCGCGGCACAACGGGTGATCGACGCCGCCACGCTCGCGGCCGTCGCCGTGCACCTCATCGGCACCGAAAGGGAGGACGCATGACCATCTTGATCACCGGCGCCGCCGGTTTCGTCGGAGCCCACGCCGTGCGCGGGCTGCACGCGCTCGGTGAGCGGATCATCGCGACCGACCTCGCGACCGAAGCCACTCGCATCGCCGACCTGGTCGGCGCGGGCGAGGTGACCTACGTGGCCGGGGGGCTCGCCGACCTGCTGCCCGCGGTCGTGCCGGGCGTGGACGAGGTGTGGCACTTCGCGGCCAACGCCGACATCCCGCTCGGCGTCCGGGACACCACGGTGGACCTGCGGGAGTCGGCCCTGCTGACCAGGCACCTGATGGAAGCCATGCGCGAGCACGGCGTCGGTTCGCTCGTGTTCCCGTCCACCAGTGGTGTATACGGAAGCGCCCTGGGGCCGCTGGTCCGCGAGCAGGACGGGCCGCTGCTGCCGAACTCGATGTACGCCGCGGGGAAGGTGGCCGCCGAGGCGTTGATCTCCGCGTACTGCCGGACGTTCGGCCTGCGCGCCCGGATTCTGCGGCTGGGCAACGTGGTCGGCGGGATGATGGGCCGCGGCATCGTTCGCGACTTCGTGCGCAAGCTCGGCGAGGAGCCGCGCACGTTGCGGGTCATGGGCGACGGCTCGCAGCGCAAGAGCTACGTGCTGGTCGACGACGTGGTGGACGGCATGAGGCACCTCGCCGCCGCCGACGGGCCGGCGTGCGACGTCTACAACCTCGCGGCGGGCGGCAGCCTGGACGTGGCCGAGGTCGCGCGCGCGGTCGCGGTGGCGATGGCCATCCCCGCGCCGTTGATCGTGCCGGACGGGACCTCGCTCTCCTGGCCGGGCGACCAGCCCGTCGTCGAACTCGCCGTCGACAAGGCGCTCGCGACCGGGTGGAGGCCCCGGTACACCGCGTTCGACGCGGTGACCGTCGCCGCTCGACGGATTCTCGCGGACCAGGTGGTGACGTCGTGACCGATCCACTGGTGGTGGCGAGGACCCCGCTGCGCCTCTCCCTCGGCGGTGGCGGCACCGACCTCCCCTTCTACAGCGGGAGGTTCGGCGGCGACGTGCTGTCGATGGCGATCTCGTTGCACGTCACGGTGATCGCCCGTGGGGGTCGCCTGGACGCGAGGCACCGCTACTCCTACGAACGCGTGTCGGCGGCGGACTCGCCGACCGACCTGGACGAGCCGTACGTGCGGGAGGCGTTGGTCCTCACCGGGTTCTCCACGCCGTGCGAGATCACGTCGATGGGACCGGTGCCGTCGGGAACCGGGCTCGGCAGCTCCGGGGCGTTCGCGGTGAGCCTGCTGTCCGCGCTGCACGGCCTGGCGGGCCGCACGCCGTCGAGGCTTCACCTGATCGAGCAGGCGTGCGAACTGGAGCTCGGCCGACTGCGGCGGTCCGTCGGCAAGCACGACCAGTACATCTGCGGGCTCGGCGGGCTGCGCCGGCTGGTGATCGACCCGTCCGGCGCGGTGCGGGTCGACGACCCGGCCGTGGCCAGGTCCACTGTGGACGCGTTGACGGCGCGGTTGGTGCTGCTCTACACCGGTGTCCGCCGCGACAGCACGACGAGCCTCATCCCGCCGACGTCAGCTGCCGGGTTCGAGGAGCGGATCGAGCAGCTGCACCGGATCCGCAAGACCGGGGACCAGACGCGGGCTGCTCTGGAGACCGGTGACATGGACTGGGTCGCCGAGCTGATGCGCGAGCACTGGGCGATCAAGCGCGGCAACGCGGCGCCTTCCCGGTGGGACGAGATCTACGACCTGGCGGTCGCGAACGGCGCGCGGGCGGGCAAGTTGGTCGGCGCGGGCGGCGGAGGCTTCCTGCTGCTGTTCGTCGATCCCGAGCACCGCGAGGCCGTGGTCACCGCGGCGGCCGCACACGGCGTGCGCGAGGTGCGTTTCGACTACTGCCCCACCGGCACGACCGTCACCCGGATCGGCGACCCGGCCACCACCGACGACATCGACGACACCTACAGCCCGGAGCTGCTGCCATGACCGTCACCACGCCCTCCCCCGCCGTCACCGGATCGCAGTTCGGTGGGAAGTTCCTGTCCGTCATCGCCGAGATCGCGGGCGAACTCGACCACGCGGCGGTCGACCGGATCGCCGCGCGGCTCGCCGAGGTCAGGGAGAACCGCGGCCGGGTGTTCTTCCTCGGCGTCGGAGGAGGCGCGGGCAACGCCACGCACGCGGTCTGCGACCTGCGCAACCTCACCGGGCTGGAGGCCTACTCGCCGACGGACAACGCGGCCACGCTGACCGCGGCGATCAACGACAGGGGTTGGCGCACCTCGGTCTCGGAGTGGTTGCGCGGCAGCAACCTCGGCGAACGCGACGCGGTCGTCGTGTTCTCCGTCGGTGGCGGCAGCGAGGACCCGCCGGTGAGCGTCAACCTCGTGGAGGCGTTGCGGTACGCGACCGCGGTGGGCGCGTTCACCTGTGGCGTCGTCGGTCCGGACGGCGGCGAGACCGCGCGGATCGCCGACGAGTGCGTGCGGGTTCCCGTGCGCGACCGCGATTTCCGCACCACCCACACCGAGATCTACCAGGCCGTCGTGTGGCACATGCTGGTGCTGCACCCGGTGCTCGCACGAGTGCGCCCGAAGTGGGAGTCGCTGTGCGGGTGAGGCCCGCCGCGATCGTCCTCGACCGCGACGGCGTGCTGAACGAGCTGTGGTCCGACCCGGACCTCGGCATCGTCGACTCGCCTGCCAACCCCGCCCAGGTGCGGCTGGCGGACCGGGCGGCCGAGGCCGTCCGGCTGATCAACACCGCGGGCGTGCCGTGCCACGTCGCGTCGAACCAGCCGGGCATAGCCAAGCGCAAGATGACCGCCTCGCTGCTCGGCGCGGTGACCAGGCGGCTGGTCGACGAGCTCGCGGCGAAGCACGCGCGGCTCGACGGCATCTCCTACTGCGTCCACCACCCTGACGCGCTCGTGCCCGAACTGCGCGTCGACTGCCCCAACCGCAAACCGGGGCCCGGAATGCTCACCCAGATCGCCTCGCGGCTCAACGTGGACCCGGCCGACTGCTGGTTCATCGGCGACACCGCGACCGACGTGCGCGCCGGTGCCGCGGCGGGGTTCCGCACCGCGTGGGTGGGCCGCATCCGCTGCGACGTGTGCCCCACCGGACGAGGCGTCGTTCCCGACCTGAGCGCGACCGATCTCCACGAAGCCGTGACCACCATCCTCGAAGGGGAAACCGATGCAGCTCCTGCTCGACAGTGCGGATGAGAAGCAGGTCAAGTTCTGGGCGGGCCAAGGGGTGATCGACGGGGTCACCACCAACCCCAGCGTGCTGCGCCGCGACGGCGTGATCAACCCGATGGAGGCGCTGGCGAGCCTCGCCTCGCTCGTGTCACCGGGTGTCCTGCACGCGGAGGTGACCGAGGCGTCCGGGCACGAACTGGTGCGCCAGGGCATCGAGCTCGCCGCCCTAGCCGCCAACGTGGCGGTGAAGGTGCCGATCCTCACCCCGGACGGCGAGCCGTGCCTGGGTGAGATCTCCGAACTGAGTCGTGCGGGTGTCGTAGTGAACACGACGGCCTGCCTCTCGTTCGGCCAGGTCGCGCTCGCGGCCAAGGCAGGCGCGAAGTACCTGAGCATCCTGGTCGGCCGCATCGACGACGAGGGCGGTGACGGTGCCGCGGTGATCCGCGACGTCCGGAACTGGCTCGACGACTGGGGATTCGACGCCAAGATCATCGCGGCGAGCGTGCGCGGCCCGGCCGACGTCCGCCGCAGCATGGCGGCCGGCGCGCACTGCGTGACCGTTCCGCCCCCCGTGCTGGCCAAGCTCGTCGACCACAAGTACTCGCGCCACACCGTCGGTGAATTCCTCGCCGACGCTCGCGCCACCCAACAGGCCTGAGGAGCAGAAGCCCGATGTCACAATTGTCCACGCCCGAGTTCATCTGGACCAACGGCGGCGTCCGACCGTGGAACGACGCCCGCGTGCACGTGTGGACCGAGGTGGTCCTTCGCGCCGCGAGCGTGTTCGAAGGCCTGCGCGGCTACTGGGTGCCCGAGGAGTCGCGCCACTACTTCGTGCACCTCGAGGAGCACGCCCGCAGGCTGCGCGAGTCGGCGAAGGTCACCCGCATCCCCACCGAGCTGACCGCCGACGACCTGCACAAGGCGCTGAGTGAACTGGTGCTCGCGTTGGGGTACCGGGAGGACGTCTACTGCCGTCCCACCCTGTACCTCGAGAAGGGCCGCTACACCACGGCGACCTCGGCGAGCGACACGGGCTTCTTCATGCCGGTGTTCCAGTCGCCGCGGGAGAAGTCGATCGACACCGGGCTGACGACGCAGATCTCGTCGTGGCGTCGCTCCGGTGACGACACCGCCCCGCCGCGGGTCAAGGCGGCGGCGAACTACTACAACCTGCGGCTCGCGCGGCTCGAGGCCGAGGCGAACGGCTTCGACGAGGCCATCCTGCTCAACGGCGCGGGCAAGGTCGCCGAGACCGGTGGCGCGTCGGTGTTCCTGGTGCGGCAGGGCCGGGTGATCACGCCGAAGCTCAGCGACTCGATCCTGGAGAGCATCACCCGGCAGAGCACGATCGACCTGCTGCGGGAAGAGGTCAAGGTCGAGGTCCGCGAGGTCGACCGGACCGAGCTGTACCTCGCCGACGAGGTGTTCCTCACCGGCACGCTCTGCGAGATCACCCCGGTCGTCTCGGTCGACAGGTTCGAGATCGGCTCGGGACAGCCGGGGCCGCTGACCCGCCGCGTCCAGGAGGCCTACTACGCCACGTGCCGTTCCGGCGTGGGAGACGAGCACGGCTGGCTGACCGCCGGCCCGGTGCTGGCGTGAGGGGGCGGTCGTGCGCTATCTGAGGAGGGATGAAGACCCGCCGGGGATCGGCCCCGCCCGCCTGCTCGCCCGTGCCGTGCGGGAGCTGGCGTCGGACGTGGGACGGGCGGTGCGCGACTGGGACCCGGTGACCGGGGCCGGTCTTGCCGCCGCGATGGTCCGCTACCACTGGTCGCTGGCCAGGGGCCGCAACGGCGGCGAGCGCCACGCGTTTCGGATCCGACGGCACGGAACCGAGATCCGCGGTGTGTGCCGGACCGACCTGAGCGACCTGTTCGTGCTGCGCGAGGTCTTCGTACACCGCATCTACGAGTTCCCCTACGAACGGCACATCGGACCGGTTCGGCGCGTGCTGGACCTCGGCAGCAACGCCGGGTTCTCCCCGCTCTACTTCAGCCTGGTCTTCCCCGGCGCCGAGATCGCCTGCGTGGAACCCGTCGGCGCCAACGTCGACCTGGTGCGGGAGAACGCCGACGCCAACGGCTTCCACTGGGCGGTGTACCAGGCCGCGATCGCCGCCACACCCGGCGAGGTGACGCTCTACTCCAGCGGGTGGTGGGCCTCCAGCTCCACGACGCGAGAGGTCGCGCAGGCCCGTGCGGCAGCGCGGCACCGGCCGGAACGGCTGCTCGGCGGCTCCGAGGAGACGGTGCGCGCGGTGACGGCGCCGGACCTCCTCGACGAGCTCGGCTGGGACACCGTCGACGTGGTGAAGATGGACATCGAGGGCGCCGAACGCGATGTCCTGCTCGACGGGGACACGTCGTGGCTCGACCGGGTCGGCGTGCTGGTGCTCGACATCCACGCCAAGTACGTGCCGCGGGAGCAGATCGTGGCTCGGCTGGCCCGCCACGGCTTCACCCCCGCCGCGGAGGCGGGCTCGCACTCCGCCGTCTTCCTGTCCCCACGAGCGCGCGACCGCCGCGTCGGCGCACGGAGGAGCACCCATGTCTGAGACTCTCGCGCCGCGCGCGGAACACCGGCTGCCCGCGGCCCGGCCGCGCGCGATCCTCTTCGACGCGGGGCTCACGCTGATCCATCCCTCCGGCCACATCCTCGCGGAGGAGTTGGAGAAGCACGGCGTGCCGCGAGGTCAGGTGAGCCCGGAACTCGCGGTCTCGGCGCTCGTCATGGCCGCGGAGGCCCGGCACCTGCGGCTTCCGCAGCGTCTCAACGGCGACGAGAAGGTCGCGATCACGTGGGCGACGCTGCTCGGGCTCGACGCGGAGATTGCGATCGCCGGGTTCATGGCGGCGACCGCCCGCGAGGACCTGTACCGCGACCTCGACCCTGGAGCGCTCGACACCCTGCGGGGGCTGCGGGAGCGCGGAATCCTACTCGGCGCCGTGTCGAACTCCGGTGGCACGCTGCGCGAGGACCTCGCGGTGTTCGGCCTGCTCGAACACTTCGACGTGGTCCTCGACTCGACCGTCGTCGGCATCGAGAAGCCCGATCCCGGCATCTTCCGACTGGCACTGGACGAGCTCGGCCTGCACGGCGAGGAGTGCTGGTACGTCGGCGACGGCTTGGTCAACGACGTGCTCGGCGCGCAGCGCGCGGGGTTCGGCGCCGGCGTCCTCTACGACCCGTTCCACTGTTTCGGCCACCTGCCCGCCGTCCCGCGGATCTCGGCGCTCACCGACCTGATCCGATTGGTGGCGGACTAGATGGGCACGCGGTCGCTCACCGAGCACGTGATCGACGCGCTCACGGTGCTGTGGGAGGACGGCGCCAAGGTCAGCACCCCGCTGTGGAACCACACCGAGCCGATGGCCCGCGCGGTGCTGGCGGCGGTGCGGTCGCTGCCGGGGCTGACCACGCACCTCCAGGTCTTCGAACGCGCACCGCTGCACCCGTTGACACGGCGAGCACTCACGGCCGCCTTGGACGCCACCGACCTGCGGCCGGCCGAGAACGCGGTGAAGGCGTTCGTCGCGAACGGCGCCGTCTTCCCGCGGTTGGGCGAGCGGTACCACGAGGAGCAGGAGCTCGTGCCGCCGTCCGCGCCAACGCCGCGCACGCCGCTGGACGTGGACTCCGGGATGTGGGACATCACGGTGGTCGTCGACTTCCGGGCGGCGCCGGGACACGGCGGGCGGCTGCGCAACGCGCTCGCCTGCCTGCGGACGCTCGCGGATCAGACCCTGGACCGCGAGCACTACCGGGTCGTGGTCGTGGAACAGGATTCCTCACGACGGCACGAGACCGCCGTGTCCGGGCTCGCCGACAGCTACGTCCACGTGCGGCACGACGGGCCGTACAACCGGAGCCGGGCGCACAACGCCGGCGCCGCACGGGTGAGCGGGCGCGGTCGGTACCTCGCGTTCCTCGACGCGGACATGCTGCTGGAGAGAGGTTTCCTCGATCGGGCACGCCGGACCCTGATCGGCACCGGGGCCGCAGCGATGCTGCCGTACGAGCGCGTGGTCTACCTCAATGGCCCGTCCAGCGAACGCGCGATCAGCCAGCGGCTGGGCGCGCGCGGTTCCCTCGACCTCGAACGACTGCACGGCTATCACCTCACCCCCACCTTCGGTGGTTGCCTGTTCGTGGCCGACGAACTGTTCGACCGCCTCGGCGGCTACGACGAGCGGTTCGAGGGCTGGGGCGAGGAGGACAACGACTTCTTCTACCGGGTGGAAGCGGCGACGCGGGTGGCCTGCCTCCCCGTCGACCTCCACCACCTCGACCACGAACGGCAGACCATGCCGCAGGTGGCCGCCGAGCAGCACCGGCACGCGAAAGGCATGTGATGACCAGGATCATCTTCATCCGGCACGGCGAGACCAGGCACAATGTCGATCTGGTGATCACCTCGGGCGCTCCGGGCGGGCCACTGACCGAACGCGGCGAGGACCAGGCCCGCGCGCTCGCCGACCAACTGTCCGACATCGACGTGGCAGCCGTGTACTCGAGCCCGCTCACCCGTGCCGTGCAGACCGCGACCGCGCTGGGGCGCGAAGTGGTGCTGCGCGACGACTTGCGCGAGTGCTCGGTCGGTGACCTGGAGGGCAGGGGTGACCAGGACAGCTTCGCGCGGTTCGACCTGACGTTCGAGCACTGGTACCACGAGACCGACCCGGACCTCGACTTCCCGTTGGGCCCCAACGGGGAGACCGGCACCGCCGCGGTCGCCCGCGTCGCCTCCGTCGTGCGGGACGTCCTCCGGGCCCACGACGGGCAGACCGTGGCCGTCGTCGGGCACGGCACCGTGCTCCAACTCGCGCTCACGACGCTGTGCGTGAACCTCGCGCCGTCGTTCGGATACCGGCGCTGGATCGCGAACGCGGGCACCGTCCTCGTCGACGTGGCGGAGCGCGGACTCGTCTGCCTCGAGTGGTCGGGCGTGGCCGTCGACGAACTCGAACTGACCTAGGAGTCACAGTGGTCACAACAAGCACAAGGCCGGTGTGGCAGACGCGCCTCGGCATTCCCCCGTCGCGCACCAGGAGCGAGGGCAGGCTGGTCTTCGCGGTGTTCGTCGACACCCTCGGCGTCGGCATGGTCGTTCCGCTGTCGTTCCTGTACTTCACGCTGTCCACCGACCTGTCGCTGGCGGGCGTGGGCTCGGCGATCAGCGCCGCGATCCTGCTGTCGCTGCCGATGGGGTTCGTCGCAGGCACGCTCGTCGACAGGTTCGGCCCCAAACCGCTCCTGGTGATCAACAACGTCGTCGCCGCCGCTGGCTACCTGCTCTACATCTTCGCCTCGTCCTGGTGGGGAGTCTTCGGGGCGATGTTCGTGGTCATGGCCGCCGACCGGATGTACTGGGCGGCCTGGCCGAACTTCGTCAAGGGCCTGACCGGCGAGAGCGAGATGGACTCGTGGTTCGCGGTGACCGAGGCGGTGAAGAACGGCTGCTTCGGCATCGGCGCGATCTTCGGCGGTGCGGTACTCGCGTTCGACGTGCGGTCGGGCGCGGCGATCCTGATCCTGCTCAACGTGCTGAGTTCCCTCGTCGCCGCCTGGCTGTTCATGCGGATCGATGCAGAGCGGCCGGTCGTGGTCCGGCCCGTGCGGCAGGCGGGGCAGTGGCGGCACGTGCTGCGGCAGCCGTGGATGGTGCCGCTGGTGTTGGCGCAGGCCGCGCTGACGTTCGCCTGGTTGCTCCCCGTCTCGATCCTGCCGGTGTACGCGGTCGACGTGCTGCACCTGGGCGCGTGGCTGCCGTCACTGCTGTTCGGGATCAACTGCGTTGGCGTCTTCCTGTTCCAGTCCGCGGTCACCGCGCGGCTGCGAACGGTGCGCCGGACGCGCGCGGTGGCCGTCAGCGGCGTGCTCGCGGTGGTGGCGATCGTCGTGCTGGCCGTCGTCCCGCCGGTCGCCCCCGGCCAGGCCGGGCCGACTGCCGCGCTCGTCGTGTTCGCGTCGCTCCTGGTGACCGTCGCCAGCATGTTCTACCTCCCCTCGTCCAACGCGCTGATCTCGGCCGCGACGGACCAGGAGGTGGAGGGACGGACGGTCTCGCTGTTCCAGATGGCGTGGGCGTTCTCCGCGGGCATTGGGCCTGCCCTGATCGGCTGGCTGCTGGACGAGAACCCCGTCTACCTGTGGCTGGTGCTGGGGTTGCTGACGCTGGCGGGCGCGCTCGGGTTCCGCTGGGCCGAGCGCTCGCTGCCACCGGGGTCCCTGCGGCCGGCCCAGAAGGCGGACCGTGGGGACGAGTGACCATGTACCCCGTCCGCATCGTGCTGCTGCACAGCACTTCTGGCGCCGAGATCGCGCAACGGGGCGCGACGGCGTTGCGGACCTCGCTCGAACTCAGCGCGTCGGCCGCTGACGCGACGGTCCAGCACATCCGGACCCGCGTGCTGAGTGGCCGGATCGAGGCCATCGCGTTCGTGGCCGCGCCTTCGCTGAGCGAGGCGGAGTCGTTGTGCGACAACGCCTCGCGCGCCCTCACCCAGGTCGGCCAGCCGTTGGCCGGTTGGCAGGTCACCACCTGCCTCGCGGATTTCGCACTGACCGTCGGGTGGCTGACGACCGCCCGGCATGACATTTACGAGGAGTGATCGGATGCTCAAGATCGCAGTTGTGACGTCAGGACGGGGCACGTTGCTGCGGTACGTGTTCAGCGCCTGCTTCGACGGCGTGCTGGACGGCGAGGTGGTCGCCGTCGCGGCGAACCGGGAGTGCCCGGCGCTCGACGTCGCGCACCAGGTCGGGATCAAGCAGGTCGCGGCGTATCCCCTGGGCGACTTCGCCTCGCGCGGGGAGCGCGACGCGAAGATGGCTGAGGACCTCGTCGCGGCGGGTACCGACTTCGTTCTCGTGGGCGGCTACTCGGAGGTGCTGGAGGAGAACTTCCTCGACCACTTCCCGGACCGCGCGATCAGCGTCTACCCGACGATCCTGCCGTCGTTCGGCGACCTCGACGAAGCCATCGGGCCCGCGTTGAACTACGGCGTGAAGACGCTCGGCCTCACGATCCACTTCCGGGATCCGCTCTCGCTGAGCGACGGTCCGATCATCGCGCAGATCCCGATCCCGGTGGACGTCGCCGACACCATCCAGAGCGTGACGCCGAAGATCGCCGCGGTCGAGCGCCACCACCTGCCGCAGATCATGCAGGCGTTCGCCGAGGGCAGGGTTGTGCGGGACGGTCGTCTCGTCAGCGTGCTCGACACGAGCCCTCACACGGCCTGACACCGCTCGTGGGCCGGACGACACCTGTCGTCCGGTCCGCGGCCATCCCTAGCCGTGCCGCACCCCGAGCAGAGGAGAAAGACGACTCCACATGGCCAAGATCTGCTTGACCTTGCCGACGAACCGGGCGTGCGCCCCGATGGTGACGGCCGTCTGCGCGGAGGCGGCCCACGCCGTGCACCACTTCGGGGTGGACGTCGTCCTGCTGGTCCTCGACTCCTCCGACGACGAGTCGTTCGCCGGGCACGCGGCTGCGTTGCGTTCCGCCGAACTGCCGGAGGCGGTGTCCGTGCTGCACCTCGACGAGGAGCGCCAGCGGACGTTCCTGCACGAGATCGCCGGTGGCGACGGCGCGCTGCTCGACCTCCTGCTGCCGACCGGGGTCTCCTACGGCGCCTGCACCAATCGGGCGTTCCTGTACGCCGCGTCGCTCGGCTGCCGTTCGGTGCACCGCAGGGACTCCGACAGCGGCTACCAGGTCTTCCGCGGTGTCGAGGTGTTCCCGATCCACCAGGAGCTCGCCGCGCTCGGTCGGCGTGCGTCGGAGGTCTCGACGTCCGAGGTGGACATCGATGCGGCTCACTTGGAGAAGCCGGTGGTGCTGGCCGGCGCGTCGTTCATCGGTGAACTGTCCGTGGACGTCGCCGAGATCAGGGAGCAGGACGCCGAGGTCTACCAGGACATCGTCGGCCTGTGGGCGCCGTCCTGGGCGTCCGGCGACGAGAAGCGCGCGCTGGTGGCCGAATCGTTCGTCGGTGCAGGCCGCGAACCATTCGACGGGGACAGGTCGGTGCTGGCGCTCGTCGATCCGATGCGGGTGGACATGTGCAACGTCAGCTTCCACGAGGTGCACGAGCAGGTGCCGCTGCCCCCGGCTGTCGACACGATCGGCAGCGACTACTTCCTGCTGCACCTCGTGCGGGCGACGAGGTTGCCGGGTGTGCTGCACAACCGGCACATCGTCAACTTTCACACCCCCGAGCGGAAGTCGGGACCGGGCCTGGTCGCCTACCACCTGCGGTTGGCGAAGTTCTTCCTGTCCATGCCTTATCTGCACGTGATCTACCGAGGAATGGCCGAGCTCGGCGAAGCTCTCCTGGACGACGAGCACCGGGTGCGGGCACCGGTGATCGCCAAGCTCGCCAGGGAGAGCGTCCCCCTGGCACAGCGGGAGAGCGCGGACAAGATCCCCAGCCTGGTCGACGCCTATCGGCGATTGGGCGGCCAGTACGCCGACTTCGCCGATGTCCTCGACGAACGCACCTCTCGGCTGGTGGACGAGGCCAAAGTGGACATCGAGAACTTCGCTGTGCTGACCGAGGCATGGGAACGTCTCGTGACGTCAGCCCGTGAGATCCACAGGCGGAGGAAGACATGCGACTGAGCACTCGGCTGCGCACCGCGCTGGATGCCGCCACCCACGACCAGCTCGTGCTCGACCTGCTGGGCATCGAGCACGGCTACCTCGCGTTGACCCGCGAACTGCCGGACGTGCGGATCCGGTTCGCGCTCAAGGCATGCCCGGTCGACGAGGTGCTCACGACGCTCGCCGGGCGCGGCGCGGGGTTCGACGCGGCAAGCCCCGCGGAGATCGCCCAGGCGTTGCGCGCGGGGGCGCCACCGAGCGAGATCCACTACGGCAACACGGTGAAGTCCGATCGGAACATCGCGCACGCGTATCACCTCGGCATCCGCGACTTCGCGACGGACAACGTGGAGGACGTGGGGGCGATCGCCGCGCACGCACCGGGTTCCAGGGTGTTCTGCCGCCTGTCGACCTCGGGAGAAGGCGCGGTCTGGGGGTTGAGCCGGAAGTTCGGCGCGACCGGTGCCGATGCCGTCCTGGTGCTGGAGATGGCCCGTGCGCTGGGGCTGCGTCCATCCGGCCTGTCCGTCCACGTCGGCTCCCAGCAGATGACCGCCGCCGCGTGGCGCGCCGCCGCCGACCGGCTGGCCGGTGTGCTCGTCTCGTTGCGGGACCGCGGAATCGAGCTCGACCACGTCAACCTGGGCGGCGGTCTGCCCGCGCTCGGTTATCTCGACCGCTCCGGTGTTCCGCTCGACGCGCCGCTCGACGAGATCCTCACCGCCGTCCGCGACGGCATCACCCGGCTGCGGCAGGTAGCAGGCGACATCGCGGTCGTCCTGGAACCGGGGCGGCACCTGGTCGCCGACCACGGCGCCATCCGCGCCCACGTAGCCAGGCTGACCACCCGGCACCGAGCGCACTGGCTGTACCTGAGCTGCGGCAAGTTCAACGGCCTCTACGAAATGGACCAGCTGAACTACCACCTGCTGTTCCCCGGCCACACCACGACCGACCGGGTGCGGGCCGTGATCGCGGGCCCGACCTGCGACAGCGACGACACGTTCTCGGGCATCCACCAGGTACCCCGCACGCTGACCTCCGGCGACCCCGTGTGGCTCACGTCCTGCGGCGCCTATTCCACGAGCTACACCACAGTCGGGTTCAACGGCTTCCGACCGCTGCCGATCACCTTCCTGCGCAGCGAGCAGTGCGTTGCCGCCTGACGAGGACCGCGCCCGTGTCCGCGTCCAACCGATCCTGGACGCGGACTGGGACGCGATCGCGGACCTGGAACACCATGCCTACAACAGCCACGGACTCAGCGAGGGCAGGGCGGCGCTGGAGTCGCGGTGGCGCGTTTCGCCCGATACGTGCTTCACGATCAACATCGGAGACCGGCTGGTGGGTTACACGATCGCGTTGCCGTACCCGGTGTTCGAGCATCCCGAGCTGTCCTCCGGCGAGGAAACCACGTTTGCGTCGGACAACCTGCATCTGCACGACCTCGTCATCGCGGAGGACCTGCGCGGCGCCGGCCTGGCGACGATCCTGCTGCGCTGGCTCGCCACGACGGCACAACGCTGGCGGCACACACGGATGTCCCTGGTCGCCGTGACGGACAGCGAGGCATTCTGGTCGGCGCGCGGCTTCCGGACGTGCCGCGGAGTACCGGTATCCCACGAGTACGGCGCGAACGCGGTCTACATGACGCGTGAGCTCCGGTTCGGCAGCTGAGTTCCCGCGGAGGCACCGAACCGGGTCCCGCCAGCACGGTGATCACCGCGAAAAGTGCTCTTCTGCTGTTTCCGTGGGTGGCTATCGACCGGGAAGGGCCGGTCGATAGCCACCAAGGGACAGCAGGACCAAAGCGATCAAGGCCTGCGGATCCCTGAACCCGAACGACATTTCCACCAGCTCACCGAGCAAGCAGACCTGCCCCGGATCAGGGTGCACGACCTGCGGCACTTCGCCGCGACCACCATGCCGAGTTCGCAGGTTCCGTTGGCCATGGCGTCCAAGACGCTGCGTCACTCGACGCTGTCGACCACGACCGAGATCTACGGCCACCTGCTGAAACACGTCGCCCTCGACGCCGTACGAGCGATCGAAACTGCCCTGGCGGAGGCCGACGCCGCATAGTGCGATCACATCGCGACCACAAACGGACAAAAACGACACCAGCGGGTTTACCTCGAAAGGTAAACCCGCTGGTGGCAGACCGTCGGGACGACAGGATTCGAACCTGCGACCCCTTGACCCCCAGTGTCGACCCAAAACTCGCTGACCTGCGGAAACGTTGATGCCAGAACGTAGTTAGCGTCAGCTCGACGTTGCACGACTCCACTCGGGCACGATCGGCGCTCCGGATCCACTCCTTCTCCTTCCGCCACCGTCCACGTATTCAAGTCGACGAGCGCACGTGACAATCCACCTTGCTCGACGCCGGGGTCGACCTCCGTGACGTCCAGATCGCCGCACGCCACGTCGACCCCAGAACGACCATTCGAGACCTTTGAGTGCGGTGTGACCGCGGTGGTGATTGTAATCGTGTAGCCACCGCGGGAACGCCTCGCGGCGTTCCATCTCGGACCGGTAGGGGCGGGCGTAGGCCCACTCGTCGAGCAGGGTGCGGTTGAAGCGTTCGACCTTGCCGTTGGTCTGCGGCCGCTACGGGCGGGTGCGTTTGTGGGTGATGCCCGAGTCGGCCAGGGTGTCGCGCCAGAGGTGGGAGCGGTAGCAGAACCCGTTGTCGGTCAGGACCCGCGTGACGGTGATCCCGGCGGCGGTGAGGAATTCCTGTGCCCTGCGCCAGAACGTGGTGGCGGCCTGCTTGGTCTCGTCGGTGAGGATCTCGGTGTAGGCCAGGCGGGAGTGGTCGTCCACGGCGTTGTGCGGGCAGCCGTAGCCGAGTGTGGCGTGCTTTCCCTTGCTGTTGTTGGGGATCGGGGTGCTGCGGGTGTTGTTGCGGTTGCCTTGGGCGCGGCCGTGGACCTTGTGTCCGCCGCCGTCGGGGATGTTGCCGAGTTTCTTGATGACGACGTGGATCAGGTCGCCGGGTGCGGCGTGTTCGTAGCGGCGGATCGGTCGGCCGGTGGCGCGGTCGAGATGGGTGAGCCGGGCCAGGTGGTAGCGGGTGAGGACGCGGTGCACGGTGGCGGGGTTCAACCGCGGGAGGGAGGCGATGCCGGCCGGTCCCCAGCGGCGCAGGATGCGGATCTTGACAATCCGGCGTTCGATACGGGTCGGGGTCCGGCGTGGCTGTGGTGCGGTCGGCTGGAGTGGTCGGTCATGCCGGCTTCGCCGTGGGATCGCTAGCGGGTGGCCCAGCGGTGGGCGGTGGTGGTGGCGACCTGGAAGCGTTCCGCGGCCCGGCGCAGTGGCCAGTGCTCGTCCACGACGCAGCGGGCCAGGCGGAGTCTGCCGAGCTCGGTCAAGGGTGCGTTAGCGTGGGGCATGAGGGCCTCCGTTGGCTGGGTGTAGACGTCGCAATCCACACCAAACCCGAGGCCCTCACCTATTCCAAGATCATTCGATCTCGTGTCGCCCTGTTCCTGACCTCTGTGATCAGTACAACCCCGTGCCCTCAGCACGTACGCGCGCAAGTTGAGCGAGGTAGGACAAGACGTTCTCTGGACGTCCGGGCCTTTAGACGTCGCCAAGGCCGCTGCAAGGAGGTGCTAAGCCGCCCCGTCGATGCTCGCCGACACGGACGAGCGAAAGCGGGGGTTGCTGGATGGCCGAGGACGCGATCGCGATCGTGGGCATCTCGTGCAGGCTGCCGGGAGCGGCGGACCCGGCCGCGTTCTGGCGGTTGCTGCGGGCCGGTGAGCACGCGATCGGCACCGTCCCCGAGGACCGGTGGACGCCGACGCCGACGACCAGGTTCGGCGCCTTCCTGCCGGAGGTCGACCGGTTCGACGCGGCGTTCTTCGGCATCGGGCCGCGCGAGGCCGCACTGCTGGACCCGCAGCAGCGGCTGATGCTGGAACTGGCCTGGGAGGTCGTGGAGGACGCGGGCATCGCGCCGACCGGCCTGCGCGGCAGCCGGACCGGCGTGTACGTCGGCGCGATGTGGGACGATTACGCCACGATCGTCCGCGACGCCGGGGCGATCGCCCAGCACACGATCACCGGCGTGCACCGCGGCATCCTCGCCAACCGGGTGTCCTACGCGCTCGGCCTGCGCGGGCCGAGCCTGACCGTGGACACGGCCCAGTCCTCGTCGCTGGTGGCGGTGCACCTGGCGGTCGAGAGCCTGCGGCGCGGGGACGTGGACCTCGCGATCGCGGGCGGGGTGAACCTGAACCTGATCGCCGACAGCGCGCTGATGGCCGCGCGGTTCGGTGGCCTGTCCCCCGACGGCCGCTGCCACACGTTCGACGCGCGCGCCAACGGTTACGTCCGCGGCGAGGGCGGCGGCGCGGTGCTGCTCAAACCGCTGGCCCGTGCGCTGGCCGACGGTGACGACGTCCGCTGCGTCATCCGCGGCGGAGCGGTCGGCAACGACGGCGCCACCGACGGCCTGACCGTGCCGAGCGCGGCGGCCCAGCAGGACGTCGTGGAGCGGGCCCTGCGCGACGCGGGCGTGCGGGCATCCGACGTGGGGTACGTGGAGTTGCACGGCACCGGCACGCCCGTCGGCGACCCGATCGAAGCCGCCGCGCTCGGCGCCGCGCTGGCCCCGGACCGGACCGCGCCGGTGCTGGTCGGTTCGGCCAAGACCAACGTCGGGCACCTGGAGGGCGCGGCCGGGATCGTCGGCCTGATCAAGACCGCGCTGAGCATCCGGCACGGCGAACTGCCCGCGAGCCTGAACTTCGCCGAGCCCAACCCGCGCATCCCGCTCGACGCGCTGCGCCTGGCCGTCGTGACGGAGCCGCGGGCTTGGCCGCGGCCCGTGATCGCCGGGGTCAGCTCGTTCGGCATGGGCGGCACGAACTGCCACCTCGTCCTGGCCGACGTCGCGCGGACGGGCGCAAGGCCCCGGACGTCCGCCCCGGCGTCGGGGCCGTGGGTGCTGTCCGCGCGTTCGGCGACCGCGCTGCGCGCGCAGGCCGCCCGGCTGTTGGACGCCCTCCCCGACACCGACCCGGACGACGTGGGGTGGTCGCTGGCCCGCACCAGGTCCGCGTTCGACCACCGGGCCGCGGTCGTCGGCGACGACTTCGCCGCCGGGCTCGCCGCGGTGCGCGACGGCACGCCGTCCTCGTCCGTCCACATCGGACACATGATGGCGGCCGGGGGCACGGCGTTCCTGTTCACCGGCCAGGGCAGTCAACGGGTGGGCATGGGACTGGGGCTGCGCGAAGGGTCACCGGTGTTCGCGGCGGCGTTCGACGAGGTGTGCGCCGAGCTGGACCGGCACCTCGACTGGCCGGTGGTCGACGTGATCACCGACGGCGCGGCGCTCGACCTGACCGGCTACGCGCAACCCGCGCTGTTCGCCGTCGAGGTCGCGCTGTTCCGGTTGTTCGAGCACTGGGGCGTGACCCCGGACGTGCTGTGCGGGCACTCGATCGGCGAGCTGGCCGCCGCGCACGTGGCGGGCGTGCTGGACCTGCCGGACGCGGCCGCCCTCGTCACCGCCAGGGGGCGGCTGATGCAGGCGCTGCCGCCGGGCGGCGGGATGACGGCACTGGAGGCCGACGAGGCCGAGGTGCGGCTGTCGCTGCGCGGTGTCGACGGGGTGGACGTGGCCGCGGTCAACGGTCCACTCGCGACGGTCGTCTCGGGGGACGTGGACCGGGTTGCCGAGATCGCGGCGGTCTGGCGCGCGCGGGGCAGGCGGACCAGCGCGCTGCGGGTGAGCCACGCGTTCCACTCCGCGCTGATGGAGCCCGCGCTCGACGCCTTCCGCGAGGTCGCGGAAGGCCTGACGTACTCCGCACCGCGCGTCCCGGTGCTGTCCAACGTCACGGGAGCCCTCGCCGGGGACGAACTCGCGACCCCCGACTACTGGGTGCGGCACGTGCGGGCGGCCGTCCGGTTCGGCGACTGCGTGCGCGCGCTGGTCGACCGGGGTGTCACCACCTGCGTGGAACTCGGCCCGGACGCCGTGCTGAGCGCGATGGCCGAACCGTCGCTGCCGGACAGCGTGCGGGTCGTGCCGACCCTCCGCCGCGACCACGACGAGCCCGCGGCGCTGCGGGCGGCGCTGGGCCGGGCGTTCACCGCGGGCGTGGACGTGGACTGGCGGGCGGTGTTCGGTCCGGCCGAGCGGGTGGCCCTGCCGACCTACGCGTTCCAGCGGGAACGGCACTGGGTCGGCACCGGTGACGTCCGGCCGGTCGCGCCGGAGGCGGTGGCGTCGTTCGCGGACAGGCTCGCCGAAGCGAGCCGGGACGTGCAGGACGACATGCTGCTCGACCTCGTCCGCACCACCACCGCGATCGTGCTCGGCCACGTGACGGCCGACGCCGTCGACGCGGACCGGGCGTTCAAGGAGCAGGGGTTCGACTCGCTGACCGCCGTCGAGTTCGGCAACCGGCTCGGACTGGCCACCGGGCTGCGGCTGCCGTCCAGCCTGCTCTACAACCACCCCACTCCCCTGGCGCTGACCAGGCGGCTGCGAGTCGAACTGCTCGACGGCGCGGCCGGTGTCGAGGTGCCGACGACCGCCGAGCCGACGACCGCCGACGACCCGATCGCGATCGTCGGGATGGCCTGCCGCTATCCGGGCGACGTCGGGACGCCCGCCGAACTGTGGGAACTGGTGGTCGACGGCCGGGACGCCATCACGCCGTTCCCGACCGATCGCGGCTGGGACCTGGAGGGGCTGTTCGACCCGGACCCTGCCGCGCGCGGGAAGTCGTACGTGCGGGAGGGCGGTTTCCTGGCGGGCGCGGGCGCGTTCGACCCGGAGTTCTTCGGCATCGGGCCGCGCGAGGCCGCCGCGATGGAGCCGCAGCAGCGCGTCCTGCTGGAGGTCTCGTGGGAAGCGTTGGAGCACGCGGGGGTCGACCCGAAATCGTTGCGGGACAGCAGGGCCGGGGTGTTCGTCGGCGCGACCGCGCAGGAGTACGGCCCCCGGCTGCACGAGCCCGCCGACGGCTACGACGGGTACCGGCTGACGGGCAGCACGGCCAGCGTGCTGTCGGGCCGGGTCGCTTACTCGCTGGGCATCGAAGGACCGGCGGTCACCGTCGACACGGCGTGCTCGTCGTCGCTGGTCGCGGTCCACCTCGCGGCCCGCTCGCTGCGGCAGGGCGAATGCACGATCGCGTTGGCGGGCGGTGCCGCCGTCATGGCCACCCCCGGCATGTTCGTGGAGTTCAGCAGGCAGCGCGGCCTGTCGCCGAGCGGCCGGTGCAAGGCGTTCGCGGCCGCCGCCGACGGCACCGGCTGGGGCGAGGGCGTCGGGATGCTGCTGCTGGAACGGCTCTCCGACGCCGAACACAACGGCCACCAAGTACTCG
>Ga0307507_10003545_pt1 | contig 29987 bp, 8 predicted proteins | sample 7_EM_MG_FD_207223 | JGI IMG/M metagenome (GOLD analysis project Ga0307507, IMG submission 207223) | Populus trichocarpa ectomycorrhiza microbial communities from riparian zone in the Pacific Northwest, United States - 7_EM | ecosystem: Host-associated > Plants > Roots > Unclassified | place... | reverse complement strand
GCGTGTCAAAAAAACACGACATAGGCTAGTCGGTCGAGTTGCCAAATGCCCTCAACTGCGCGCCAATTGCGTCAACCACCAACCATTGAGGCCATTGGTAGGGTACCATATTTTGCCGATGTAAATACCTATAGTCTTAGCTTAATAAGTATATCCGTAATAATACTAAGCACCTTCCTTCTACGCACTATACTACCTAAGTCCCTACGCCTCTGGCAACCTTACCCACCCAATACTTAGCCAAAAGTTAGCGTTAAGCAGCTTTACCTAATAGGGATAACCCCTATAATAGCAACTGAACTTAAGCTATAATTATGGGGTCTAATATATAATACCCTAATCCCCTAGTCTTCTAGGGAAACTGCAAGGAATATAGCCACTAAAAGATGTAAATCCGCAAGAAACTAACCTAGAGTGCCTACCTTTTTCTTAGGGAGGATACTAAGATTAGTTATATTATTGGGCGTATAAAGGGTACCCTATTTAATAGACTCTTCGCCTAATAGAAGACTAATAGCCCCTAAAAGTGGTAGTCCTACTATAAGGTCCTTAATAATCTTAACCTAATATATCGTGACTACGACTTAGTGGCCACCAGTTAAGCTAAACTACGCGCCCTAAAGATAAGTCCTACTAAGTTATTTAATAAGTTCTATATTAAGTTCCAGGAATACACTAAAGTCCTCTTCTAAGATAATACTAAAAACTAGGAAGACCTCCTTAAAAAGGTTACCTATTATCTTAGTTACGCTACCGCTAGTTATAATTACAATAACGTTTATAGCATAGTGGCAGCCCTATGGAAGATTAAACAATGGCTAAATTAAATCTCTACTACTAACCCTTACCTAAAGGCTTCTATATAAAAGCCCTTTAGACCAACTACATCTATATACACTAGGTCACTAACGCCTACTACTAATACTATTACTAGAGCCAATATTAACCTCTCTATACTAACCTTCCTATATAAACTCCTAGATGGAGAGTATAAGCTACTTTAGAAGCTAGGGCGCTGCTGTAGATACTGTTAAGAAGGCTGTTATTGCAAAAACCTAAACTGCCTAATAGCTAGGTTTGGTAATCGCCGCCTAATACCTAACTTTACACCTTAAACACTGAATACCTCGCTACGTACTGTTACTATATAAGATGAAGAAGCAGCAGCAGCAGAAGTAGCGGGAAATGCTTAGTCCTAGCCCTAAGTTACAAGCTGGGACACCCTAACAATAGAGGGATCTACATATTAGCCTACTTAATAGATAACTTAGTAAGAATAGACGGACGGAAATAGATAGTTTTACCTATAATAGGAACAACTGCTAAAAAAGAATATAAAGACCGTTCTATAATTGACTGCGGAGCTACTAATAAATTTATAGATACCTAATTTGTGCATAAACATAACCTACCAACCTTACCCCTTACTAAAGCCCACGCCCTACAACTTACTAATGGTAGTTATACTACATAAAAGATTACTTATATGGCATAACTCTACCTAGATATAAACGGACACTAAGAAGAGCTCTAGGCCTATGTTACACTACTTACCAATTACCCTATTATCCTTAAAATAAACTAGCTTAAGTAGTATAACCCTATTATTAACTGGAAGAAAAAAGAAGTAACCTTTAACTCCAACTACTATAGAGAGACCTGCCTAGGGCATAGCCTAGCCGCCTCTACCTACTCCCTAGGATATCAACCTAAAAAACCTCTAATTACACCACCCACGACTAACTGTTACCATATTAGTGCCACAGCCTTCTATTACATAGCATAAAGGAAGAGCTGGGTTGTTATAGCAGCCTCCCACTTATAGCTATACAAACTTAATAAAGAATAGAATTACGTCCTCTATAGTAATAGGATAGATCTAGTAGACCTCCTAGAGGATAACACGCCTGCAAAACTTAATAAACTCTTAACCTTGGACTTTAAGAAGTTTATAAAGCTTAAAAAGGGACTTACTAATAAGGAACTCCGCAAGCTCCTCCCTAAGAGGTACTATAACTTTATTAATATATGCTTATAAAAGGGCGCAGATATACTCCCCCAACATTAACCTAATAACTATGCCATTAACATTAAATAAGGAAAAATGCTATCTTATAAGAGGTCCTACCTAATATCAAAAAACAAACTTCTAATTGTAAAAAAGTATATTAATAGGCACCTTAATAAAGGGTTTATTCGTCCTAGCATATTACCAGCAGCCGCCCCTATTCTTCTTACCAAGAAGCCTAGAGGAGGTATTTAATTCTACGTTAACTATAGAAGACTTAATACTATTATAATTAAGAACTAATACCTAGTACCGCTTATACGTGAGACCCTTAAGCGGCTTAGTTAAGCCAAAATCTATACTAAGCTTAATATTATTGCCGCCTTTAACTATCTCTGAATACAGAAAGGTGACAAATAGAAAACCGCATTTGCATCGCGCTTTGGCCAATTTAAATATACTGTTATACCCTTTGGCGTATATAACGGCCCAAGCACCTTCTAAAGCTATATTAATAACGCCTTACGGGACTACCTTAATGACTTCTGCTCGGCGTACCTAGACAACATACTTATTTATAATAATAACCCTTCTAAGCATACTAAGCATGTTTAAAAGGTCCTATAGCGCCTTAGGGAAGTAGGACTCCACATTAATTTAAAGAAGTACGAATTCTTAGTTATAGAAGTAAAATACCTTAGACTAATTGTTACTACTAAGGGTGTCTATATAGACCCTAAGAAGGTACATATAATTACCAAATAGTAAGCCTCTAACTGCATTAAGGATATACAAGCCTTCCTTAGTTTCACCAACTTCTATTAGAAATTTATATACAACTTCTTAGGCGTAGTAGCACCACTTATAGCAATAATGCGAACGAAGGGCCTTTCTATAAAAGGAAGAAAAACGTACCTATGCTTTACCTAGACGCCTAACTATAAGAAGGCGTTTTAAGACCTTAAAAAGACCTTTACTAAAGCACCTATCCTAGCTCACTTTATACCAGGACAACAACTCTATCTTAAAACTAACTCCTTAGACTACATTAACGCAGGCGTCCTTTCCTAGATGGGTAATAACGGTCTCCTCCACCTAGTCGCATTCTACTTATCTAAGCTTACACTATAAGAGTGTAACTATAAGATCTATAATAAAGAACTCCTTATAATTATATAAGCGTTTAAAGAATTCTAACCAGAACTCTTCTTAGTAGAACCTAACTAGCTAACTAAAGTCCTTACAGATTATTGTAACCTTAAATACTTTATAACTATAAAGTAGCTAAACCAACGCCAAGCACATTGGAACGAGTTCCTCTCTAGTTTTAACTTTAAAATTGTATATAGGCTAGGAGTATAAGGCACAAAACCTAATAGCCTAACACGCCGCTTGCAAGATCTTCCTTAGTTAGAGGATAACCCCTATAATCAGTTTTAATAGTAGATAATTCTAAAAGTAAGGAACCTGGCCCTTAGCATACTACCTATAACAGAACTATCTATACCTTAGCTTCACGCTATAGACTTAAAGCCGCCCCCTAAAATCAACAAGCTTATTACTGCTGCATATAACATCTCTATTAACCCATTATTACACCAACTTATTACTATAAAAACTGCCAGTGCCTATAAGCTACCCACTAGCCTCTAAAACTTAGGCTAAATTAATATAGTAGCCTTAGAAGTAAAGGAGAATAGACTCTACTATAGAGGCTATCTATTTATCCCCAATTTCAAAGACCTACAACGGCAACTAATCTAGATGGCCTATAACCTCCGGTCAAGCGGTTACCTAGGTAAAAGAGGAACTTATAAACTCCTTAGCCAATACTACTTCTAGCCTAAAATAATAGACTTAGTTAAACACTTTATAAGCGCCTATTACGGCTATAAGCACACTAAGGCCTTTTATACTAAGTACTAAGGACTACTACACCCGCTACTAATCCCTATACGGCAGTAGGCAGACATGGCTATAGACTTTATTACTAACCTACCACTCTATAAACGGCACGGTTGTACCTACAAGAACATCCTAATAATAATATACCAACTTATAAAGGAACGTCACTATATCCCAACTAAAGGCATAGCCGTTAACAACGTCATAGACACTTTTCTTTATAAAGTCTACTAACTACATAAGATACCTAACTCCATTATATCTAACTAGGGCACGTAATTTAACTCTAACCAATAGAGACGGATCTGTTAACATCTTAGTATCTCCGTTAAGATATTTATATCCTTCCACTATAAGACTATAGGCCAGCTAGAAAACACCAACGCCAGTATAAAGGCGTACTTATAATAGGTTATTACCTACAGCTAGGACAACTAGGTAGATTACCTCCTACTAGGCAAGTTTACAGCTAATAACTACATCTTAGCTACTACAGGACTTACTTTATTCTTTATAAATAAGGGTTATTACCCCTAATCTAGTATAGAGCCACCAGAACCTATTAATAAGAAACTGCCATATAGAAAACACCTTAAGATGCTACTTACTAACTAGTATATAAACTATATAAAAAATCTACTTAACTACTATAGGGAAGAAATGGCCTAGGCTTAAGTAAAGCAAGCCTACTTTACTAACTATTATAAAACGCTACCACTAGAGATACGTATTAGCGACTGGGTATAGCTAAATATATATAATATCTCTATATAGAGGCCTATAAAGTTACTTAATTATAAAAATCTCGGCCCCTATTAGATTAAATGAGTTATTAATAGGGGAGCCGTATATAAGCTAGAGCTCCTGCCAGCCCTAGCCACCTATAGGATATAGCCTATATTTTACCCATAGCTACTATACCTTTACCAGTCTAACCCCTTACTAGGACAGATATAGCCTAAACCCCTACTAATACTAATCTAAGATAAGAATAAAGACAAGAACTACAAGGAGTGGACCATTAAACGAATTATTAACTCTAAATACTTTAGCAAAGGCAGAGAATGGCGGCTCTACTACAGAGCTATCTACACAGGATTCAATATAAATTAGCTAGAATGGCAACTATAGGAAGACTTTAAAAATGTAAAGGACCTAATTAGCGACTTTTACTACGCAAACCTATAGAAACCGGGCCTAAGCAGAGATTTGTGCCTAATCCTCTATAGGAGCCCTTATAGAGTTTAACTGTTATACACTACCATATAAGGGCAAATTGCCGTTAAATTGCTGTAGATTGCCATTACGTAACCAAAAAATTGTTAAGATGTCCAGGAACTTTAACCGCTAATTAAAGTTGTCTAATTAGTTAAATTCTTAGGTACTAAGCCTTATTACGTAATGTCGCTGCAAACTGTAAAGATGTTAGTTTAGCTTACCGCCTTCTACTAAGCTAATAGCGATTTTCTATCCTAGGGATAGAAAATCCTAATTAGTCTATTTAATAATTAGAGCCGGCAGAACTCCATACCGCTAACCCCTTCAGCGTTATTTTTTTTCCTTCTCTATGCCTTAAGCATTCCTTCTACATATATATAGTAACCACAGCGTCGCCAGAGCTCCGCCTCTGTAAGAGGGGGGGTAGTGTCATAGAACGCCGCCGCAGGAGCCTCTATGGGAGACTCCCTAGCGGAACCCCATGCCCTCGCGTACGCTTCGCGTACAGCTTACGTCAGCCACGCGTAGTATATCACCTTCCTACGCCCTTAATCCTTACGATCGATCGCGCAACGTCTTATAGACTCCTCGAATATATATGTTCAGCAGCCACTGTTCCGCGCCCTATAATATATAGTCTTTCTGGTATTTTAATAGATTATAGCCCTCCATATAGCTTATGCCTTATTAGTTTGTTTCTTTAGTAATCTAGATATTCCTTTATAACCTATCTCACTAGTCCCTAGATTCCTTAAATAATATATTCCTCTTAAAGTCTTAACACTAAGCTTATAGCTCCGTTATGTCCTTGCGTTATTTCCTTATAGAATTTATTAATAAACTCCTTTGCTACTAACCTTGGCATATATATAGCTTTTTGGTGCTTATATTGCTCTAAGTCTAGATCCTTACTCCATACTTCTTAGATTCTTTATAACTATTTACTTTCTAGCGTTTTATAGGTCCTTTATTTAGTTATAGCTGCTAGTTTTAGATAATTGTACCTAATTAGTCCATCCTTATCTTTTCTTAATATAGCGCCTGATGGTTTTTTGTTATTTTGCAGTTCCGCCTTCCTACTAAGTGCGTCTACCCTCGCGTTCTTAGTACCCTTAGTATACTGAATTTTAAAATAATATTCTGTAAGCATTTTAACCTATCTAACTTATCTACGATTAAGTTCCTTTATTATTAGGAATCCCATTAGGTTCTTATAGTCCGTCTTAACTATAAATAGTTTTTCTATGCCTTATAAGAATGCTCTCTATTTCTTAAGTGCTATAACTATACCTAATAACTCCTTATTATAGATATTATAGTTTAATTCTGGTAGTATTATTTTCTAACTATAGTAAGCTACTAGATGCCACGCGTCCTAATGCTTCTATAGCAAGTATACTCCTAGTATAAAGTCTAATATATCCGTTTCTATAACTATATCTAGCTTTAGTTGGTAGATCTTAAGGATTGGATTCTAGGTAAACAGTTTCTTAAGTTCCTTAAACAGTTTCTTCTGCTTACTGCCCTATATCTATAGTTCCTCCTTTTTTATAAGTCTTATAAATAGTTTAATGCTTTTTAACCATTGTGTTATAAACCTCCTATAGTAGTTATAAAACCCTAGGAATAATCTTAACTACGTAATGTTCTCTAGTTCTTGCCAACTAACCACAGTTTCTACTTTCTTTGGGTCCATGCTAATTTTGCCTAATTTAATAATAAATCCAATAAAATTGGTCTTCTTAGTAAAGAACTCGTATTTCTTAATTGCTACTAGCATCTTTTCTTCTTATAGTCTCTTTAAGACCTATTTAATATATTCCCTGTACTCTTCCCTACTTATTAAGTAGATAATAATGTTATTAAGGTATACCATAATAAACTTATTAAGGTGTTCTCCTAATATACTATTAATTCTTTTCTAGAATATTACTAGTGCATTTATAAGTCCAAATTATATAACTAATGGTTTATATAGTCCTTCTTTTAACCTAAAGGCTGCCTTCTATTTATCTTCTTTTTAATTCTAATCTGGTAATACACCTACCTTAGATCTATCTTTATAAAGATTTGCATATTGCCTATCCTATCCTACATTTTACTAATTAAGGGTAAAGAATACCTATCCTTTTATATAATGCTGTTTAACTATCTATAGTTAATATATATCCTAAGTTTTCTATTTTTCTTTAGGATAAACAACACTGGATATCCCGCTAATAACTATAACGGTCTAATATATCCTTTTTATAGGTTTTCTTGGACAAACTCTTTAAGCGCTACTAACTTGGTTTTAGTAAGCTTATAGGTTAAAAAGAACTTTAGACTTATTCCTAGTTCTAACTCTATCTTATAATCCCATACTATATACTCTAACAGCTTTTTACTTTCTAGGCTCTATAGTTTTTTGCTGTACTTATAGTATCTCTTTAATATATAACTTAAGCCTTGCTTAGTTTCTTCGTATATTGCTCCAACTTAGTACTATACCATCTTAGTTTATTATTATATCTTGTGTTGTTATATATCCCTAATATCAACCTAACCTATAACCTAATTAATCTTTAGATTATACTCCTATAACTAAGGTATTCCTAGTATTACTTTATCCTTTCCTAACGGTAGGATATTAAAAGATATTTTAACTGGTTTTCCTTTAATAGTTAACTGAATAGGTCTTGTTTTAAGATTAATAATACCTCCTTTATAGGCTATTAGATCTCCTAAAATTATTATTAATAGGTATAGATATTCTTTTTGCCTATATAGTAACTCCATCCTTTTAACTGCTGCTAGTAATATATAGTTCCTTATTACTCTACTGTCTACTAACACTTTAAACTTTTAGACTTGCCATTTTACTTATAAATTTAGGTGTTATCCTATAATTCCTTTAAGGGTCTAAGGCTCTACTACTAGCTCCCTTTAGTCCTATAGGCCTCCGCTTTTCCTGACTAATAGCTATCTGTTTTTAACTATACTTAGTCTACTTTTAGCCAATACTTAGTTCGCTTCTTTTCTTTAACATGCTATAGATAAGTATTCTCTAGGCACTCCCACTACTATTATCTATCTAGGCATTCTTCTATAAGGAATCTTTTAGGTTAAAGTATTAAGTCTCCTAACTCCTAAACTTCTACTAGGTGCTAACTATGCATATACTTAGCGTCTCTATATTACTTTTTATCTATTATCCAATATATTCTTATTAGATACTTGTGGTATTTATCCTTAGGTGTTCTATACATATTATATATATTATCTACATATATAATCCACGCCAATGTATAATACGCTAGGTGTCTTAGGTTAACTCTTAGCTTATCTTTATCCTTAAGTTTAAACCTTTCCTATATTAACCTAAACGTTACTATATTATTTGCTAGTACTAATATTTATATTATCTTTCTTTAGTCTACGGCCTATTTTTCTAGGTTCTTTAATATTATAACTAACGCCCCTTTTATATAGCTTATCTACTTCTTAGATATTACTTAGTCTAGTATAACTTTCATATCCATCTATATACAAAAATCTTCCTACTTATTATTTCCTCTTTGCTTATACCACTTCTGGTATAGCTTAGTAAGTGTATATAATCTATCTGTAAGGAAGTATCTTTTTATTACTACCTTATTATAACCTTTAGTGTGTCTTTCTATAAATCTGGTTGGAATCCCTAGATCCTCTTTTTATTCTAGTTTATCTAACTATTTAGCTCTTAGTGTTCCTACCCTTGGCCTATTTATAACTTTTTATACCAGTGCTCTATCCTTTATATATCCTGGCATAGCTAATCTTTAGTTTAGCTTTTATTCTTGCTATATAATAATTTATTACCTAAACTTATCTATACTTTCTTTTAGTTCTCTTCTTCTAAAAGGATCCTTAAAGTTGTCTTGCTTCTTAATTACTATATTAACTTTTTAACCTCTAGGCTAAATACTATGTTTACCTAGAACTATTATAAACCTTATTCGTTCTTTAAAATCTTAACTCCCTAGGAATTGCCGTCCTAAGCTTATTTGTTTACCTTTAAACTCAGCTGCTACCCTTTCCTATTAGTTATTATCCGTTATAGGTTCTTAGGTATGTTTTATCTTACTTTAAAAATCTTAAGTGTTTTTTTATCTTATTTTAAGAATCTTAAGCCTTTAGCCTTTTGCCTTTATTAAGTAGTAAGCTAGCACTAGCAGTTATCTGCTTACTTAATCTTCTTTAAATATTACTCCTTCCATTTTATAAAACAATGGATGCCGTATCTAATAGTGTTATAGTGCCTATTACTAAACCGCGTTCTATAGTGGTCTTAGTCTCTGCTTTTATTATATTATTAAGGTTTAAATGCCCCTAGCTAGCCTTATTTTTTTCCTTATTACTGTTAATTAATAAGTACTTTGACTTTATTATTATAGTTACTAATCTTTATTTATATGTTATTGTAACATCTTAATCTAGCTTATAGAGTTAATTTTATTCTTTATCTAACTCTCTAGTTCCTTTAAGTCCTCTTAACTCTGGCTCTTATAGCCAATAGCTTATACTATACTTAGCGTCCTTATAAATTTAGTATGTATTATTGTAACAAAACGCAAAGTGCTTAATTAAACACTCCTTAGTCCCGCATAATACTCCTATATCCGTATTATTATACTCTAACAACCTTATGCCCTTTACTGCATAGTTGCTCTAACTACCTCTGCAGTCTTTAGCGAAATAGCTTTATTTTCTGCAATTTATGCAAGCTCCTTTTTTAAACCATTCTTCTTACTATAGAGTCCGCCTAAATATCTTCTGCTACTAAGATCCCTAGTTTAGCCTCTACTCTTTAGTCCTATAATTACTTAATCCTTAACCTCTAGGTTTCTATAGTTTTTTACTCCATCTTTTAGATTCTTTAGTACTGCTTAAGTCCATTAGCTCTAGCCTACCGTTCCATAGTTTTTAACTTTATATTAGTTAATGCGTGCTCTACGCCTTATACAACTATAGAACTCTATTTTACCCTTTCTTAGCTTATTCCCTTTAATAGATCCTATTATTAATCTTTATTAATTAATTTATTAACTCTCTTAGAGTTTCCGCATCTTCTATTAGGATAATTACATCCTAAACTTTAGCCTTAAGTCCCTATTTATACTATACCATAAGCGCCTTATTATTCTACTTAACCTATATTACAAGTATCTAAAACTAGGTTATGTACTTAATTGCTAAAGTGCGTTACACTAAGTTTTAAAGCTTTCTCTTTGCTATAGTTAACGCTTCTAGGTTACTAAATATTTATATTAGTCTCTCTGCGAACCCATTTCAACTTATAAATATAAACTATACTTCTTAGTTAGTAGTTGTTATTCTATTTACCCAGATCTTAGTAAGGTAAGGTTTAAACTACTTAAGTGCTCTTCCGGTTAAGAACAATCCTATATATATAACTTAGTCTATAGGTGTTGCTAACTTTACCCCCTCTTATATAACCTTAAAGTATATTTACGTAAGGAACCCTTTAAGCTTTAACTTTTCTCCTAAGAATTATTTAATTAAAGGTAACTTAACCTTAACTACTCTGATTCTATTAATTCTATCTTTAAGTATTTAATTATTATCTATTAATTAATTAACTATTTCCTATAACTAACCCACCGTAACTAGCTGCAAATTAGTATCTTTTATACTAGTATTTCCTCCTAACCCTAAGGTTGTAGCTACTATAGATAGTGTCGTGACTAGTGCTTTTAGTGGCATATTGTTTAACTTTATTAATACCGTAACTGGGTAGTAAATATATAACAAAGCCTTATGGGAAATACTACGGTAGACTTGTTAATAGGCTAGGTATATAGGTAAATAGGAAGTTAATAATATAATAGTAATAAATAATAACTGGTGGAGTGGTTGCCTAATAGATTAACTCTAATTGTATTCTGAGATTTACTATAAGGAAAGGAACTATCTAGGTAGGGACTGTGGTCCTTTAAATACACATCCATACGCCTAAGAAAGTTATTGCTTTGTCTGCTCTGTCTGCTCTATCTACTCTGTTATAAATTATATAGATTACATCACGTAACCTTGCTTAACATTCCTCGTCACACAGCTCCACTGGTTCCATTCTGGACCGTGCCCTTATTAACTAACTAGCTTCCTCCAACTCCTCTCTAAGTAGTTGTAATATTGTACTTAAAGCGTCCATAACAATTTAGCCATTAATTCCTTATAAAAACTAATTATATTATTAGAGGAAGGCAATTAATATAAGGTAAGAGGCTTTGCACCACCTATCCACAATATAAGCCCTAAAAGGTAACTAAGTAACTAGTAAGATGCCGGGTACGGCTATGCGAAACAATATATATAGGCGAGGTGACTTCGTCACCTAACAATTAAAACATTAATTAAAGACGTATAGAGATTAAATTATACTAAATAATGCTATAGTATTAAAAAAATATTATTATAAACGTTCTTAATAATTATATAGTAGCTATAGGTGCCGTTATAAAGTGTCCCTTATATTTGCTAGGTAGTAAAGCTATACTAATTATATAATATTATTGGGAAAAATATTCGCAGGCTAAGATTTAAGTAGAGTATATTTAGCGCGTTTCGCGTACTTAATATGCAATTAACTAACTTAATATATTTAAAAGTTAAATAACGCGCAGTTAACTATCTTAACAACTTTAAAAGCTAACTATATATTTCTTAATATGCAATTAAGGTAATATAATAACGTACTTTATTAGCGAGCAAGCTATATCACTAAATGGGCTACAGGTAGTCTAGGGGCGATGTAGTATATAGATCCGTTACGGATTAAGCTATATATCTTTCTTAAAGGCCTAGTCCCTATATATAGTATTGGCCTAGTAAATAGTATTAATTTAGGGCCATATAAGGTTTTCTATTATAATACTAATTTCTTTTATAAAAGAAGGGGTTAGGGGTAGGATTTTAGGCTGGATAAGCCGTCTACTCCGTACGTTAAGCTATAAGCCTAAATAGGCTAGCTATTTTCTTTCTAAGATTATATTATAGCTTCCTAGGTCCATAATAAGAAAGTGTATATTATATTACTTTTATCCATTAATATAAAGGTAAATCTGCAAGATGGCTATAATAGGTAGCCCTATTTATCTATTATACTTATAAATAGGAATTAGTTTAAGTGGTTCTTCTAGGGATATATTTAAAAAATTAGCCAGCTTTATAGCGCACTAAGTATCTATTAAGGTAAAGGTATTTACTTTAGAGTTAGCTAAAGCAGAGGTTAAAACTTAATATTTATTGCGAAATAAAGTATAAGGGATAGTGCAGCTTCTTCTACTAACTGTTACAATGACAATATATTATATGCGAACGCTAGATAAACAAGCATCAGATTCGTAGAATTAATAGCTACATATAACTATTGTGGAGACTTAAGAGGCTTACTAGAGAGCTTAATAAGAATATAGCTATGGGCGGATCTATGTAGGGACAATTAGGGCAGACAAACTAGCTGCTAAGTAATATTAAATAAGAAAGGAAACAAATAAAGGAATCCCATAACGCCAGCTACGTATATGGCGTAGTGCATATAACGGCTAGTCTTGTAACACTAACTAGCTAACCTAAATTAACGTATAATATATTAATCCCTTTTAACCCTAAAGAGGAGTCTTCCTTTAGGGTTCCTCTTTTTCTAACTTTATGCTATTCTCCTATATTAATAGAACCTTATCCATTTTTGCCTTTATTAGGCAGTTTTTAGTAAAATAGTTCTTCTGGCCGTATAAAAAGTAGGCTCCTTAATTACTAAGGGCCCGATTTTAGGGGTTACTATATATAGGTTAAGTATATACTAAACCCGCGGTAGGAATAACTACGCAGCTAGCTACTAAATTAATAGTAGGCTATACAGCTAGTACTATAAAAGTTATTAATTATGCTAGGGCACTATAAGCTGTTCTTATAATGCTTATAGTCTAGTTTAAAGAGGTTCTAGCTTTATACTACTTAGCTTATACCTTAATTTAATAAAGGCCTTAATTAATAGCTAAGTAGTGGTCTATAAGAACCTTTAGTGTTTATATAGTAGTAAAAACCGGTAGTATAACGCGCTATAGGTCTAGGGTAAGCTTATTAAAGAGGTCTAGTATTAGGTCTTTATAAGAAATATAGGCTTAGTTAGCTAGGTATAAAAAGTAGATCTAAAAGGCTAAAAAGGTCTTTGTTGTTTTTATATTAAGGGCTTTATAATTAAGGCGGGCGTTCTATATCTTAAAGGGGTCCTTATAAATAGAAGATAGGTAGTTAATTATCTCTTCTCTAGAGAGGAATGGGTCTGCTAAATCCTAGGCGTATCGCGGACGTAGGTGCATCTAAGTGTCCCCACTAGTGCGTCTAAAGACGTAAACTGTCTTAGCTTAAGTAGTAGGGAAGTAGTCTATATTGACTTTAACCTTATCTTATAGTTAAAGCTTCCAATTATTAAATATAGGGTTAGTTCTATTTATAAGTAATAGGGGGTCTATAACCTTTATAAACTGTAATAATATTAATACTATACATGTTACGGGACACCTCCGTAACACCTTATATACGTCTACCTATTTCTACTAACGTAGCAAAAAGAGACCAACAGCGAGATAACAATCTAATAGCAATCTGCCGCATTTTGCTATATTTTATTAAGTCTACTAAATCCTACTAAGTTCTGCCAAGACCGCTACTTAAATCCTATTCTGCTCTATGTATATATTAACTAAGTAACTAAACTAATAATATATACCCTTTCTTCCCGTTTCCTTACCTTCTCTCTTTATATAACGTCTTAACTTTATTATATAGTTTATATATATAGCTTATTAATATCTACTTCGCCATATATTATTACCGCTTATGCTTACTCTATAACACTATATTGCGTTAACCTTATATACTACCCTCCAAAATGCAAAACAACCCTAAAGCCCCTATAACAGCCACTAGTATTATATACGCACTCTAAAAATAATTTAGTAGAGATATAGAAGTCCTTTATAGACGCCCTTATATAAAACTAAGCCACTTTAACTTAATAATAAACTAAATAAGAAGCATAATACCTATAAATAATTAAAGACCTCTAAGAAGAAGTCCATACCCTTAAAATGCCTATACTAGGGCCTTAAGACTAAACGCCTTCTTTAGAGATAAACACGTAGGACAAGAGTCCTAAACCTATAATAGCTATATACCCTAAACTAACTATTATACCGTAATAATCTAAATAACTACTAAACCCTTTAATATTTACTAGTAAATAATAAAAACTCTAATTATTTCTAAGCCAGCTTAAAAATAAGCTAACTAGTAATATTAACCGCTACCTAACTAAAGCTAACCGACTTTGCTATACCCTAAGTTAACTAGGAGAAAATATAGCTAACCTTATTAAACCCCTTTAACTAAACTTAGTATAAAGTATGGTTATACTTCTTAAAGCTATATATAGTAACCTAAACTACTAAGCTACCACTTAAAGGAAGATAAACTATATAACTTAAGAAATAAAAAGCTTCTTAGTATACTTCTCTAAATTTAACCGTTATATAAAGGAAATAGGCTAGAATAACTTTGCACTAATTAACAGCCTTATTAAGTCCCTAAGCCCTAAACTAAAAACCTCCCTAATAGGTATAGACTTACTAGGAGCCCTTAACGCCTATATAAACGTTATTAATAAACAGTATAATAATATACTACGCTTAACACTAAAGTCCACTCCTTAATATAATATGACAGCTCTATAAATATCTACTAAGTTATTATCTTAGCCTAAGCACCCTAATGCTATAGATATTAATATAGGGATCCTAAAATATACTCTACTAGGGTCCCTTAAATAAAAATAATATATTAAGCTAGGCCTTTGCTTTAAATATAGAAGTAAGGATTATATTTTAAGATACTACTCTATCCCTATACCCTAATATAATTTATAAACGGCTAACACTAATAACTGTTTAATATATTAATCTTCCAGTTACCGTCCCTAATCTTTACCTAGTTCCAGCCCTATATATTTAGTAAGCACCACTTATAAGGATAAAGTTACAACTAATATTTTAGAGGAACTCCTTCCTACTTACCACTAAAAGGTATATCCTAGAGTTAAGTTACTTTCTAAAATAGCTATATTATAGAATCTTATTAAATATATTAGATATTATAAACCCTAGCTCTTAGGATTATAGTATAACCGTTAACTGCTATTTTTAGTAGAAAGGTTAATAGGCTAACGCTTAAGTCCTAATTAATATAGGAGCTAGCGGTATAGGATTTATTAATAAGATCTTTATATAAAATAATAAGTTTACCCTAATACCCCTTAACCGGCATATTAACGTATTTAGATTTAATGGTAAATATACTATCTTACGCCGTATTACTTACGTGGCGGTCCTAAAACTCTAATACCTAAACCATAAAGAATTAATTAAGCTCTTTATAACTACCTTAGGTTACCTAGTAATCTTTAAATAGCCCTAGATAAAGCTATATAAGGTAACCATTAATTAGAACAACCTTAAGCTTCTATTTACCGCCTCCTATTATAAGTAGAAGTGCTTTATAACTTACTACTTAAGCCCTAAACTAAAATTTAAAAAATTTACCGGGATTTATTAGTTAAAAATTTCCACTAATATCTACTTTATATCCAAAGTTTACCCAATTCTATTAACTTAAGAATTTTACCAAATTTTACTAATGTAAGACTTCCACTAACGTCTATTAAGAACCTAAAAATAATATACAACTATATAAACTAACTCTAACTGCTATACCCTAAACTAAGTAAAAGCTTAAGCTTAATATATAAAAGTACCAGAAGAACTGGTATTCTACTATAAAAAGGATACTTAAAGAACCTAAACCCAAATCTAACACTAACTCCGTACCTAATACTAAACTTAAAACTATATAAGAAACTAAGGATAATCTAAGCCCGCTTAATACCTTAAATATTTATATAATTAGAGCTACCCTATTAGCACAACTTGCCAGGAAACCTAAGTATATAATCTTTGCTATTACAATAGCCGATATTAAAAAGGCCCTAGCACCAAAGAAGTATACTAACCCTACTACCCTACTGCCCTACTGCTGCCCTGCTACTATACCGTCCCCCTATATCTTAGCCCGTAACGGCCAGTAATATATTACTATAGCAACACCTCCGGATATATAATATTAGTAGTTATAGCACCACTATTCTGCGGCAGTAATAGCAAAAGCCCGCCTATATGCATTACTCTTAATAGCGCAATATATAGCTACCCATAGGTAAAGGCTGGTATATATAAATTAACACCAATAAAGTTAAAAGACTGCCCTTATAACTTGTTTACGGTTATAGTAAAGCATAGGCGGATTGGAAACTGCCTTCTACTAACAATAAACGGCAGTTCTCCTTCCATAGAGGTAAGCTTAATATAAGGAATTAGCTATAGCTAGTTGTAAAAGCTGCCGCCAAGTATCCAAGTTTTAATACAACGGCGGCCCACGCGTGTAATAACTATATGGGTGCCGTTATAGAGCCCTTCTTAAGGATAGAGGTTTTGTAAAAGGATTATGGGCGCGCCTACCTTTAGGGCAAGCTTTAATGGAGGTAGGCTATTAGGATTAAGTATCTACAGAAGCTCTGGCGGCAGTAGTACAACGTTATTATTATCTTCTTCTCTACTTTGCTCTATAGTATTTATAGAATAAAAGGTACTTAGGGAGCTGTGGAGCCATATAAGGATAGCGTTATTAATCTTAGCCATAGTATTGTTGTAAATGGTTAGAATAGCGTAATCGCGGAAGGTATTAGGAGTAGTATATACCCGCGTAAGCAGTTGTAGAGGGTATATATACTTATAGAAGGGTTTCTTAGACCGTAACTGGGCTATATTAGGCGGGATAGTAACACTACTAGATAGGGACATATTATAGGATAAGCTCTATACCTAAGCTGCAAACTGCTAATTAGCCTTACCCTAGCGAACATATATATTTAACCGCAGGGATAGTATACGGAAGGTAGGCTAGAGGAATAACCGCTGTAGGTAGGCACCTATAATAGCTACGTGGTTCCCCTATAGGATAACAGGCAGTATCTAAGTAAAGTTACCGCCTAAGATAGCAGGGAGTCCGCTAAAGGTAGAGTCGTTAGAATAGATATCCGTAAGCATACAGTGCACGGCTTTAAAGTAGTAGCGGTGCTATATTGGCACCTTATCCTAGATAAGCAAAGAGGTATAGTATAGAAGCTTGGCCAGATTTAAGCTTTTAAAGACATTGCAAGTAGACTCTTTATATAGATTAATAGGTATCCAAAAATAGGAGTAGGTAGTACGGCTGTCGAGTAGTAGGAGGGTGGTAATGCTAGAAGAAGCTATATAAAGAACAACCTTACTATATAAGTGGTAGTAGTAATAGAGGCAGCCATAGAGAAATGTTTTACTAGTGCATATAGGGCCCTAGAGGAAGAAGTAGGCCGTCTGCGAATCCGCATCTATAGCGGCAATAATAGTATTAAGGTATGCTGCCTAATCTGTATTTAGCTGCTGGCGCAGCTTAGTAAACTAGCGTCCTTCCTCTATACAGTCATACTATAGCTCCACTGCAAGAAGTGAGTTATATTACTCTGTAATAATACCCTACTAGTGCTAAAACTAGGGTAGGCTATAGTCTGTAAGTGTTTTCTGGTAATTTATAAGTATTTAATAGATAAGGTATAGGCTATAATTAAGATAGATATTATTATCCTTACTAGCTATAGAAGGAGCATTAGGTTAGTAGGCCAGAAAGCAAGGCAGATTATTATAGATAGACTATTTAAAGCGGTTCTATAAAGTAACTGGCTCTACAATAGGGCTATAAACTAAAGTAGTTATAAATAAGGAGTATAGCTAGGCACTAGTAGCAAAAACGGCGGCCTCTATTAAGTAATTAATCCACTTATAGTTATCCTCTAGTAGCCCTAGGGCCATATAGGCGGCCTAGAAGGTTAAATAGACTATACTAGCAATAGTATAGAGGTCCTTAAAGGAGATAGGGCTAGGAATAGATATTAGTAGTAGCTATAAGTATTACAAAGTTTGTGTAGAGCAGTTCATTGATAAAATAGGTTAATTAATTAATAATCTTAACTTAATTATTAATTGATATCTAATATCTTAGGGCCCTGGGGCTGCGAGCTGTAAAGAGATTTTACAATGTATGTAACTCGTGTATGTAACCAACGCCTTTAGAGAATACAGATTATCTAACATATCCCCTTAGCTTTAAGCTCTTTAAGGTTAAAGCTAACTACCCTCTCGTGTCCGTTAATAAGTTAATTAAGCCGTAATCTTATCTAAATCCTTCCGTCTTGCTCTAATACTGTCCCTTAGGTCCTCCAGTTACTTCTCCTCATTTAGCCGCTCTTTAATATCCACCATCCCAATTATATTAACAAAGCTTTAAAACCTCTGCTTGGGCAGGGCCTTTATAAGTCCATTGGCGATTATCTCCTTCGTCACTATCCATTAAAATTATACTTATCTCTTTGCATATTCCTAATATAGCCAGCATTAATAAATATTAATATGTTAAAGCTTTATAATTAGCTTTACTATATCTTCTATAATCAGTTAGAGCGTTTAGGTATTATCACAGTTAATAATTAAGGGCTTATTTAGGTATAACGTTATTGCTTTAAACAGCCTACTAATAAAGATAGCTTCCTTTGCTGTCTATAATAGGGCTAATAACTTGGCTTCTGTGCTTAACGTTATAACTATATCCTACTTATTTACTCTCTAGGCAATTAGCCCCGTAAATAGCTTTATAATATATCCTTACGAGCTCTTTCTATTAACGGAGTTATCTATAAATAATGCATCGCTAGCACAGATAAATAATTACGCTTTACCTCTACTATCTCTTCCATCGTCTTGTCCTTTATTACATATTCCTTTATCTCTCCCTCTACCGTTTATTTCTTCCTTATCTCCTCTATAACAGATTGCTCTACTTATTATGCTATATAGGTATTAGATAACTCTATCTACCGCTTAATAATACTCTTAGCTTAGGTCCTAATTAAACCTTACCAGCCTTAATACTATAAAAGTAATATCTGGATACGTTGTAGTGGCTATATAGAGTACTAAACCCAATTTTCTCTAATATAGCATTATAGAGGCTGGTAGGAATATAGGACAGACTAATAGGTCTATATTAGAGGACAAACGCATTAAATAGATTATATGTTAATTAGTAGAAAGGAGTTCCAATTCTGCCATAGGAGTGTCTAGAAGACGCCCTCTAAGATCTATCTTATACTAGTTAGCTATCTTCTTAATATAGGCTTCCTGGGATAGCCACAGGAGCCTCTAACTATAATTATATAGTATATAGATTTCTAGGAACTATTTTAGCTCACTAAGAGTACTTATCTGGTATTCCTTACTCAGCCCCTTAATTATTTCTTAAGCTTTCTTCTTATCTATCTTTTAGTAGCAGAAGACAATATTATTAATATAGAAGAAGATAACTATTCCACCTTTTAGCATAATACACGGCTTCTAAGGTACCTCTTTAAAACCTAATTCGTTTAATAAGCTTATAAGATTCTTTTACTATAACAGTGGTGATTATTATAGTCCATATAGGGCTTTTCTTAAGCGCAGTACTTTATCTGTCTTTCCTTTATTAAACCCTAGCGGTAGCTCTATATAGATAACCTCGTCAAGATTACAATAGATAAATATATTAACTATATCTATCTATATCGTCTCCAAATTAAATTTTATAGTAATCGCTATAAGGGTTTGGAAGGTTATACTAGCTAATATAGTAGCTCTTATAGGTAGGTCTCCTAGGGCCTATTAATTTCCATATACTACTAAGCGTACCTTACATTTCTGGAGAAATCTATACTTGTCCATCTTATAGACGAATACCCATATTAAGCTAAGGACCTACTATCCCTTTATATACTTCTTATCTATTTCTTAAAACAACCTTATCTAATAATAAGATTGGAGATAGGCTTATTAAGCCTCTTAGAACTAATCTCAAAGAGGGTGCGTATTAAGGTCCTAAATTAACTAAGGTAGTAGAGGTAAGTTCTTCCTATATAATCTAACATCGCGTATTCTACCTAATTTTAGCTTACTATTATTAAGTTAACTATTAAGGTTAAACTTCCTTCCTGCTAAGAAGGCGCCATAATAGGCTAAAGTAATCCTTTTAGTAATAAAGTCTTCAAACCTATTATTATAGGCTTCCTTAAATAAGTTTTTAACTAAGTCGTTGGACACACCCTAAGTATTAAACGCATCTCCTACTTAATAATCGACGTTTTAATTAGTACCTTGTATATCTAACTTTATAGAATACTTAATATAAAAGGCCCATAGAGATTCTTTATCTTCTTTTATTAGAGGTAGCGTACAATATACATCTTTAAGAGCTCTTACAAGCTTAAGGTCTACTAACTTATTAAAGGTTTAAACTGGCTTATTAACATTATCGTCTTCCTCTTAAATTAACGGTTTAAATACTTCTTTATTATCTTCTAGAAGGACCTTATTCTTAATTAGGGTATTAGAAAGTTAAATCTTCTTAATTAGTATATCTAACTTAGCGTGTAGGTCCTTTAAAATATCTATTTGCTTGCCGTTAAAGAACGTCTTTTTATTAAAGATAACGTCCCTAGTAGAGATAATAATACCTTTATATAGGATCTAGATCCTATAGATATTAGTAGAGTTATAGCTAATAAGGTAGCCAATATAGGCTTATAGATTTAGCTTACTTAGCCTTTTCTTCTTTAGCTAGGCGTCCAATATTATCGCGTACGCCCTATAGCTGTAGGCTTTTAGGTACGCCAGTTACGGCTTCCTTAATCTCCTATTAGCTAGGTAGATATAGAACCTCTTATATAGTAATTTCCAACCATTACTTTCCCATGGCGTTTAATCTCAAAGGTAGACTATATAGTCGACTATCTCATTCTATAGGTTATGTGGTAGATTAGCAGCAATTCTTATTACTTATACTCTCTTAATAATTACACCTCCTAAGCGTTTGGCGGTACTATTTTAAGCTTAGGTATATAGCGCCAAAGGCTTAAATATAATCCCTTAAGTCTATAGCCATTTAAGGGTTCTCCTTTTCCCTAGCTTGTTATCTAATCTAATAGTATTAACCTTAAGGTTATACCTTAGACGAATCCATTGGATAAAATCTTTAAGTACTTATAGTGTCTCCTTCTCTTTACTATACGTTACTATAAAATATAGGAAGGTTCTTCCTAAGAAGGTATTATAGATAAGTATAACTTATATAAATCCAGCATGCGCTTCCTTAAGGTTAGTCTAGTTAATATAGAGGTTAAAATAAGGTTTATTAATATTTTGTTTTAAGAACCTTCTTAAAACCTAATACTTAATTTTGGCGAGACTATAATATTAATATTCTATTATCTTTAGGCCTTAAAGCTTAACTCCTAAGGCATTAAGACCTAGATAATAAAGGCTTATAGGTCCTAGATAACCTAAACGCAGATACTATAAATATATATTACCTTTTAAATCTAGACAAGTGTCTCTTAATAATACTCTATACTTCTGTTAGTGGTATAGTAGTTAGCTTATATTAAACACTAATAGACTTCCTAGTTAAATATATTTAATAGTCTATTATCTATAACGTTCTTCCGTTTAATATAGGATTGTATTATCCTTCTAAACTAGTAAATTGTTATCTCCTTTATTATTCTAGTAGTACTCTTATTTTTAAAGTAGATAGAACAACACTAGATTTATATTAAAGTCCGTATAAAAGGCAACGTCCTTAAGATATAGGGTTCCCTTACTCTTGTCTAGTTTTATAACTTAGATAGTAATATTACTGTAGCCTAGTATAGGCACTTCTAAGCTACCGGCAATAATATATTTATATCTTAAAGCTTTCCTAAAATTATAAAAATAAAAAAGATTATTAAGGATATAGAGAGTGGTTCCTAAGTTAAGAATAGTTAATAGCTTTAGTAGATGGATTTAACCAATGTAATATAATTCTAGGAATATTATATTAGCTTTTCCCTTAATCTTAACTTCCTAGCTCTTATTCTATTATTATTAGGCCTTATCTTTTTATTCTTTAAGTCTAATCTTTATAACTTGGTTAGTAAGATTCTTATTCTTTTCTACCTTCTTTAGTGCCCTATTAATGCATATATCTCCTATTATAACTCCTATAGGTCTCTTATCTTTAAATAAATACTAATAGTCCTAAAGGGAGTGTCTTTATATTCCGCACACTAAGTACTTAGGCATTAGCTTCTTATAGGACATCTCCTTATCTACTAGTGTCCCAGCTCTCTTTAAGCGTCTATTATATACTAAGGTCCTTCCTCTCTATAAACCTTTAGTAGTATTAGAGTAATTCTTAATAGCTTGCTCTACGAAGTCTATATTAAAGGTACTTCCTCTTATAGTAGTATTGGCTTTCTTTAAGGGTATTCTAAGTCCTTCTTATAGCTCCTTTACTACTCTGCGGTATTTAGAAGATCTTAACTTCTAAGGGTTATTTAACTTAGTAGTGTACTTTATATAATAGGCGTCGCTAAAAGGTTAAATAACGTCTACTAAATCTTAAAGCCAGATTCTATTAAATATTTAAGGGATCTTATACTTCTCTCCTAGTACTTTTATATGTTCCCATTAATCTAGCCATTGGTTTAATTTTAATAAGTGTTTAAACCCCTTAAGGGCTTCCGTATACTAGTATTATACCTTCTTCCTAATAAATAATAAGGTAAGTTCTGTGTTCTCCTTTAGCTAAAATAGCCATTCTTTAACTGTTAAGGAAGGGTTAAGCAGTAGTTTCTTCTGAATCGATACTATAGACGTGATCTGGGTGCGTATCTATTGCAGATGCTCTTCCTGTTTCAGGAAGTACTTTATATCTTAGTTATAGTATCATCTGCTGTTCTCGTACGCTCTCTATTGATTCATTAAGAGCTGTGTATATGAGGTTGCATTCTCGTTAAAATCTGTGACCTTTGGATAAGTTTTTCAAGTAGACCTTCTTGAGGTGCTTCTGTGGCTAGGTTAACGTGGGCCCAAATTTGCTGATCCACGAGGGCTCGGAGTTGCCATAGCCATTGTTCCCAGTCTTCTGGCTTATTGAGGATGATCGTCGTCAACGAACTTATCGGTGGAGTCATTTGACTAATAGGCAAGTGAGGAATTAAGATGGTATTTTGTCGTTAGGATCGTCCTTGTTATCAGGATCGTCCTTGTCATCAGGGTCGTCCTGTGACGATTGAGGTGGAATCTCATGGAATCTCGTGGAATCTCGTGTCAGAATCGTCCTGTGACACTTGAGGTAGGATTTCTGTCAGAGTCTGCGTCCTAAGACGATGAGGACGATGAGGTGTCAGAGTCTGACGATGAGGTAGAATTTCTTCAAATGATTGAGTAATAGCTGAATAGCTTCTTGAGTCGGCGGACCGGGCTCATAACTGTTACGAAGTTCGTGTAGAGCAGTTCATTGATGAAATGGGTTGATTGATTGATGATCTTGACTTGATCGTTGATTGATGTCTGATGTCTTGGGGCCCTGGGGCCCTGGGGCTGCGAGCTACGAAGAGATTTTACAGTGCACGTGACTCGTGCACGTAACCCACGCCTTTAGAGAATACAGATTATCTAACAGTAAGTAGAACCTCTTACCTATAATGGGACTATAGTAATATATACGGCCTATTGTAAGGCCTTGCTAGCGTACTGTAGACGCTACTCCTATTACTTTAGATAAAAGATATACTGCTTAGGGAAGTCTTAATGTAGGTAGTTATGGCCATCCTTATACTCTATATTATACTTAAAGAACGCTATTAGTGTAGAGCGAGAGAGCTTAAGGCGCTGCTGGATTTCCTTAGCGGACTAATTAGGCTAAAAGTATACGGACTGCTTGCCTAGAAGGTGTACTGTAAGCTAGGTTATAAGGGGGGACTCCTTATAAATAGAAAGCTTAAATAGCCGCCAGATAGCCTTAGAGGGGCCAATATAATAGCCCTGTAAATACTTATTTACCTTATCGCCATCTATAAGCTATAAAGTAGTATAGTCGTTCCCTTTATATATATACTTATAGATATACTTAACAGACTTTATGGAGGCGTAGACCTTAATATTTATATATATATAATACTTTATGGTTACATATAGGCAGTATAAAATAATCTAGTGGTTATCTATTTTAAATATAGCTCTAAAAGGCCCTAGTAAGTAGATAGACTATAACTACCTATTATTATAATGGTGGTATTCTAGATAGCCATCCTTATATATAACAGTAGTAGGGTTAAAAGGCCTAGGGTACCGCTTTAAATAGGTTAGTAGAAGGCCTAGCCCTAGTAAAACTATATAGGGAGCTTGCGGATTCTAGGAGCCGCAAGGGCCGTAAACCATTATTAACTTTATAATCTTAGTAAGTTAACTAGTAGAATTGCCCTTAGGCTATAGAAGCTTTGCGGATATAAAATGGTTAATAATAGCTAGGTCTAGCAGCCTATTATAGTTATACGGATATATAAATAGTAGTAGGTGTAAATAGGGCAGGCCCCATTTCTGGTACTTAATAGTTTAAACGCAGCCGCGGAACTGGCCGAAGATCTAGACCCGTTTTAGGTCATGTAAGAAGTGGTTTAGCTTTAAATAAAAGACGCATATAACTAAATTAGGCCTATCCGTAGCGGTCTGCCTAGGTAGTAGCTTATAGGTAATCTTATTCTACCTAGGGTTGGCAATAAACATAATAAATAGGCTTAGACGGCCGTATTTATGGATAATAGCTATTAAATCCTAATAGCACTACCTAATAAAGCGAGCTCTGCTAAAAAAGCTTAATAAAAGAACTACGCGGTAGCCTAATAATTAAGGGTCTAGATTAGCGTAGGTAAGAGTATTTATAACGCTATTATATAGCTCCATATAGAGGTTAGGTTAGTAGAGGCGGATTTAATTAAGCTTATTCTAATTATATAGCGCCTATATATCTATAACATACTGCTAAAATAGCTAGTAGTAGGTAAAAGGGACCAACTTAGAGTTATTATGGACGTGTAAGTAAAACTAAAAGTACGCCTACTACGTTAAACGGTCTTACTGGCGGGCTTAATTAGAGTTGCGTAACTAGAGATCCTAGTGCTAGCAGTATTACCACAGGGGAAGAGTAGTATATAGTGAAGCGGTATATATGCGGTATGCGCTAAGCTAATACGGCAGTATTGTAGGGGTTTATTAGGCATGCAACGCTCTATAAGTATAATATCGCGGAAGCTAGTATTACTATACTTATCCGGTATAATAACGGCCACCTTATTACTTATTAGCAGATTCTTATAGCGCCAATTAGCGCTAGCCTCTAAGATAAGCTGTATTTATAGGTTTAAGATAATTTGTAATGGGGTTATTGTAGGCTAAGCCTAAAGCCGTTCCCTTACGGTTTAATAAAGGGCGATAAAAGGGTTCTATACCTTAGATAGTATAGCAGTAAGATACTATAGAATGGCTGTATCTAGCTGGGTATTAGAATAGGCCTACAGCTAAATATCTGTGGCATAACTAGGGTTGTAAAAGTATAGCTATATATACCGCAGAGCAATATTAGTAGAAGGCTCTAGCGGGCCTTATAGATAGTAAAGCTTACTATATGTCACGGAGTAGGCACGAGCCGGGATACAATGCACTAAACGAGGTAGTAATTGAGAAGGCTACGTACACGTAACTATGCGTGGTTGATACAAAGACATTGGATGAAGAAGAAGAGTCTTCATATGCCAGGTACGGGTATAAATAGGGGTTGTAGGAGAACGTGCGCAGGTGTCTCGGGACGAACGTAAGCACGGGTCAAGAACGTCAAAGACGCGCAGAGACGTGAGAACGAGTGAGTCCCGTGACACTATATATCTAGAAGTAATTTAGGCCGCCCCAGGCTATACCACGGTTAGTAATAGTATAGTTTATAGACGTAAAAGCCAACGCTATATTATATAGGCGGAGCCACTCCTTAAACTGCCTAGCGGAAGTACTATAGGACTCTAAAAGGTCACATAGATAGTCTGGCAGAGGCTAGAATAGAGGAAGGTTTACGTTGCCGTGCTTATAGTAGGCTTTAAACCGTGGATTGCTGGAGTATAATATACTAACACGTTTATCTATCCAATGTAGGGCAGCGTAGAAGTATAGGCGATGTTTATAGGACCAAGATCTAGCTGCTCCGTAATAGGGCGGATGGTAGTAGGACTATAATCTAGCTGCTCCGCAATAGGGCGGACTATAGCAATAGGCCCAATATCTAACTGGCCCGCAATAGGGCGGACCATAGTAGATTATGGCTGGATTGATACGGGTGGTTGTAGCTAGATTGATATAGGCGGTCGTAGTTAGATCGATACGGGCGGTCGCGGTTAGATCGATACGGGCGGTATAAGGGGAGAAGCAGCGGCGGAGGCAGTGGTGGAGGCAGCGGTAGAGGCAGCGGTAGAGGCAGCGACGGAGGCAGCGGCGGAAGTAGTAGTGGCTATAGTTTGGTTTATAGGCTGCGGAAGGTCCGCTAAAGGTCGTCAGGACCGTCTATTTCTCTTCTCCTATATATATAGAGTTAGAAAGGTAGTAAGTTAAAAAAGAGTAAATAAAGAATTTACCCTATAATAGTTATAGGTCTTATACGGAGCTCTATAACAGTATATTATAAAGTTAGTAGAAGAGCGATACTGCTTATAGGCAGTATAAAATACACAATTGGAAGGCATTTAGGCGGTAGATAGGGAGTAGCAACTGGGGTAGAAGGTAGAGAGCAGTAAGGGGTAGAAAAGAGGTTACGAGGTTAGGAATTTAATGTTTATAAAGCTCCGTGCAGAGCTCCGTGCACCCCCTATAAAATTTTCTCTATAGAGCTCTAAAGCTTTATAAGAGTATAATATTACCTAATATTTGAATATTTAGATAAAAGTAATACCATTTTAAAGCGCTTTGTAAGCTCTATAAAACTATACTAATAGAAATCGTATTTAAGTAATATTAGAGGGTGCATTGTAAGTGTAAGGGGTGTATTGCGAGGTCGCGAATTTAATGGGGTAGCACTGTCCTTATATTAGGTAATCCAATAAATAATAACCAATTAAAAAAATTAACATAGTACATTATAAGAAGAAGAAGAAGAAGATAACTATAAGATTATATTTAAAGAAGGAAAATAGCTAGGATTTAGACCCCTATATAGAATATCCTAAAATAAACTCTAAGTGCTATGGAAGTACCTAGATAAATACCTAAGTAAAGGATTTATTAGAGCAAGCTCTTTGCCTATAGCTATAGCTATAATCTTTGTTAAGAAACCTAATAGCAGTTTATGCTTCTATATAGACTACTAAGCTCTTAATACTATTACTATTAAGAATTGGTACCAGCTTCTGTTAATTTAAAAAACACTAAACTAATTAAGTAAGGCTCGCTACTATATAAAACTTGACCTTATCTACGTATTTAACCGCTTTTATATTATAAAAGGAGATAAATAGCTTACTGTATTCCTTACTAGATACAAACTATTTAAATACTTAGTAACGCCGTTTAGCCTTGTAAATGCCCTAAGTTTATTCCAATACTTTATAAATAATACCCTATAACCTTACCTAGACATTTTCTATACTATTTATATTAACAATATCCTAGTATATAGTAATAACCTAACTAAATATAAGAAATACGTTAACCTTATTTTAGAAGCCCTACGTAAAGCTAGCTTATAATTAAATATAGGTAAGTGTAAATTCTATAAAATAGAAGTCCTATACTTTAGACTTATTATTTTTATAAATAGTATATAAATAGACCTAAAGAAGATTAAAGTAATTGTAAACTAGTAAGAACCTAAAAATGTTAAGAATGTAAGAGCCTTTATAAGATTTACTAACTTCTACTAACGGTTTATTAATAACTTCTCCGCCCTAGTCTTACCCCTTATAGCTTTAACCTAAAAGGATAAAACCTTTATCTTTAATAAGGAATGTAAGAAGGCCTTTACTTATTTAAAAGTTATATTTACTACTATACCTATACTCTAATACTTTAACCTAAACCAAAAGAGTGTTATAGAAGCTAACTTATTTAACTATGTTACTAAAGGCATTCTGTCTTAGTATAATAAGGAAGGAGTACTATACCCTATAGTATACTTTTTAAAATAACTAAGTCTAGCTAAATGTAACTACGAGATCTACAATAAGGAATTGTTAGCTATTATTAGATGTTTTAAATAATAGTAACCCAAACTAGAAGGCGCTAGATTTCTAATTAAGGTCCTTAGTAACTATAAGAATCTATAGTGCTTTACAACTATAAAACAGCTAAGTTATCATTAAGCCCGCTAGTTAGAATATCTGTTTTATTTCTAATTCTCAATTATATATCGCCTAGGCGTTTAAGGTTAAAAACCTAATACCCTAACCCAATATTTATAAGATATACTAGTATAGGAAGAAGTGTGCGCCTACTGTAATTAAACCCTACTTCGCCCTAAATTATTTAATCCCCTAGCTAAAAACCTTATAGTATACGTCCTTAAAATAACTAATTAATTAATTAAATAGATTATAATTAATAAATACCTAAATAATAAGTTTATCTAAAAGACACTTAAGCTAATTTAAGATGGCGTTAGACGCTTTAAAAAGATCTCTTTAAGTAATATAAAGCTTATAGAGACCACTTGTACTATTAGAACCACCTAGTTATACCTAACTATAATAAATTTAAGCTTAAGCTTCTTAAATATATATATAACCTACTAGTAGCTAGCTACCTAGGCTATAGAAAAACCCTAAAACTATATTAATAGAAGTACTATTGGCTAAATATGCATAATATAATATAAAGGTATGTCTTTAGCTGCTATACCTGCTAACGAGTTAAAATTTTACATAAGACATATAACGGCTTTTTAAAGCCACTGCCTGTTCCAAACCGAAGATAGAAGGACATCTTAATTAACTTTATTATTAATCTCCCTATAAGTAAAGGCTGCGTAAATATTATAGTAGTTATAGATCGACTATCTAAGATAAGATATTTAATCGCCTGCCCTAATATAATAACACCTACTATTGCTTAACTGTTCCTAGATTATATATAGAAACTCTATAGACTCCCTAAAACAATTATCTCTAATAAAGGTAGCTAGTTTATCTTAGCGTTTTAAAAAAAACTAACTACCTAACTCTGTATTAAAGCACTATTATATATAGCATATTACCCAGAAACGGATAGTTAAACAGAATATGCAAATGCTATAATAGAATAGTATATTTAGATATATGCGTCGTATTTATAGGACGACTGGATAGACTGGCTTATATTTACTAAGTTTACTATAAATAACTTTATCTTAGAAACTATAAGGGTCTCCCTATTTCTAGCTAATTATAGCTAGCACTTATAAATAGGTTTTAAACCCTTTAGTAATGTTCTTTACCTAGCCTATTAGGCTTTATAAGTTATAAAAGTAAATAAATTTATAAAGAAGATAGAAGAACATCGGGAAAATATGGTACCCTACCAATGGCCTCAATGGTTGGTGGTTGACGCAATTGGCGCGCAGTTGAGGGCATTTGGCAACTCGACCGACTAGCCTATGTCGTATTTTTTTGACACGCAGCCTGCGCGCAACCTGCCAGCAATCTGCGCATTTAGCAACCATAATTGTATTTACCTCTTTTAAATAAATAAAAGCTACTTTAAGGCTATTTATAAGGCTAGCAAAATAAATATTATTATTTTAGATA
>Ga0307507_10003544_pt1 | contig 29995 bp, 21 predicted proteins | sample 7_EM_MG_FD_207223 | JGI IMG/M metagenome (GOLD analysis project Ga0307507, IMG submission 207223) | Populus trichocarpa ectomycorrhiza microbial communities from riparian zone in the Pacific Northwest, United States - 7_EM | ecosystem: Host-associated > Plants > Roots > Unclassified | place... | reverse complement strand
AAGCACAGCAGCGCGTTCTTGGAGAAGAGCACCCAGATACGCTCACTTCCATGCGTAACCTTGCTGTCAATTACTGGGAGCAAGGGAAGCGCAACGAAGCGACAGATATATACCTTACAGTGCTCGCGGCACGGAAACGAATACTTGGTAATGAGCATCCATCGACATTGGAGTCTTCCCGAGACGTTGCCGTCTGTTCCTGGGAGCAAGGGAAGCGGAAGGAAGCCATAGAAATGGACGAGAAGGTGCTGGAAGCACGGAAGCGCGTTCTTGGAGAAGAGCACCCAGACACGCTCACTTCTATGCGTAACCTCGCTTCCGACTACTGGGAACAAGGGAAGCGGAAGGAAGCCATGGAAATGGACGAGAAGGTGCTGGAAGCACAGAAGCGTGTTCTTGGAGAAGAGCACCCAGACACACTCACTTCTATGCGTAACCTCGCTTTCAACTACTGGGAACAAGGGAAGCGGAAGGAAGCCATGGAAATAAACAAGAAGGTGCTAGAAGCACGGAAGCGCGTTCTTAGAGAAGAGTACCCAGATACGCTCACTTCCATGCGTAGCCTTGCTATTAATTACTGGGAGCAAGGGAAGCGCAACGAAGCGACAGATATATACCTTACAGTGCTCGCGGCACGGAAACGAATACTTGGTGATGAGCATCCATCGACATTGGAATCTTCCCGAGACGTTGCCGTCTGTTCCTGGGAGCAAGGGAAGCGGAAGGAAGCCATGGAAATGGACGAGAAGGTGCTGGAAGCACAGAAGCGCGTTCTTGGAAAAGAGCACCCAGACACGCTTACTTCTATGCGTAACCTTGCTGTCAATTACTGGGAGCAAGGGAAGCGCAACGAAGCGACAGATATATACCTTATAGTGCTCGCGGCACGGAAACGAATACTTGGTAATGAGCATCTATTAACATTGGAATCTTCCCGAGACGTTGCCGTCTGTTCCTGGGAGCAAGGGAAGCGGAAGGAAGCCATAGAAATGGACGAGAAGGTGCTGGAAGCACGGAAGCGCGTTCTTGGAGAAGAGCACCCAGACACGCTCACTTCTATGCGTAACCTCGCTTCCGACTACTGGGAACAAGGGAAGCGGAAGGAAGCCATGGAAATGGACGAGAAGGTGCTGGAAGCACAGAAGCGTGTTCTTGGAGAAGAGCACCCAGACACACTCACTTCTATGCGTAACCTCGCTTTCAACTACTGGGAACAAGGGAAGCGGAAGGAAGCCATGGAAATAAACAAGAAGGTGCTAGAAGCACGGAAGCGCGTTCTTAGAGAAGAGTACCCAGATACGCTCACTTCCATGCGTAGCCTTGCTATTAATTACTGGGAGCAAGGGAAGCGCAACGAAGCGACAGATATATACCTTACAGTGCTCGCGGCACGGAAACGAATACTTGGTGATGAGCATCCATCGACATTGGAATCTTCCCGAGACGTTGCCGTCTGTTCCTGGGAGCAAGGGAAGCGGAAGGAAGCCATGGAAATGGACGAGAAGGTGCTGGAAGCACAGAAGCGCGTTCTTGGAAAAGAGCACCCAGACACGCTCACTTCCATGCGTAACCTTGCTGTCAATTACTGGGAGCAAGGGAAGCGCAACGAAGCGACAGATATATACCTTACAGTGCTCGCGGCACGGAAACGAATACTTGGTAATGAGCATCTATCAACATTGGAATCTTCCCGAGACGTTGCCGTCTGTTCCTGGGAGCAAGGGAAGCGGAAGGAAGCCATGGAAATGGACGAGAAGGTGCTAGAAGCACGGAAGCGCGTTCTTGGAGAAGAGCACCCAAACACGCTCACTTCTATGAGTGACCTTGCTAACAATTACTGGGATCAAGGGAAACGCGACGAAGCTGTAAAAACACATTAGACGGTCCTAGAAGTACGGAAGCGTGTGCTTGGCGAGAGACATATGAATACCCTGGATTCAGTGCATAATCTCGCTCTTTATTATTGGCACCAAGGGAGAGAGCAAGAGGCGTTTGAGATGGATGAGGCCGCGCTGCAAATTCGTAAAGAAGTTTTAGGAGATAGGCACTTGGATACATTGCAATCTATGTATGCCCTTGCCAACGACTATGGCGATCGAAGGGAATCCTCTAGGGGAAGAGAGATGCACCGCCAAGTATTCGAGATCCGGAAACAAGTCCTCGGCGTTGAGCATCCTGCCACACTACAGTCAAGCCTTCACCTCGCCATTTGCGACGAGAAGGAGGGAATTAGTGAACGAGCTATAGAGCGTTATCAAACAGTGTGGGAAGCTCAGAAGCGAGCGTTAGGCGAGATGCACCCTGACACACAAATAACTGAAACCAAAGCAATGCAATTAGCAACACGCAGCGGTAATGAGACTACAGTGCGGGATCTCCTGGACAAGGGAGCTAATGCAAACTCGGCCAACGAAACGGGCTGGTCAGCGCTGCATTCTGCTGCGCGGAACGGTCACGCTCCTGTCATCTCTCTGCTGTTCGACAATGGTGTGGAAGTGGATAAAGCAGATAACGATGGAAGCACAGCGTTGCTTACAGCAGCCCTAAACGGATACGAAGAAGTTTCCAGTCTTCTTATTGATAAGGGAGCCGGGATAGCGGTACGCGATAAACGCGGATGGACAGCAATCCACAACGCTGCGCAGAACGGCCATATCGGCGTTGTCCGGCTTCTTCTAGACAAGGGAGCTAATGCAAACACGGCCAATGAAACGGGCTGGTCAGCGCTGCATTCTGCTGCGCGGAACGGTCACGCTCCCGTCGTCTCTCTGCTGCTTGATAATGGTGTGGAAGTGGATAAAGCAGATGACGATGGAAGCACAGCGTTGCTTACAGCAGCCCTAAATGGATACGAAGAAGTTTCCCGTCTTCTTATTGATAAGGGAGCCGGGATAGCGGTACGCGATAAACGCGGATGGACAGCAATCCACAACGCTGCGCAGAACGGCCATATCGGCGTTGTCCGGCTTCTTCTAGACAAGGGAGCTAATGCAAACTCGGCCAATGAAACGGGCTGGTCAGCGCTGCATTCTGCTGCGCGGAACGGTCACGCTCCCGTCGTCTCTATACTGCTTGACAACGGAGCTAACGCGAACTTTACTAGCAATGCGGGTTGGTCAGCGCTACATTTCGCTGCAATGTCTGGTAATCGCGACATTTTACAAATTCTAAGTCAATATGGGTCTGATGTTAATGTTCTTACTAAAAGAGGGTACTCTCCTCTCCACATAGCGGCGTCCACTGGCAAGTTGGTAAGCGTAAATGAGCTGCTCAGCCTAGGAGCCGAAATCAATTATGACGTCAATGGCTGGACGCCGGCTCACATGGCTGAGGAACCTTTGTGCAAGGATCTACTATGTAGGATTCCTATTCCGGTTTCGTTGACTATGTGCAACCCAGTCCCTCAGCCGACAGGGTGGAGTGTTCTGGATAAGCCTCCGCTCGTAAATATCACGTGCTCTGGCTCCATAGCTGAACTATCTGGTAATGATGACATTCTACCCAGCATCTATCTCGTATTGACTAATAATTCATTAGCTCATGCTCCTAAACAAAGGGTCGAGCTCGGCAGAGGTGAAAATCATACCACAAATGTCCTTCATTATGGATATTCTGTGCGAAGCGATTACTGCATCCCTCGGGATGCGCCAGAATACTACTTTGAAGTCGATATAATCGAGGATAGAGGCACAGGGTAAGCCGAACTCCGCCCAATCACCTTACTATTTGGGATATAGTTCTTGAGGAACTAAGGTTTGACTAGATTCATTGCGGTTGGATTAACTGACAATATATCCCATCTGGACCAAATCCCTGGTTGGCTCTCGGGAAGTTGGGGTTATCATGGGGATGATGGGACAGTCCGAAATGGCATTCAGATCGACTATGCTTACGGACCTAAGTACACGGCTGGTGATAGAATTGGCTGTGGAGTTCTTTCTGCAAAAGGAAAGGTATTCTTTACCAAAAATGGGGTGTGGCTTGGTAAGTGTACGCCCTATTATCTCTTCTCATCCTTCCGGACGCTTATGGTTCGCAATAGGTGTTGCCTTTCACAACGTCCGTGGTCAGATCTATCCTACAGTAGGACTGGCACAATCGGGCGCACGAGTGAGAGCTAGATTTGGCCTTCCTATGCCGGATGGAGTGATGCAAGAATGCTATTAGAGATAATCCACTTCACTTGTTATTGGGGAGCCTTCGAGCGTGTAAGAATAACAAGAAAGGCAGCACAGACAGGAAATGGAAATGAAATTGAGTATCCCAGATTTATGGAATATATTTTTCGGGATAACCGGGCCTATTTTAATTACTTTCCTGATATCTCAGTCCGGGAACGTGGAACATTAGCTGAGTTGCGGATCAAGACAAGTTACTTAGCAACGCAATTTCAAAGGCCATAGGATCTCCGTCGAGCTAATCCTACAATGTGTCGTTCGCGGGAAACAACTGGGGCTTTCAGCTTAGGCATAACGCTAGCACAATTAGTGGTTTGCGTTGGTAAGAGCTGCTCTAAAGCAAATAATAATGGACGCGATTACGGGCGACGGCGAGGCGCAGAGTAACGGGGATGAGATGGGTGACATTAAATACGGCACTTATCGGAGCTTATCCTGCGGCTTCTCCTTCCAGTTGGCCACCGCCTTATAAATAAGTTGAGTAACCAGACTAAAGCTCTGCCGCTCTTCCTGCTGCAGTCTGTTATGGCCCCACGCATAAACAAAGTACTTTAGGGGCGATATGCAACTTAATTAAAGTGATTTGGTGCCGCCACCACAAGCAGGGAGGTAGCCGACCCGCTCCTGCCACACCCTTGTCGAGATATACTAAGAATTCGCCCGAAGCTCTTTGCAGTTTGCCAGCACTAGCAGGGAGGGCGGCCGACCCGTTCGAGGTCGAGATTGGAAAGAGTAATGACCAGTCATGCCAAGCCCTTTCTAAGCGTTGCCGGCGATCTTTATCCGGTTATCGGTGACACCGCAGAAATTCCGGCTTGGCATGGACCGAGCGCCCGCCTCCAACTCCAATGCCCTTCGAGGCCTTCCCATCTTCGAATCCTCTTGAGACCTATAACTCCTTATCTCCATGGCTTTCTGTCACCACTCCTACAGCTGCCCTTTGCGTTAACTTCCTAAGCACATTGTCCTTGCGCTTCCTCTCCATAGCAGATGGATTGAGATGAGCGACAGTCAAAGCAAAACCCATTGGATAAGAGTTAGATGCATTTCGCGACTCTGCTAAGTTGCTCTCTAGAGGGCTCGGCGTCTCCAGTTCTACTATAGTAATAGATCGGATAGGCAACAAAAAGGCGACAGAATCTGGCCTGTCATGGAGTTCTTCTAACGCGCGCATAGGTCTTCAAGACCATGCCAATGATCTTGTACCAGCGCTGCAAATCCTTTCGGCCTCTCGTCTACTGGCATCCAACAGCTACGGAAAAAAAACCTCTCTAAACTTAGCAATCAACGCCGGTGATTTCGATTTGGGACGTGCGGATAAGGTGTATGAAATTGTTACAGAGTCCACGACTCTCTCCACTGTCACCAAACCATCGACGCCTCCCCAGTCCAGCCCTCCACCTACCGCCTCATTTTAGTAGACACCTTGGACGTTCAACATAGGTAGCTTTGTAGACACACCCGACAAATCTGATTTAAGAAGAAACAAGTAGCTAGCATCAAAAGAGGCTACAGCTCACCCCAAAGCCTAAAGGGCGACCGGCCAAACCGATCACCCGAAAGCCAGAGCACCAACAATGTTAGGAGATCATAATGTCTGCGAACGCTTAACACACGAGGCACAGGCAGCTCAGGCACACAGCCCTGGGGAGAGGAGCATCGGGGAGGATCAAGACGAGGAAGGAATCAGGTGGATAGGGATAAGACAGGGAGGAGAGCAACAGTGAAAGAGGGGATGGCGATGGCTGAGAAGATGGAGAGGCAAACCGTGACGACGGTAAAGACAACCTTATTCTCCAGCAGTTGCTCATTGCGCTAATAGAGGAGTTGAGGTATCGAAAAGTGATTCCTTAGCTTATACTCATCCGTTTTTCGACTCCAGGACCCTCCTCACCACAATCAGTCAGGCGCTCCTTTTCGTTTCCTTCCATTACCCCTAAGAATCTCTTGGAGCATGTTGCGCTGAGAGCCTAAAACTCGCTGGGCGGATGAAATCGCTGCTAACATCGAGTTGCGTCCTGATTCCCCTAAAATTTGGCCAGATACAGACAAGATCTTGTTAATCGACTGTAAGTCGGCAATCTGAATCGCATTCAGTGCGCACTGCCCGCCCAGGAAGTTTCTCTCAGCTCCGATTACTCGTGCCATAGCCTTAATGAGAGGAAGATGGACCAATTCATTTTTCGTAAACCACACTGAGTGGCCTGGATCCGCTTTCTTAGTCTTGTAAAGGCGATTAAGTGCTTCCGCACGACGCCGGGCTATTCGAAGAGGCTTTGTTGAAGTTGGCGCTGGATCTCGACTAGCGTCCCAGTCAACCTTTGGCAATGGGTATTTGTCCTGGATGTAGAGCCTCCACGCTTCTAACTCTTGTAGAGGCATTTCAGCAACAGCTTTTTTCGTAGCATCTCTTTCCTAAATTGTGGACGCCGCGTAGTTTGTCACAAAAGCGACGCTTTGTCCACGACAAACAACCTCCACCAGTGCGGTTAACTTCCGTTAGAGAACTGCGATCGAGTCACCTCTTTAAGGAATTAGCAAGCCGTCAGGATGGCTCCCGAGTTCAGCACCATTGGGTCCGCCAGCTATATCCTTAATCTCTAATCGACAACGGTTAATCATGCATTTATTCTTACTACACCTAAGATTATTATTTTCTGGCTATATCTAGCCGCCAACTCACTCTTTATGCCATCGGTGGTTCGTTCCGGTTTTGCCAAGACCGCACGCTGATCGCCACCCCGTTGATGGCCCGTTGCAGTGGAGAACCACGGGTCAACGATAACCCTAGAAGGTTTCGCGATGCGAATATACTTCTGATGGTGTTGCATAGTTATCAATAAGCTTGAGTAATAAGATTATAGCCTCGTGGCTAAGAAAGTGGAGGATTATAGATGTGAAGGCACTTAAACGATACGAGCAGGGACTGACATCCTATGATGACGTAATGAAATGCGGGGGTTTATTAAAATGTTGCCGCCTTACCCCTCAATTGTTGGAGCCACGAAGCTCACTTCCACTATCCCTTAACCCGCCGGTTCTGGCTCTCAGTTATCGATAAGACTTTAGCCAATAAAGAGCCCTAGATTGACGAACTTTTGGTGTTCCATGCACACGGACCATCATCTTATCGATAACGGAGGACGCCGGCGGGTTAAGGGATAGGATTAGTGGGGGCATCCCGAGAGGACATCTTCACTGCGGATGTCCCGCCAGGATAGGGCCTCTAAATCAGGCATTTCTAGAGACAACCTGAAATCTGTACCTTTACGTTACCATATATATAGACTTATGCGTACCGACCAACCTCTGATTCTGAGGTCCAGGGAGAGTAAGTCGACGCATATGAGCAAGAAAAAGTGAAGAAAGGACGAGCGACGCGCGGGTTCAGTCACACGTGCCCCACTATCTTCCGTTGGTTTATTTTTCCGCCCCGTTCAACTCATGATGAGTCATTAGGCTGCTAAACTATGGCCCTTAACAGTTCCAGCTGCTAGCAGTGTCCCTACGATAACACTAGCCTCTGCGGTTGTTGTACATTCGGCAGTGATGCCCAATGCCCTGAGAGCTCTGACGTCGCGACGGGTTAGGATCAGTCTGGCGTTTCTATTGCGCTGGCGTGCGCGGAGAGGCGTAAGGCTAGGCGTTCAGTGCAAAATGATCTCACCGGTGTTTCCGCTGTGCGGACGTCCGCATTAGGGATGCGTGAATCTGCTGAATTCGAACGCCTAACTGAATCTAAAAGTAGAATAGTCCCAATATTTCAGTGCATATTCTTAAGACACTGTTGCTGCAGCCGTTTTCATCTAAATGGTGCTGCCAAGAAATCCATGTTAAGCAGTTGTGGAAATGATATAAATGCCCGCGAGGTACTCTTAAACTATTCTAATTCCGAGAATAAATTCTTATCAACCCCTAAACGCCCAGACTAGCATTTACAATAGAGTCGACTACAATTCCTAATTCGGGTAAGCTTAACGCAGGGGGGATTTCTAAAATAGGGCATATAACTGCTGGGCAGCAGCGTACCATGTGTCAGATAACAACCTACCGATGGGCCCAATGTGGATGTGCAGATCGCGATATTTCTAAGAAGTGTCGGGATGATATTAATGATCCATATCACTGCCCAAATGTGCAGTAGGTAGAGGGGACCCCACAACCTAGGCATTGTGGTTGTTTACTGGAAACACCACCAAGCTCATCAGCAAGCGATAATTAAGTGGGTTATATATGCTACATCTGAAACAGTACGTACTGACTTTAAGCAGGTAAGAGTATGCTCCACGCGTGGCTCCCTTCAGCCGATTTCAAATTTTGCCAAAGCTATCTCGAATAGACTGTATCTTAGGGGGTGCGTAGAAATTCAGTCCGCAAATTAGACGGACGACAGGAGAGTTGATATGTACAATTAAGGAATTATTCTCTGCTGGGCATGCGAGTGGTTGCTGGTTTAGCTTAAAAGAGGGAGGTGGCAGTGATGATTTAGGGTGGATAGATGAGTGGGTTATTAGGTTGTTAGTTGGTTGCTGATAATACCAAGCTTATAATGCGGATGCCTAAGACTACTGAAGATATTAGTATTTAAATTTTGAAACTTCAAAGGTTGACACTCACTGAGAGGGTAACACGTCCTTCCCTCCAAACATCTGTTCGACTCGGGAAATCGACATCATGTTTGAGATTTATCGCCCTCCACCACTCCACTGTCTCGTTCACCTTCGGCCGTATAGCTGGATTGAAAAGTTCCGTGATTGTTAAACTTGAATCGCCAACTTTTACATCAAAGGCCATAACCTGAGGTTGATGCGCGTCTAGATGCACACCATAGTCAAAAACAATATCTACTCGTCCCGATCTCTTCCTATCCGATATCTTTGTAATGAGGTGGTATATGTTTGTCGTATCAACGCTGCCGGTCATTTCAACTAATAGTTTTTCGATTAACTTGGTATCGGCCTGGTTAATGAAAGGATGAATCTTCTAAAGTTAGGCTGGGCGAGTCCGGATAAGAACCCGTACCGGACGTCTTAAAACATCAGTTAAAGGCGAAGCCATAGAGGGTTGATCGGGTGAAGGTTGATGGTGTGAGTAATGGTGCGAGCTAAATGATTTCGAACGCAAGGTCATCTGAGACTCCTCGGAATTTCTTCGGTCACGTGCATATCGGTGCGAAACAATTGCCGATCCCTCCCTTCCCGCCAAGCGATTTACTTTTTGGTTGACCTTTGCTAGAATCTAATGGCCGCATAAATCTAATGGCCGCGTAATCCTGATGGCTCGCCAGCTTACAATATAACTAGATTAGCGCGAGCAGCAACGCAGACACTCAAGTGTTTGCCGCTCATACTAATCACTAGATTGTAATGATGCTTGGCGTATCTTCGTTGGCGCTATCGGACCGTGATCAGCCGGTCCCCACCATACAAGGGGGTACCACGAATGGATCAGAGGCTCCCCCCTGCTAGTATGGTGCACAAAATAACCCAGCCCCGCTATGTTACTTGGGGCTCGCTTATTATTCTACTCATACTAGCAAAGGGGGCCTCTTTAACCGCGCTAATGTCTGGGAAACGCCACCTCGTCAAGAGGGTGGCCTGAGCGGGTCGGCACCCTCCCTGCTAGCGCCGGCAAGATAACGACAAAGCTAGTCCAATCGTAAATGGCTGTATGGAAATTCGGGTTATCGTCAGGCAGCAGCGTGCAACTTGTCAACCGATTATTAGTCAGCTAAGGCGACTTTAACAACCCTGTGGCCGGAGCGGGTCGGCCGCCCTCCCTACTAGCGCACGTGGGGTACCAGAAACTTCACGTTGCCATTGCCACCCACACACTCTTATATAGGGTTTATATACCTTTTCCTAAAAAGAGCTTGTTCTCAATTTCACATCCAAATGGTCTTAAATCGTTACTGTAAGACCTGCGAAAGTTTCTTCCGGGAGCTTAGGGCCTATAGTGTGCCATGTGCAGAAAAGTATATCCCTTTCCACAATATTCAGGCTCTAATAGAGGCCGCTACAGGAGGCTGCCACTTCTGTAGCCTCCTTCTAGCCGAAATAGAAGAGAGAGATGTTTAGGATATGATCGACAATATGCCAGCGGATCTTCAAAATGTACCGTGCCAAATGTACATGATGATCTCGTCGCACCCCGGGCATGGTATCAACACTCGTGGGACGCTTTTACCAAGCGACCACGGCCAAAAGGGCCCCACGGTTTTCCCTGCCACGCCTGACGCCATGGTCGCAGCTCCGAGGCTGGAGCTTAACAAGGCAGTGGGAGAAGATCCCCAAGACTACATCAGTCTCTGTGGTATTACAGTTATTCCAGAAAATAGCTCAGAATGGGCTCATAGGTAATTATTCCAGTAGCCTTTTCCCCTCTTTCCTCCAGAACTGAGTGTCGGTAGCATTTTCACTAAGGTGTCAACTTCCACGGAGTCCTCCGAGACCCTTAAGTGTATTCAAAGCTGGCTTTACGATTGTGACAGACGCCATAAAGATTGTATACGAAGGCGTCAATCAAGACAGTTTTATCTTCCTTATCGGCTATTATATGTTGGCGCAGACCAAAGAGTCGAATTGCGAGAGTCTAAAAAAATACTACCATATCGGCCAGAATACCTCACATTAAGCCATTGCTGGGGAAAAACTGGAGGCCTGAAGCTTACTGAAGGGAAGTATGCCGAATTTCTGGATGGCATCGAGTTAGAAACATTGCCTAGAACGTTTCGAGACGCAGTCGACTTAACCAGACGCATAGGGAAAGACTACCTCTGGATCGACTCGATGTGTACTATTCAGGATTCTGTGCTGGATTGGAGGGAAGAGTCTCCGCGTATGAGCGAGATATATGCAGGAGCTTTCCTGAACATTGCTGCGATGTCATCATGGAATTCTCACGGAGGAATTTACCAGAGAAGAAGCCCTTTGTCTTTCATGCCCTGTCAAATTAAAATGGATTGGTCGGCTCTAAATTGGCATCAAAAGATAGTTGGCCTTTGGCCAAAAGGTTACAGAGACGACATTGTTGGAAATGCGCCTCTTACCACAAGAGCTTGGGCTGTACAAGAGCGACTTCTGGCACCACGAACCGTCCATTTCCTTGCTCACAAAGTTGTGTGGGAATGCGCAAGCTTCCACGCCTCTGAAAGCGACTGTCAAGGAGCATTAGAGTCGCGGAGACCGTTCACAAATGACGGACTTAGGTGGGCCATTCCTCCGCCTCAAGATCAGCCTTTATTTCAAACAGCATGTTTGGAGAAATGGTATGAAGCTCTATCTATGTATACTCATGGCGACCTTACCTTCCAAACGGACAAGCTGATTGCGATTTCTGGGTTAGCTCGCATTCTGAAATCCATGTGGCGAGGCGGGTCTGTAAAATACTGGGTTGGAATGTGGAGCTACCAGTTAGAGTGGTCGCTATGCTGGTATACCTACTCCCCTGGACAACGACCTGCACATCCATTAGCCCCAAGCTGGTCATGGGCGTCTATCAGAGGCCGCGTCTACACTCCTCAACTTCCTAGCAGGCTTCGGTACCTAAGCCGTGTCTTGCGGGTTGAACCAGAATCCACCAATGATCTTTTTGAGGCTATTGGAGGAAGCATTTTACGAATTCTAGGTCCTCTGTGCCCAGTCACAGCTAGTCCAGATACAAACGGGACAGAGCCACAGCTACAGTTTGGCGGACGTCGTTTGAACATGGATCTGAAGCTTGACGAAGGCATCTTGCCGATACAGGAACATACTTCTGAGGACCAACTTTTCCTCCTAGGTATTGCCGTGGATCTTGAGCAAACTTTATCACCAATGATTGGGTTAGTGGTACGGAAGACTGGTAATAAAATAGGTGAGTACGTGCGCATGGGGCAGTGGACCATTTATAATGACTATCCGGAAGATAATGGTTATGGCAGAGTGGGAGAGGCTTTTGTGAAGTCGCTTAAATCTAAGCATACGGACCGCGGTGTGTGCACTATTACACTTGCGTAGTTACTTGGAAAATAAAGCAATTTCAACCTAGCAGTGGCTCAGCTTGCAAGCACCCGCACCAAGCTGTGCACATCCGTTTCGCTTTATTCTCAATATCTAAATCTGAAGACTTGTAGAATAATATATAGCCGTAATAAAAGCGGCCTAGCTCCTGCATCTTGCCACCACTAGCAGGGAGGGCGGCCGACCCGCTCCGGCCATAGGGTTGTATGTATGTATGTATGTATGTTCTATTATGGCCATGCACCGTCTAACTTGGGTATGGGCCGTTACTGAGCGCTAACTAGAGTAAACTGACACGAATTATACCGGCTCCAATTCAGTAGCCAACTATGAGAGCTATTTCTCCTTCCTTTGACGCTGTGATTAACATAGGAAATAAAGAGAGAGTATACAAACCTGAGAGATAAAGAGTGCATGTATATGTCGAAATTCCATCCTGCAACCTGCCCGTATCCGCCTCTACCCTTGAAGAGCGCCTCTCTAGCCACTATTGCCGACAACTGCAATAGCTGCTCCCCTCGGTAGCAGTTTACCAAGTCGTATTGTTCTTAAACGGCCCAATGCTGATAAGCAGGTTGAGAGGGCGGCGGCGATTGCATATTAAGGCGAGATCTGAAACAAAATTTGACGGAGGATGAGGATAGGGACCCGGTTACCCGTGCTGCTGAATTGCAAGAATCCTGTCCTTCTCTTTCCTATATGCTGGGCACTCACGGTGCGAGGCTCGGTGTGGGCCCTGGCAGTTCACGCAGCGTAGGTTTACTGTTTTGCACTGGAGATGGCCTTCCTGGCCACACATATCGCACGTGTCAGGTCGCATGCAGTCTCTAGCTCTGTGTCCAAACCTTCTGCATTTGAAACATGCCACCGGAGTGCGTCGCTCTTCGAATGGCGACACCACGATCGCACCCCCACCAAACGACACACTGTCCATCCTGAGAAGCTTCTCCGCGTCCTCCTTCGTCGCCACCTTGACCACCACTGACGCGTGCTGGCCGCTGGGCCTTGGTCTTCCGAGCCATCTCATCATGCATACCTCTACCCCATTCTCCACCCCAAACCGCTCCATAGCTGACTTGCTCACTTTCCCGCTGTCTATGTCCATCGCTAGAGCTACTTCAACCCAGTCCGCTTTGACCGCATACCACTTGGGTCCGATAAGCCTAGCCCTAGGGATATGCGGTTCGAGCCACTGAGTAGTCGTCTGCCGGAACGCGGCCTCTTTGTCCTTTTCCACCGAGAATTTGATAACGCTCGTATTGTCGTTCGCTCGCCATACTCGGAAGTCCTTAATTGTGGCCCCCGTGAGTCTTTCAACATCACTCATGCCCTGCATAATGGTTTGTTTTGCCACCTCCGTATTCGCCACCTTCTCTGTCACTCCCTGTCCCGCTCGGCTGATATCAATCACCAGCTGACCGTTAGGCTCCTTGTGAGGGTTCCCGGTGCTTATTGTTCGCGAGAGAGTTGTCCCTAATCCCGTTACGCCTCCGCTAGCCGCAACTGACGCCCATGATTGTGTTGATGGAGGCGATGCTGAAAAATTATCGAACTGCGTTCGGAGAGAACGGATCTCCTCCTGGAGTTCGGCGTATTGGCTCTTAAGGCTCTGCTGTTCCAAGTAGATCTCTACAAGGTCGTCTCGGACGCTTTCGATAATGCTGTTCTAGTTCGTGATGACGCTGCTCTACTGTGTTATAATTTCTTTCAGATTCGTGATGAGCCTCGCGATTTCCTCTAAGTTAGTGCTTCTTCCCTCGCGTTCAGGTGAGACGGAGACGCTTGCGGTAGGGAATGGGGGTAGTCCATTCTGCGTTAATCGTGGCGCGATTGTTCGTGTTTTCAGCGACTGCTGGGCCTCTAGCGCCTTCGCGCTCGGTTTCCTTGTACGTCCTCCTGGTGGAGCTGCTGGCGTAGCCAGAGGTGGTGTTGCCGATACGCGTTCAGGAGTCGAAGTAACCATCGGGGCTCCGGGGCTTCGTTCGGTGGGCCGCAGGGGCCGCCTTGCAGCGGGAACTAGATAAACAAAAGACCAGGATTCGATTAAAAGAATGTCCGAGATGAATATCCTCCTCTTTCAAAAGTTCTCCGTACGCCTCGAAGCCGTATCGGCCATAGGGTTGAGGGTGTGGCCGGAGCGGGTCGGCCACCCTCCCTGCTAGTGGGGGCGAGTTTGAAGTATTTTACGCTTTAATCACCTACTGTAAATACCGCTAATTATGCTGCCGCTGAACCGTCCTGTGCTAAGTCGAAGTGCGGGCGTCGGTAGAAGGTAGCCCCGCAGCCGATCGCATAGCAAAACCACTCAGAAGTTGTCCAGCAGCATCCCGTGCAGACTATGTATTGCATCTCCATCTATCTCAGCTTTGATACTCTCGACTCGATACCGCTGGGCGAGCCACAATGGGAGACCCACACAGCCGGAAGCCAAAATGGCTGCGAAAGCCATTCACGAAGAGGAGGAAACCCGCCTCAGGCCCGCCGTCAGAAACGCCTTCCCAGTCGACTTCATTGCCGCTACATCCTTCACCAGCGGCCGATAACCCACCGAAGACTCTCGCTTCAGCTGTGGCCCGTCCGATCGACCCAGATCCTTCCCCTAAATCCACACCAAGCATCCCGACGAACGGCAAACCCAAAGACCTTTGGGACAGAGCGGAGGAGGAATTAAGCAATGGTAAGGGAAAAGCAGAAATTCTAGAAGCATACCAGGAAATTCTTACGTTACACCTCGGTTCGGAGCTTGCCGCAAGGGGGACTACCAGCCGCCATAAACAGATGAGTCGGCTACTGAATACTAAAGTCGAGGAACTGGAGAGACGGAAATGGAGACCCCACCCAGGGGATCACAACACAGAGGTTGAAACCTGGTTCAGTGGCGTCGTCAGAAACATCCTCCTTGCCAAGGATATTATATCATCTGCAGCGCTCGCGGATCCGCATGCGGCATTAGCTTGTGCTGGGGTGTCTGTGATTCTCACTGTAAGTCCAGCAGAGTTTTAACTGTTCTCTAATTTCGCCCGCGCTGAGTAGCCACTGGAGATAAATCTCTCTCATTTAGCCATTATATTGGCTATGCTGACACTAAATTCTATATCTGTAGCTACTTATTCAGCCTTCAGAGCAGCGGACCGCGCTCCTACAAGGGCTAAACTATATTTCCACTCTTATTTGCCGATTCAATGTTGTCGAACACGTCTACCGTTCGAGGGCGAGGATTCCTTCTCTGTGCCAAGAAGATGCTGTCCGGTTTGAGGAGGAATTTGAAGCCAACTTGACGACACTTTACTCTCAAATCCTCGAATTTCAAGCCCGAGCACTCTGCCACCTGTCCAAGCGTCGAGTCACTCAGTTTGTCAAAGATATGTTCAAGCATGACGATTGGGAAACACTATTGCAAGACATACAGGGGTCAGAATCACAATGCAAAGGTTTTAAAGATTTGATTGACGGGGAAAAGCTGCACAAAGGGCTTGAGGAGCAGAAAGCTCGAATGGGGGTGTTGCAGCAAATCACAAATAACATCATAAACACGCTGAAGGAGGACAAAGAGGAGCAAAAAGAATTGGTGAAGAAAGCGAAGAAAGTGGAGCTCCTCAAGAAACTCTACACTTCACCCTACAGCGATCGTAAAGACAGGAACCCGGAGCGTGTGGAAGGAACATGTGAATGGTTCACCAATCATCAGCGGTTTCGCAATTGGCAGGAGAGTGGAAGGTCAAGTCTGCTCTGGGTATCCGCAGATCCTGGGTGCGGAAAGTCGGTTTTGGCGAAGTACCTAGTGGACACCGTGCTGCCGAGCACAGCATCGAGAACCACCTGCTACTTCTTCTTTAAGGATGATTTCGAGGATCAGGGAAGTGCGGTCAGTGCTTTGTGCTGTATCCTGCGTCAGCTTTTCATACAAAACAATCCTCTCCTCTCCGATAAGATCCTCGAAAAGTTCGAAACGGATGGAGAGAAACTCATAGGCTCATTTCGCGGCCTTTGGGATATCCTCCTCAGCGCCGCGGAGAACCACAACGCTAGCGAAATCATCTGCATCCTAGACGCTCTAGACGAATGTAAAGATGAAGGACGAGCTCAGATCGCCAAAGCCTTGCGCGAACTGTATGGGACTAGAACGAGGAAATTTACACTGAGGTTTCTCTTGACCAGTCGACCCTACATTCATATTCAACGGGACTTCCAATCTTTGGAGAATCGCCTGCCCACCATTCACCTGAGTGGGGAAAGTGAGGTCGAGCTCGAGAAAATTTCGCGAGAGATCAATGTTTTCATCAAAAGTAGAGTCAAAGACATCGGAGCAAACCTGCAACTCCTACCAGACGAACAAAAGCTTCTGCAGGACGAGCTTACCAGGGTCCCTAATCGGACCTACCTATGGGTGTACCTCACCTTGGACGTGATACGAAAGAGCGTAAACATTTCCAGGGGCAGTATACGTAGGGGCATTAACGAAATTCCGAAAACCGTTGAGGAGGCGTACGACAAGATCCTGTGCAGGAGCCACGATTTCAAAACAGCTATGAGACTCCTGCACATCGTTGTTGCAGCCGCAAGGCCTCTGTCTCTAAATGAGATGGCACTGGCGTTGGCCATCAAACAAAACCACCGGACATACGACGATCTCGAACTCGAACTCGAACCGGAAGTCCGATTTCGTGCAACTGTCAGAGAACTCTGTGGCCTCTTCGTAACCATCATAGATTCGAAAATCTACCTGCTTCACCAAACCGCGAAGGAATTCTTAGTTCAGAAGGAGACCTCAGATGCAGCGAATCCTTCCAATCACAAGAGTGGCCATCTTCAATGGAAATTTTCACTTTGCCCAGCGGATTCGAACCGCATTCTCGCGGAAATCTGCATTTGGTACCTCTTAACGGATTTTCAAACCTATCCTCAAGGCGCTAACCAGGAGAACGGCCAATCCCTTGATAACCACGTCTTCCTTGACTATTCAGCTAAAAACTGGGCTGCACACTTCCGCGCGGCCAATATCAGAAGTGATGCGGCAATAGTTCCTTCAGTATTAAGGATTTGTGATCCAGATACAAAGAGTTGCTTAACATGGTTCAAAATTTATTGGACGAGTATAGATCTAAGTTATCCTGGGTATCTTACTGCCCTTATAATAGCATCATATTTTGGAGTGGAGGCGGTGGTTAAGCAGCTGCTCGCGGTGGACGGCGTTGACGTCAACTCTAAGGACAACATGTACGGTCGGACGGCACTATCGTGGGCAGCAGAGAACGGGCACAAGACAGTGGTTAAGCAGCTGCTCGCGGTGGACGGCGTTGATGTCAATTCCAAGGACAACGAGTACGGTCGGACGGCGCTGACGTGGGCGGCAGATAAGGGGCACAAGGCGGTGGTTAAGCAGCTGCTCGCGGTAGACGACGTTGATGTTAATTCCAAGGACAACAGCGGTCGGACGGCGCTGACGTGGGCGGCAGAGAAGGGGCACAAAGCGATGGTTAAGCAGCTGCTCACGGTAGACGACGTTAATGTTAATTCCAAGGACAACAGCGGTCGGACGGCGCTGTCGTGGGCGGCATGGCGCGGGCACGAGGCAGTGGTCAAGCAGCTGCTTGCGGTGGACGGCGTCAACATTAACTCCAAGGACAACGGCGGTTGGACGGCGCTGTTGTGGGCGGCAGAGAACGGGCACAAGGCGGTGGTTAAGCAGCTGCTCGCGGTGGATGGCATCAACATCAACTCTAAGGACAACGGCGGTCGGACGGCGCTGTCGTGGGCAGCAGAAAAGGGGCACGAGGCAGTGGTTAAGCAGCTGCTTGCAGTAGACGGTGTCGACATTAACTCTGAGGATGACAATTATGGTCGGACGGCGTTGTCGTGGGCGGCAGAGAAGGGGCATGAGGCGGTGGTTAAGCAGCTGCTTGTGGTAGACGGCGTTGATATTAACTCTAAGGACAGCGACGGTCAGACGGCGCTGTTGTGGGCGGCAGAGAAGGGGCACGAGGCGGTGGTTAAGCAGCTGCTCGCGGTGGACGGCGTTAACGTTAACTCCAAGGGCGGCCTGTACTGTCGAGCGGCGCTATCGTGGGCGGCAGTGAACGGGCGCGAGGCAATGGTTAAGCAGCTGCTCGCGGTGGACGGCATTGACGTTAACTCTAAGGACGGCCGTCGCGGTCGGGCGGCGCTGTTGTGGGCGGCAGAGAACGGGCATGAGGCGGTGGTTAAGCAGCTGCTTGCGGTAGACGGCGTCAACGTTAACTCTAAGGACAGCGGCGGTCAGACGGCGCTGTCGTGGGCGGCAGAGAAGGGGCATGAGGCGGTGGTTATGCAGCTGCTTGCGGTGGATGGCATCAACATCAACTCTAAGGACAACGGCGGTCGGACGGCGCTGTCGTGGGCAGCAGAAAAGGAGCACGAGGCAGTGGTCAAGCAGCTGCTTGAGGTGGACGGCGTTGATGTCAATTCCAAGGACGAGTACGGTCAGACGGCGTTGACGTGGGCGGCAGGGAAGGGGCACGAGGCGGTGGTTAAGCAGCTGCTTGTGGTGGACGGCGTCGACATTAACTCTAAGGACGACCGCGGTCAGACGGCGCTGTCGTGGGCGGCAGAGAATGGGCACAAGGCGGTAGTTAAGCAGCTGCTCGCGGTGGACGGCGTCGACGTTAACTCTAGGGACAGGCACGGCAGCCGGACGACGCTGTCATGGGCGGCAGAGAAGGGTTGTGAGGCGGTAGTTAAGCAGCTGCTTGCGGTAGATGGCGTCGACATTAATTCCAAAGACGACAATTACGGTTGGACGGCGCTGTTGTGGGCGGCAGAGAATGGGCATGAGGCGGTGGTTAAGCAGCTGCTCGCGGTGGACGGCGTCAACGTTAACTCTAAGGACAAGCATGGCAGTCGGACGGCGCTGTCATGGGCGGCAGAGAAAGGATACGAGGCGGTGGTTAAGCAGCTGCTTGCGGTGGACGGCGTCGACATTAACTCCAAGGACGACAATTATGGTCGGACGGCGCTGTCGTGGGCGGCAAAGAAGGGGTATGAGGCGGTGGTTAAGCAGCTGCTCGCAGTAGACGGCGTTAATGTTAACTCTAAGGACAAGCACGGCAGTCGGACAGCGTTGTCATGGGCAGCAGAGAAGGGATACGAGGCGGTAGTTAAGCAGCTGCTTGCGGTGGACGGCGTCGACGTTAACTCCAAAGACGACAATTATGGTCGGACGGCGCTGTCGTGGGCGGCAAAGAAGGGGTACGAGGCGGTGGTTAAGCAGCTGCTCGCGGTGGACGGCGTCGACGTTAACTCTAAGGACAAGCACGATAGTTGGACGGCACTGTCGTGGGCGGCAGAAAAGGGGTATGAGGCAGTGGTTAAGCAGCTGCTCGCGGTGGACGGCGTTAACATTAACTCTAAGGACAAGCACAGCAGTCGGACGGCGCTATCATGGGCGGCAGAGAAGGGGTACGAGGCAGTGGTTAAGCAGCTGCTTGCAGTAGACGGCGTCGACATTAACTCTGAGGATGACAATTATGGTCGGACGGCGTTGTCGTGGGCGGCAGAGAAGGGGCACGGGGCGGTGGTTAAGCAGCTGCTCGCGGTGGACGGCGTTGATGTCAATTCCAAGGACAACGAGTACGGTCGGACGGCGCTGACGTGGGCGGCAGATAAGGGGCACGAGGCGGTGGTTAAGCAGCTACTCGCGGTAGACGGCGTTGACGTTAACTCTAAGGACAAGCACAGCAGTCGGACGGCGCTATCATGGGCGGCAGAGAAGGGGTACGAGGCGGTGGTTAAGCAGCTGCTCGCGGTAGACAACGTTGACGTTAACTCTAAGGATAAGCACGGCAGTCGAACGGCGCTGTCGTGGGCGGCAGAGGACGGGTATGGGGCGGTGGTTAAGCAGTTACTCATGGTAGACGGTGTTAATGTTAACTCTAAGGATGACAAAGGTCAGACGGCGCTATGGTGGGCAGCAGGGAATGGGCATGAGGCGGTGGTTAAGCAGCTGCTTGCGGTAGACGGCGTCGACGTTAACTCTAAGGACAACGATTACGGTCGGACGGCGCTGTCGTGGGCGGCAGAGAAGGGGCACAAGGCGGTGGTTAAGCAGCTGATCGCGGTAGACGGCGTCAACGCCAACTCCAAGGACATCTACGGTCTAACGGCGCTATGGTGGGCGGCATGGAATGGGCATAAGGCGGTAGTTAAGCAGCTGCTCGCGGTGGATGGCATTGACGTCAACTCCAAGGACAGCGGCGGGCAGACAGCGCTATCGTGGGCGGCAGAGAAGGGGCACAAGGCGGTGGTTAAGCAGTTGCTCGCAGCGGACGGCGTCGACGTTAACTCTAAGGACGACAGAGGTCAGACAGCGCTGTCGTTGGCGGCAAGGAACAGACACGAGGCGGTAATAGAGCTACTGCAACCTCGTAGTAATCCATCTTTATAATCTACCTTTTTAACCTCTTCCCCGCCCACCTCCTATTATTTGCGTTTTCTTATATAATACTCAGGTATGGCAAATAAAGAGCCCTAAAAAGCGGAAGAAATTGCTTTAGGGGGTGTTCGGTTGCAGCTCCAGATTGAATCTGGAGGCTTCAGAACCGAGTTGATCTGAAGCCTCAATCTGATCTGGAGGCGTGTGTTCGGTCAATCTGGCGACTTTCTGATCTGGAGCTCCTCCAGATCGGCAGCCGCGTCAAATTCGCACGCTTTACCGTATATAGTAGTTAAACTTGAGCTCTTGGCGTCAGATCAATCTGGAGCTTTTTTCTCCAGGGCAATCGTCAAGTTGAATCTGGAGCTCTGCTCGTGCGCCTGTCCGATTGCCCACCATGCCCCATCACCACCACCTTTACCGACGACGGTATTACTGCAGCAACTGCAAGCCCTATACGATGTCCTCTTCTTAATTCTCGCTGTCGCCGTTCAGATCCGACCAGTCGGCGTTCGTACTCAACACACCGATATACGGCGGGGGACGTCGTGGATGACGCAGTTGCTCTATGGCCACCCACAGAGGCTCTACAATTTGACGAGGATGCGGCCAGAGGTGTTTAGGAAGTTGCTCGAATGGCTTCAAATCAACGGCGGCTTAAAGGATACGAAGCTTCTATCGGCAGCAGAGAAGCTATTAATATTCCTGCTAATATTTTCTAATAATCAGTCATACCGGTTGGTTTGTGAGGAAACGCAGCACGCCATATCAACAGTTAAGGAGTAGGTAATGCATACTTTAATATAGTTTTTTTGCCGGAGCTGATTTAGTATATAGAGCAGTATATGCAGTTCTTCCTGGGCTCGTTAAATTGCATAAGGAGCTCGTCAATCTACCCAAAAATACTACGCCAGATGACATTGTGGATGACCCAAAGCGATATCCATTCTTCGCCGATTGTATTGGAGCGCTTGACGGTACGCATCTACCGATTGCAATTAAAGGCGGGTATAAACGGCAAGCTCCCTGGCGCGGTAGGAAAGGTATATTATTATTAATTCTATTTAACGTCTGATGCGGTCCCCTTCTGGGTCCATGCAGACTAATGCCGTAAAGTAGGTACAAAAAACCTCCAAGGGAGACGTGAGAGGTAATACAGTATACACCCCCCTAGGTGACACCTGTACTACATCAATGGGAGGAAAAATACCGTTAGGTCGCCGCTCTGGGACTCCTACGAGTGCCCTGATTGCCTATCTTGCCCTGTCTGCCGCTCGTACCATGCTTCCGTGACTTTGTAGATTGCCGTAAGATTGCCGTATGCCTGCCCTTCCTGCCCTATATGCGTATACACGTCGCCTATGGTCCTCCTGCTTGCAGCATGAATCCAGTCCTGTATGACCTTCTACCCTAAAGGAACTTCCACCAATCCAATTAGGTGGAATCGCTTCACAACAAAAGCTGTAGCAAGTGAGACATCCAATTGATCCAGAGACTCTATGTTTGCGGATACTGTGTTACTGGAAGAAAGAATAACTGTGCTTGTGTTCTCCCGAATGGTGAGATAGGAATTCCGTAGCTGCACAAAAGCGTCCTGGCTGGCAACCGCGAAGAACAAGCGAGTAAGGAGCCAGAGCCTATCAGAATTGTCCGACGAGTTGCGGTCAGCAAAGGTTTGATATATCTCTATCAACGGAAATTTGCAGTCATGGATGGGTGGAATCTCCTTTAGAGTTTGTTTCTGTAGCCTCTTGGCCTTGTGGGAGTGCTGATCGTTAACTTTTCGTTTGCTCCGAAGCCGCTCTAATGTCGTCCTTCCAGCAGACCTGGTAATCGCTGCGTTCGGTGTTTTGGTAGGCTTAGCTCGTTGTAGTTGCTTTTTGTTCGCAGGCGATTGTGCTCCTTCTCTCTGGTATGTTTTGCTTTGTTGAGACTCTTCACGGTATTGCTCGTCTACCTAAGACAGCGACTGTTCTTTCTCTCCTTTTTGGTTATCCGTACAATTATAGGGTTGACTACTAGGACTTTGCTGCAATGTCTCCGCACTTTAGATTTATGAGTTTGTAGCTGCGGAGGGGAACTGGTTTTCCGTACAGGACGAAGGGTGTTAAAGAGAAGGCGCGGGAGACTTTTGGGGGGTCGTGTTGACGCCTTGAGATGGCGTTGAATTACCGTCATGAAAGGAAAACTGATTAGCAGTGCTTGCCTTGGTCTGTTCAGCTAGCTCACCTATAGGTGAAGGGGACAAGCTAGAAGCCAAAAGGAGCTTGCTGAGATCGATGAAATCACTATTACAATTCTATAAATCTTCTTCGAACAAGTCTCTGATAGCAATATGGCACATGGCTACAGAATCAATAGCTGCGGAAAGCATAAGCGCCTGATTACAGATTAGCTGGGAATACTTTGGATTTGTGTCTAAGAGCCAGTTAAGCTTGAAGCAGACATTATGTTGAAGGATCGTAAGTTTCTATAATAGCTACATTAGTTATGAAAATTGAACGCGAAGGGGAAGTAAAGAAGGCATACATTTTCTATCTCGGTACTGATAGTATCGATCGGCATGCCTTGAGTCGGTTTGTTGCAAGTGAGGGGATTGTGGTTTGAAGGCGGACACTACGCTTGCGCGCGCAAGTGGAAGGTGGCAGAACAAAGTCACCTGTGGAGACTAAGCATGGGTCTCGGCTCATTAACCGCCCGAATATTTTAAGCAACAAAAGGCAGATCCAGCCTTGCAGGGCAACAGCTCTATTAATAACCATCATTAATAACGATCGCTCTAGGTCGCACATTTAAAATCCCAAACGAACCCACCTCCTATAGTCATGGCGGCCGACTCTACAGCGCCACCTTTCTCTGGCTAAGGAAAGAGGCTTTGGTTAAATGGATAACACCCCACGTAATGATTGTGCCGGAGCTTTAACCACTAATGTCTGGGAAACGCCACGAAAACAACCCTGTGGCCGGAGCGGGTCGGCCGCCCTCCCTGCTAGCGCTGGCAAACTACTCAAGAGCTTCGGATGACACCTTGCGTTCATGAATACGCCGAAACCATCCCACCCCTAGTGGGATATACGGTTCAGTTGTAGCGCAGGTCTTGGCACGTGGAGAACCCGGCCACGTACAAGGGTATGGCTAGTGTGGGTCGGCCACCCTCCCTGCGACCTGACATTCAGTACAGAAACTGCTTTTATAACCGTTCTGCATCTATTTTAAATGCTGACCTTCTCCTACTCGCTCGGCTTAATTAACGGATCATTAGTTGTAGGATTCTCTTCCTTTTCCTTTAATGTTCTTACGACTGATTTTCCTCCTTAAGGTATATATCTACGGACTGCTATTCATGACAAGTGTTGGCAGGCTCGAGCCAAGAGATGGCGCAGCCCACACCTCAAACTGAGCCCACCTGCCTCAGCCTTTGACTCTCACCTTCACTCCTCTGCACAACATTTTGCGTACCTTCTCTCTTTTCGCTTTAGCTGCCAGCTACTGTCTGTTATCACGTAATCCACTAACTGGAGACGAAGCATTGGCACGGTACTTGATTCAAAGCGCGATGCCAAGGGTGCGGCGATGGCTCCACAAATCCAGGAGCGGTGTTGGCAACTCTGAATCTTCAACGACCGACGCAACCGCTCTATCACGCGGAAAGACGTTTCCCTGTGGCATCAAGTTGCTCTACGATGCAGGAAACAGCGTAGCAGAGTAAGTATGCTTCCCTGTCACTTGCGGGTCCATTCGTGCTAGCCTGCCTAAACCAGAACCCCATTGAGCCATCGACCTATCTGTTGACTGACCGCGTTTAAAAATACAGTATTATATTCGTACATGGCCTGACCGGAGACCGCGACAAGACATGGACGGCAAAGGCTGCTACTGCGCCATGGCCTCAAATTCTCCTCCAACGCAGGATCCCCTGGGCGCGCATTCTTACATTTGGATATGATGCTTATGTTACGAACTGGAAAGGCATAGTCTCAAAGAACAGAATTGGGAACCATTCTATGAATATGCTTACTACTATCGCAACGTATCGAGAGAATGATGATACCGTAAGATTGGCCAAATTGTTATAGTATGTGGCTTACAATAGTAGAATAACCGCCCTATTATTTTTGTGTGCCACAGCTTAGGAGGCCTTGTTTGTGAGGATGTGCGCCCACTAGCTTCTTTAAGAGCGAGGCAGTACTAATATTTGCTCTAGGCATTGGTAGTAGCAGGACAAAGGCCAGAAAACCACCTACGTAACATCCTCTGCTCGACTCGTGGCATCATATTCCTTGGCACCCCCCATCATGGCGCAGGTCTAGCAAAGTGGGCTGAGATGCTAGCTGGATCAATTGGAGTCTTAAAGCAGACGAACTCTGAAATCCTTGCAGTTCTTAAGACCGACTCGGAGATCCTTACACGCATCCAAGATAGCTTCCATGCTATGATTAGGTCGCGGAATTATGATGGGCTTAGGCCAATTGAGATTACTTGTTTCTTTGAGGAATTACCTTTGCCAGGCGTTGGCGTAGTAAGTTCAAGCTGCGTATCCCGTGTTGTTCTTACCTACTAAAATGTCATTGCAGGTAGTGCCATCCCACTCGGCTATTCTACCTGGCTATATTCCTATTGGAATACGGGGTAATCATATGGATATGACAAAGTTTGAGCACGAAGAGGATCCAGGATTCATAGCTGTTGCTGGGGAGCTTCGCCGCTGGACGAGAGGCTTAAGTACACCTAGCAATGGCCTGGTAGCTGGTGAAGCGATACCACGAGAAACAGAGGTAAAAATACAGCAGGCACCATATTGTGTGTAGCGAACCGTATTAACCGGTCGCAGACATTGCTTAACTTAACATTGTCTACTTCGCCCTTGCGTTCACCAGGGGAATCGGTATTAGTTCAAAGAAGTAATTCTTCGAGTAAGGCGGCCGTCGAGCGCATAGATCAGACATCTAGTGGATCACAAATCGAACGGACAATTACCGAATCTGCGTTACCGAGCTATATTGTTCCTGGATGGACTATCCTCCATGCCGCAGTCAGAAATGGAAATACCGAGGGCGTAAAGGCTGCCTTAGCTGCTGGCATATCTCCGACTTGCGAAACCGATGATATGGCCTGGACTCCACTCTGGGTAGCTGCTTGCAGAGGATATCTAGAGATAACCGAAATCTTGCTCAGCGCCGGGGCTAATGCCAACGGAACGACCAGGGATGGCCGTACCGCGATTTGCGAAGCCGCGAATATTGGTGCAACGGAGATTATTGAACTCCTGATTAAACATGGAGCTGATCTGGAACTCTCGCATACTGAATTTGCAGACACACCACTAATCAATGCTGCGGGTAAAGATCATATTGCTGCCTTCAAAGTCCTTCTCACTGCCGGCGCCAATATTCGCGCATCTCAGATTGGCGGGTGGACTGCCCTTCACTATGCGCTTCTAAATAAAAATTCGGAGATGGCTTTTATGATTCTTAAGTATTCTCCAGATGTTAATGCAGCTACTAAAGGCGGTGTGCGAGCATTACACCTTGTTGCTTTGGCTGGTATGGCGAGTCTTGTAAGCCTGCTTTTAGACATGGGCGCCGAAATAGATGCAGGTGATATTAATGGATTGACCGCACTGAGAGTTGCAGTGCAGGCAGGGAAGCTAGAGATGGTGAAAATGCTAGCAGAGAGAGGTGCGAAAACTGATGTTGTCGATGGCCCGCAACAGCATACCTTGATAGATATAGCGCTGATGCTGGGGCATACAAGCGTCTATCTATATCTTCAAAAGCTTTCAGCGGATTCACGAAAGCCTTAACTTCGCAAGTGGTTTTAATTAAACAATTTATATGGCACGTTACAGTGGCTTTACTAATTGTTTAAATCCTTTATTTATTACATAGCCGTTCAAAGAGCTAGTGATTATCGATAGTATAAGCAAGATATTTACGACTGACGATACTCTCCCGTCTTTATATAAGCTTGCTTGTGACTAATATCTAATAATAATTAAAGTGATTGGTCGCCAGTACAAGCAGGGAGGGTGGCCGACCCGCACCGACCACACCCTTGTGAGGTGGCGTTTCCTAGACATTAGCGCGGTCAAAGCTACGATCCAGGACGTTTACACCCAGGCCACCCTCTTGTGAGGAATGGGCTTTTTTGACGCGGATGAAGAGAGAATCTGGGGTAGGCGTCGTCGCTACCGGATAGAATGCAGATGGTTCGGTGCTCCAAGCACAGCCACAACCAGACAAGATCTCGGTACAGGAGGGTCCAGAACCGGGCTCTCGGAGCGGGGTCCATTGCGGGAACTAAGACTGGACCCACAGCAAGCGCAACCCAGGCCTGCTTGGGACCTTGGACGAGGCATACTCACCAGCATGCGCAGGGCTTGAATATGAAACCATGAAACCATTCTCTGTTGCAGAACGCATGCAAGGAGCCGCTGGTATATCTATCACTCCATGATTCAGAGCGTTTTCGTGCTTGTGTAGGTTCGCGATTCCCTCTTTTGCCCTTGTGGGCCCTTTTCCATTCACGGTTTTGGATCCTGACCTATCTACGAAGGGAAAATGATGGAACGACCCCGGGCTCCACAGTCAAGAATATCAAAATAGTATTCCAACCTCACTGGATGTTGTAACACATCAGGGAATAAGTACATGTGGCAAACGTATTCCAATGCTAAGGTGTCAAACACGATTACAAGCAGCAACCAAAGCCGTGTGCATTTTCCCTGAGGAGCATTAGATTCACGTATCCTCATAATCGGGATCATCCTCCGCTACACGCTTCGCGGCTCTCTTCTCTTGCTCAATATACCACGCTTCATCATCAGAAGCTATCCACTCTGGGGGTGTTTCTGATCTTTTACACTTCTTAACTCCAGGAAGGCAATCTCTGATAAGCGCTTTTCGCCCTTGGATCTTTTCCTCTGCAACAGCGAGGAACTGACAAAGCTGTTGCGTGGACAAGGATATCTCTCGATCTCCGGAACCAATTTCATTGTTTGTGAGCGCTTTACAAGAAAAGTCGGATAGCCGAAGTCGTAGACCTGGATAATCCGTAGGGTTTCCTTGATCGTCACGGAACGCCTGTAAATGTCAAAAACCGTAGACGAAAGCATACTGTCTCAAGACAGAGCATACCTTATCCGCAATTTCTTGAACCACTCGTAACTCATACCCATCAGCAGTATGGGCCAGATTAGTCCGCCACACCGACAACGTCGCCTTGCGCGAACCTTTCTTGCCGTATTCAATGTCCAGGCCAACAACGACCCGTACGTTGGCATCCGAGTCCAGAAGATAGTCATCAGCAAGCCGGCCCAGCCTCTTCCTTTTCTGCGAATATGCTACTTCAATTATAACTCCCGGGTATTGTGCATCATCATGCCAGAAAGAGGCATCTGGCTCGTATTTCGACTTTGTGCTAGACGGAGCGCCGTCAACTGGAAAAGATATCTCAGTCGATCGGGCTGGCCGTACCTTCTGCGCAAAGAGGGCTGCCCTATCCGATCCGCTGCGAATCACCTTCAACTGACTTCGAATTGCGTCCTCGACACCATCAATGAAGAGCTCGTGAACGCCAGTCGGCATGCGAACTACAAGTCGATGGCTCTCCCCATTGTAATCATATCTGTCCAATCTCTATCGTTAGTTGCCATTCCTATAGTTCCTCGAGCATACGCACCGTATCTTGTCTTGGACGTATCCAAATAGTGACTTGTCTCGGCTTAGCTGACGCTCTATCTCATCGTATTCTCCTTGAGCAAGCTGAAATTCCGTCCACGGGTGATGCTTGATATGTCTTCCAGCTTGGATATCCTTGAAAAGCGCGATGACTCGGGGAGCCTGCGCAAAGGCTTTCTCGTCGGTTGGTGGAGGCGTCAAAGGCGCGCCTACGAAGCTTGAAGGCGGTGTGATATGCTGGTGCTCTTTCAGAGAAGGTTGTGATGTAGACATAGGCGTATGTCATGCAATAGGAAGGCCCGCATCACAAAGTTGAACGGTGGTGGTCGCGAGAACTGGTTGGGGTCTGGGAGTTTCGGCACGGTTCAGTTGACTCAGCAACCGCGCCAAGCTTAACGCCGAGCAGCAGCGGCAGTGCATCACCGCCACAACGCCACACCTGAGAGAGTTGGTTCCAGTTGCCCACTCTACATTCCCCACAATCTTGAAAGTACACCTTCAACAAGGGTCTGGCCGGAACGGGTCGGCCAACCTTCCTACTAGCATAGGCGAGTTTGAAGTATTTTACGCTTCAATCACATGCTATAAATGCAGCTAATTATGCTGCCACTAAACCCGTTCTCGAGATCTAGTGAAGCTGTGATGCTGAGAAATCGATCAGCTGACCCCAGTCCGGATTAATTATAGGACGGACCACGTAAAGGGCCCTCTCATGAGCAGATGGAGTAGGATCGAATCAATCAATCAATGAATCAATCATAGCGCACGTCAGTGCGTTTCTTTTGAAATCGACCGTTTTCCATACAAATTCTGTCTGCGCGGTGGCTCACGCTAGCCATCCGCTTATGAGAGTCCCCTGATAGGCAGCAACCGATTAAACTTGCCCCGCCTTCCCAAACAAAAGTCTGAGAATTAACTCTCAACCCTAGATCGTTATCTCTATTAGCTACAGCTGAATCTATTCCGATGGATCAAGAAACGTGGGGGGATAGCTTATTCAAGGTACGTTTCAACAGTGGCTAGACATTATTATTGTAGCTAACGGCGTAGGTACAGAGGGTAAATATTCTAGAAGTGTAGTCTAAATTTCCTACTAATATACTTGATTGTAGGAAGTGAGTAGACCTGCGAGTATCAACTTGTGAGGCTGCTGCTAATCCTGTCGCGTTTGGTGGTATAGTATGTAAGTAGACCTGCGAATATGGACTTGTGAGGCTGCTGCTAATCCTGTTGCGTTTGGTGGTGCAGGGTGTAAGTAGACCTGCGAATATGGACTTGCGAGGCTGCTGCTAATCCTGTTGCATTTTGGTGGTGCAGGGTGTAAGTAGACCTGCAAATATCAACTTGTGAGGCTGCTGCTAATCCTATTGCATTTGGTGGTTCAGGGTGTAAGTAGACCTGCAAATATCAACTTGTAGGGCTGCTGCTAATCCTGTTGCGTTTGGTGGTATAGTATGTAAGTAGACCTGCAAATATGGACTTGTGAGGCTGCTGCTAACAGTGTAAGAGATGGATGGATTGGATCTAGATCCAAATCCAAATCCATCAAATCCATCGGATCTGGATCGAGATCCAAACTTTATCCATTCTTAATAGGTTGCCTGGGGCCTAGGCTTCAATTTTGCCGTATATTAAGCTAATTCTGGCGATTTTCGCCACTCACGTTACATAACGGCCTAGTGTGGTTTTCATTATAATCTTCAAGTTACATAACTACAGCTATTTGCTAAG
>Ga0307507_10003543_pt1 | contig 29996 bp, 8 predicted proteins | sample 7_EM_MG_FD_207223 | JGI IMG/M metagenome (GOLD analysis project Ga0307507, IMG submission 207223) | Populus trichocarpa ectomycorrhiza microbial communities from riparian zone in the Pacific Northwest, United States - 7_EM | ecosystem: Host-associated > Plants > Roots > Unclassified | place... | reverse complement strand
CCCCCCCAGCTAGATTTATAGCCGTTAATTAACGCCCGCTCACCTACCATATAAACCTCCCTACTGCGCTCGCCGCTACTACTAAAGCTGCTATTACTAATACTACTATAATACGGACGCTATATCCCCTACTATATATCTAGGGTATATCTTTATAGTAGGTTCCTAGCTTAAATAGAGGTCTTAGGGTTTATTAGGGGGCTTACCTTAAGGCCAGGGCCCTAAATATTAAGGCGGCCGTAGTGTAAAGCTAGGGTATAGTAGCCTTATAGGCTTATACGATATATATATAGGGCGGTGGCCTATTTATAGAGTAGATATTAGTCGTAGGCTAGTTACGCGGTAGCTATATTAACTACTATTATAATAGTAAAGGGGCGCACTACTTTTTTTACACCTATAAGTTAGTAATATAAATGATAAAAAGCATAACTAATAGAGATAATAGCGTCTGCCCCTACCGTAGCCACTACCGCCACTACTATCACCTTACTAATTTGCTGCGGCGGCCCTTCCTTCCGCACTTTAGCTCCTCCCATTACTACTACCGCCAATAATAATAATAATAATAATAATAATAATAATAAAGAAGAAGAGAAAGAGGCCCTACCTACCTGTATCTGTCCTAGCTCTAAATAGGGCCAGTAAATTATAGGGCCACTTCGATATTTAGCGGTTTTATTTAAGAAGAAGTTAGAGAAAAATAAGGATAAGAATAAGGAGTAGGGAAGAGGTAAAGGGGGGGGAGGGAAAGAAAAATAGGAGGTTTACTAGACCCTATAGGGTATTTATAGAGGTTTTACTAGCTCTATAGGGAGGTTATAGAAATAGTTATATAATAAAATAATGTACCTTATTATAAAAGCAAAACTTCTAAATATATAATATTGTTTGTTTTTATTTTATTTTGGGAAAGCAGTACTAAAATATTAGTTATAGTAGTAACCTAAAATAGGGCAATATAGAGCTAACCGTGTATAAAAACCGGCATCCGTAAACCAACGTCTATAAAGTTAAAGGACTAACCCTATAACCTATTTATAGTTATTATAAAAAATAAATAGATAGAAAACTACTGTTAACTAATAATAAACAGCAGCTCGCCTTTTATAGAAGACGGCTTAATCTATAGGATAGTCTATAGCTAATTAATAAAGGTACTGCTAAGAATACAGGCTTTAAAACAGCGGCGGTCTATCTAGGTATAAATTATATAGGTACCGTTATAGGGGCCCTTTTTAAAATATAGGTTCTGTAAATGTATTATTAAAGCGCTAACTTTAATGTAGAGCTATATGGGAGAAAGGTATATATGGTTAAAGCTCTACAAAAGCTCTAGAAGGGAGAAGTTTTAATCTTTAGATCGTCGTATTCTATAGTATCCGTAAAGTAAAAAATAGACTTAGGGCCATTAAGAGAGTAGAGAATAGTATTATTAATAGCAGCAACGGTGTCGTTATAGATAGTTAAAATAGTACGGCTATAGAACGTATAGAGATTAGTATACGCCTACTATAAAAGAGTGGAAGGGTAAATAAAGTTAAAAAAGGATATAGACTAGTAAACTAGGCAGTACTAATAGGTAACTAAATATGGCTAGTAAGAGTAGGGTTATAAGAAAAACTATAGACCTAAATAGCAAAGCGCTAATTTAGCTCGCCTTTTAAAACGCGTATATTCTAGTATAGCAATAGAAATTAGAGGGAAGGCTATAAAAGGGACTGCTGTAAATAGACCGCAACAATATTAGCATAGATCACCCGTTTTACAATAGGCAGAATTTAGTAAAATTATTACCTAAAATAATAGGAACGCCGCTAAAAAGAGCCTAGGTATTAGAACGGACGTCTATAAGTATATATTATATATCTTTAAAGCAGTAATAGTACTATATTAGTACTTTGTTCTAAATTATAAGGGTAGTAAAGTATAGTAACTATACTAGCTGGGAGTCTTTAGACACGCTACATATAGATTCCTTATATAGATTAATAGGAATGCAAAAATAGGAGTAGGTAGTTTGGCCACTAGGCAGTAAAAGGGCAACTATACTAAAAGAGGTAATATAGAGAATAATACAGTAGTGGGAGCGGTAGTAGTGGCAGATATAGTAGTAAAGAAAGGTTTTACTAGTATTTATAGAGCTCTATAGGGAAAAATGGTTAGTTTATAGGTCTATATCTATAGCGGGAGTAACTATAGTAAAGTAGGCAGTCTAGTTATAATTTAGCTAAGAAAGTAGCTCCGTAAAAAGGTGGCCTTTTTTAGTAGTACTATAATTAAGCTTTATGGCAATAAGTGAGTTACTATCTATAAGGTCTTAGCGGTACTATAATAAAGGTAGAAAGTAATTTATAAGAGTTTTACTATAGTTTATAAGTACCCGCTAGATAAAATATAGGCCATAATCTAAATATATATAATTATTATTAGTTAGCAGAGTAGGCTACCGCGCTAAAATATAAGGGAAATTATTATAAAGAGATAATTTAAATTTTACCTAAAGGGTAGGCGGGTTAGCTATAGGGCTGTAAACTAAGACAGTTATAAAGAAAAACTGTAGCTAGGTACTAGTAGTAAATATAGATGCTTTCTATAGGTAGTTAACCTATTTACGGTTATTATTAAGTCCTAAAGCTATATAGACAGCTTAAAAAGTTAGGCAAATAGTACCGGCGACAGTATAGAGGTACTTAAAAGAGGTAGCGCTAGGAATAACGGTAAGTAGTAGCTATAAGTAATACTATTTACTAGTAATGAGGCTATAGTAATATATACGGCCGATAAGGGTATCCTTTAGGCAAGCGCGGCGCTATTACTGCTATATTTTTACTATAAAGGTATATCTATAAAGGAAGTCCTAGTAAAGCGTAGTACAACCATTTATATTTTTAGTATTATACTAAAACTAAGCAGTTAAAGTCAAATAGGCTATCTTAAGACGCTATTATAAGTTCTCTATAAACTTATCCGGCTAAAAATAAACAGGTTATTAGCTAGAAAGGTATATAGTAAAGTATATTACGGGGAGTATTTCTTATAAATAAGAAACTTAAATAACCGCTAGACGACTTCTATAGGGCCAATATATCTATTATAAAGGTACTTACTAATTTTGTTATTATTTTCTAAGAGCTATATATTTATATATTTATCTCTTTTATAGCCTATATAGAGGCGTAGACTTTAATATTAATATAGGCCCTATACTTTACGCTAATATACGGATTATATGGTACTATATAGCAATTATTAAGGTCTATAGTAGCGCCATTACCACCCAGTATACGGATAGGCTATAACTATAAATTATCGCGGCGCCAATATTAAGGGTATTTATTATTATACACGACTGTTATAGGGCAGAATAGCTTTAGAAACTACTTTAAGTAGGTTAATAAACACCCTAAAGCACTAGCAACTATATAGGTACAGTTTAAATTGGCAGTACCGTGGGGCCTATAAACTATTATAGTCCGTATAATATCTATAAAACGCCTAATAGGGTTATCTTAGTGCTATAAAATCTCTGCAGATATATAGCGGTTAATAATTACCAGATCTATAAATAAATTACGGTCCTATAGATGTAAAAAGAGAAAAGGATAGAGATTTAGTAGGCCCCGTTTTTAATATTTAATAGTTTAAACGTAGCTAAGAAATTTACTAAAATTCTACTTTCTCTTAAGGTTGTTAAAAAGGTAGTTAACCTTTATATAGAAAACACGGGTAACTAAATCAAGGCGGCTCATAGTGTGAGAGGGTACGGTGTCTCTCCAATAGGAAGTCACGGTGTAGTTAGTCAGTTAGTTAGTCAGTCAGTTAGTTAGTCAGTCAGTCTATCGGTCGGTCGGTCGGTTAGTTGGTTAATCAGTCGTAATCAGTCAGTATTAATCAGTAGAAAGCAGTTAGTAATAAAGAAAGAAAAGAATGTATTCCGTGTAACTGGTAGGGTTGTTATGTCTAAGGAGGGAAGCCGAAGGCTCTATAAATACAGGAAAATGCCAAGATACTAAGCATGGGACATTTTACCCCACCACAATAGTAGTTTAGAAAGGTAAATGCTCGCTTATAACTTCGTCCTATTATAGATTAGCCATAAAAGTAATAAATAGGCTTAGATGGCCGTAACGGCGGATTATAGCTATAGCATTATAGTAGCACTGGCCGATAAAGCGGGCGCTATCTATATAGTTTAAAGAAAGGATAATATAGCGGCTAATAGAATTAGCGTTAACATCTTCGTAGGAAATAGTATCTATAATACTGTTATATAGGTCCGCGTAGGGGTTAAACTAGTAAAAATAGATATAGTTACCTTATTTTAGTTATATAGAGCCTAGGCGTTAACTACGTACTACTAAAAAAGCTAGTAAAAGGCAAACGGTATAAGTTTGGAGCCGTTATAGACATAAAGGTAAAACTAAAAATAAGCTTGCTAGGTAGCTAGTTATACTAGTGGGTATAAAAATCGCTATAGAGCTATATGTCCTAGCGCTAGCCATGGTCACTATAAGGGAAGAGCAATATATAGTGCAGCAGTATATAAGCGGCGTAAATTAGGCTAATATAGCAGTAACGTAGGGGCTTATTAGGCGGCCTATAGTTAGCAAGAGTAATCTTACGGTAGCTAGAATTTTTATACTTATTAGGAATAACAATAGCAACCTTATTAGCTATAGGTAGATTTTTATAGCACTAATTAGCACCTGCTTTAAAAATCAGCTTTATTTATAGGTTAAAAATAATCTATAATAGAGTAGACGTAGTTTACACCTAGAGCCGTTTTATAGTAGTTTAGTATAATATAATAAAAGGACTGTGAATCTTATATAGCATATTAGCAAGACACTATAAAATATCTATATTAAGCTACAAATTAGTCTATAAATAGATATTAGTAGTATAGGCGAGGTTATAAAAGTAAAGCTAAGTATATTAAGGTATAGCTCTAGAGGGAGCTTTTATAGGCCTGTTAGGATTATACAGTTTATTATAAATCTGGAAACAATTAATACCGGCTAAAGTAGCGCCACGGTTAATAACGATGTAGTTAATAGAGGTAAAAGCTAAAGCTATATTATACAAATGGAGCTAGTCCTAAAACGTATAAGCGAAGTATTTTTAGAACTATAGTAGGGTTTGTAAATACTGCGGCGGGAGTCTAAATAAAGGTAAAATAATATTGCTTTGCTTACGGCAGCTCTTAAAGTAAGGCTTTTTAGCCTATATAGAATTTATCTATTTATCTATCTAGTATAAAGCTTTGCAGTAATTATAGGCCGTATTTATAGGCCCAATATTTAACTAGTCCGCAATAGGGCGGACTATAGTAGGCCGTCGCTAGATTAATACGGGCGGTCGCGGCTAGATTAATGTAGGGAGTATAAGAAGGCGGGAAGTAGAGGGAGAAGTAGCGGTGGAAGCAGCGGCAGAAGCAGTAGCAGTAGTTATAATTTGGTTTATAGGCTGCGGAGGGCCTATTAAAGGTCGTCGGGACTGTTGGTTTCTTTTCTCCTATATATATAAAGTTAGAAAAGCAGCAACTAATAAAAGAGTAAAAAAAGGATTAACCTTGTAAGATTTATAGTTCTTATACGCAGCTCCAAGATAGTTCGTTATAAAGTTAGCGGAAAAGCGATACTAATTATAGCTAGCGCAAAATATACAATTAGAAGGCATTTAGGCAGTAGGTAGAAAGTAGTAACTAAGGCAGTAAATATAGAAGAGAGTAGTAATAAAAGTAGTAATAAGGGGCAGAAAAGAGGTCTAAATTTAATAGAGTAGCACGTAAGGAATTAGATAACTAAGTTTTTCTTAGTAGCCAATTAAAGCCGCCAAGCCTCTTTAAATAGTATAATATAGATATATACTGTATATATACTATATATATACATTCCTTATATCTAAAAAATATTATTAGTCTGCTTTTACCATATATACATTCTTATATACTACGATATATATACTATCTTTCTAATTATATAATACTATAGTAGTAGCTATCTATAGTAAGTATATTACATATATATATAAGCTCTACTTTTTTATGCCTTCTTTAAGCTTCTTATCTACTTTTACTACCTAGTATAGATAACTACTATACTTTTAGGGAAGCGGTAAATGGACACCCCCTAATTGATACGTGAACACCTCCCAATTAATACACAGATACCCCCTATTAATTAAGTTTAGTTCCTTCCTAATTAAGTTAAAATATTACGTAAATTTAAGTTGTTTGCATCTGTACGCGAAAATCAAATTGTTAAAATATAACTTTTATAACTATAACACCTTAATTGCGCTGTACCTTATAAGGCGCCGCGTGAACTTATTTAGGTGCTGCTACCTCTACTTAATGTCTACGAACTGCCTCTACAAGTACGCCTGTGATTACGCCTGCGCCTACACCCACGCCCGCACCCGTCGCGCGCCCATACCCAAAACATTACCTCGCATTTGCCTTACCTATCCCCACCCTAGCCTCTAACTGTTAAGCGCCGCCGCAGCCGCCCAGCTGGCTCTATTCGCGTTGATACATCAACTTATCGCGAGCCATTAGCATTTAAACAGAATAACGGGTATACTACACGTAGGCGTAGGCGTGGGCGCGGTCGCCAAAGGTCTCAATAATCAATATAATTATAATTCACACCTAGATTTCAATTATCTAATAATTAAGGCCTGAAAAAGGAACACCAAAAGCAAGATCCGACCCATACTGTCCTATAGGGGTTCCTTTCCGTCTTATCTTGTCCGTACGGTCAAGCTGAGAATAAGGATCTCGTCTGTTACTAATGCAGCGGCGTTACGTCGTGGCTAGAGGGCGCTTTCAAATGCGTCGTCCTTGACGCCATTAGAACAGCAGAGTTTTCGCGGGTCTTGGCGCTTATTAACAACATAAGGCAACTCATTAAGAACAGAGGAATGGTCTTAAAAACTACCCGACGTCTCTCTACCTAGGCGCCGACCTAGGGCCACAAGCTAGCGCTTATATTTGCTAGTGGAAGCAATAGGAATCTAAGGAGACAACAGGGCACCTCTATACTTATTCCGCTCTAAGACTATACCTATAGTAAGGGCATAGGAAGAATCTTAACACCGTTAACTATATTTAGCAACGTTAATCCTCCCTTTCTATATAGCGGCGTTAACCTTTCTCTAGGCAGCGACGTTAATCTAGAACGGACCAAGAAAGAGCTAGGGGCACCCTTCTCTAGGCAGCAACGTTAATCCAAAACGAACTAAGAAAGAGCTAGGACGAACCTATATAGGCAGGCTAAAACGGACTTAGATGCAGGTGTTAGTTAAGATAGGAGGACAACAAGTTTAGTTAGTAGGCGGCTGAGGGACAGTAGCTACGCGGCGTCGAGTTATTATGGGCCCACGCCTGCAAGACACGGTCGGCCTATCGTTGTAAGAGCGTTATAGGTAACGCGAAGCAGCCAACGGCTATAGGGTGTGGTATATAATAGCAGCGACGGACGACTCTAGGAACCTTACCCCTTTACTAGGCTCTAACTCCTGGTGGACCTGTCTTGGAGAAAGGATTAATACCTTATTAACGACACTGTCTGTATAGCCCGAAAGGACAGATGCGCGTGTCGGTCTATTTAGGCAGGGGTAGGCTGTAAGGATAGGCTTATAGAGCAAATTAGGTGCACATAGGTAGGAGCTAGCTTTGTCCACCAGCTGCTGTGTTAACCGTGGCAAGGAACTAGGCAAGCAGTTTAGGCAAACTTGCTGTGTATAGTAGTTTTATAATGCATATATATTCTGGACTAACAGGCAAAGGAACGAGCCGTAAGGGCAGGGGATAGGCTAGGAGAACGTATTGGCATAAAAGTGCTCTGTAAAAACTACTTAGTTAAAGTCCTAGCGGTTCCTATAAGCCTTAGGGTAGAAAAGGGACGCTAGGTGAATAACACAGCAACTATATAGGAGATAGTAAAATATACGGAACGCCTTATACTGGGACTTGAGATTACCCAAATCTAATGGCTTTGATAGGAAAATGCAATCCAAGCATATAATAAGAATAATAAGAGGATATAAGAGTCACCAGAGACTTGCTAGGGAGACGCTAGTTAAATGCATAGCTCCCTTATTATTAGCACATATACACCAGAAATGTAAAAACTCCTTATCCAAAAAGGAATAATTATAAATGGCCTTATACAATACAAGGCTCTATAACTACAAACTACGCCTAGAACAATGCTATTGCTATATATAATAGGGACACACCTAATCCACATACGCAGCACAGGTGTGCTGCGGCTACTGTGCAGGCCCCTATAATCAGACTTGCTGATAAGTAAGCAAGCAAGCAAAACACCCCTCTGCTTGCTTGATTGCCCGATTTGGAAGCCCTCTGCTTGCTTGCTTGCTTGTTAGCCTCAAAATCATGTCTGCTTGCTTGCTTGCTTGCTTGCTTGCTAATTGCTTGCCAAGACAATAGAATTTGAAGTTCTATAGAAAATCCGCCATGGCTTCGCCCAGTAGCAGTATATTACCCACCAAGCTCCTCCACCAATCAATTGTAGTATAAGGTATAGGCTTGTTCGCGCGGCTTGGAGGCAGTTTATAAGGCAGACTCGGTAAAGGCAGCACGTATATCACAATCTTGGCGTGGTGTAGAGGATCGGGAGGTAGTAGAGGAAGGTATAGTAGCTGTTCCTTTATTAGCTATTAGCTTTATATAAATTAATAGACTTACTACCTTCTCTAGCGGCCTTCTTATAACCTATCTTCTTCCAAGAACGCGTGCATTGTAGAGCAGCAATTATCATTGGCTGCAGCCTAGATTAACGAGGCTCTAGTAGATTACCAGCTTCACTAAATTCTCGCTTATAATCTGAGCTTGTAGCTGGTATAGTTAGTATATTAAAGGCAAACTAGGCGAGGCGTGGAAACTTAATCTGCATCTGCCACCAGTACTTAATTAGATCCTGGGCCAACGGGTATTCCTTTAGTAGAGGATTAAGTAACTTCCACCACGCGTACTCGTCCTCGTAGACCATCTAGCTTAGTATTAAGGCACTAGAGTAGGCGTCAATATAACTATCACGGCCGGCGGAGGCTCGCATGCGCTTTAGAGGCGGTGCCTCTGGTTCCGCTAATAAAGGTAGTAAATGATCTTTATACTAAAGCCAGAGAGTTTAGAAGGCAGCGTCGCCGCTAATAATCCAATTAGGCCTGTCCCTCCACGCGTTCTGGCAGAAGCGTTTAAAATAAGGATGTAGAAGGACTGCTGCGTAATATACTGGAGTATTATTAAGCTTAAGGTAGTAGTCGTTTAGCTTTGCCCAGGCCACGTTTAGATTAATTATAAAATAATCCTCTATGGCTTCTTAATTCGGATAGTCCTCTGTTATAGCTTTAGTGACGCAATCCTTCTTTTCTTTGAAGACTCTAAGCAGCCAATTAAACGTAGGAATAACCTCCTAAATCGCGCCGTGTTTACCAGCCTTGCCTCTGCCTTCTACTAAGCTTGTGGCTTCTTTAAGAGGGCTAAGGATCTCCATGTATTCATTAATAATTGACCAATTGTATGCGTTCAAGCCGCCAACGGCGATATAGCGGCGAGGCTTGGGCACCTTCTTGCCTTTAGATCTAAGTGAGGCTGTTTCCTTTTTGTACTTTATTATCTGGTACTAAGCAAACGAATTAAGAGGCGCTTGGAGTTCAATAGCTCGTTTAAAGGCAGCATGGTAGCTATTCCAACGGGTCTTAATAGGCTTAATAAGCTGCTTAATTTGGAAGCCTTTCTACGGAGGCATGTTTTTATTGACTTAATATTGCTTAAATAGCTGTATAAGCTAAGGCGTGTTGATTGAATTAATAAGGTCATAAAGTGTTCCGAGCGGTCCTTCCTTTTGCCACTGCTCTAGGAACTCTTCTTCTTCTGGTATATTTGCATCCTCGTTTTCAAAAGCTTCTTTATTCTTACTAAACATAAGCTGCTGAGTAACTAGATTTAGGATATAGTAAGCGTAGCGGGCACGCCTATAGGCCTTATTAAAGCTAAATTTAACTGCCAGATAATCTAAACAAGTATTATTTGTATAGGCGTTGTTAGTAATAAAGTAGCCAAGCCGCTCCTTTGTAATTTTAAACGTATTAAAGATGTTGCTAATAACTTCCGCGTAGTTAATTCCTGAGTGCTGGCCGAGCTGCGTGGGTAGAGCAAGTATATAGTCCACTACACAACCTTCCTTGTTAAGGTGATGTATATATACACCAGTAAGAGCAAGCTTGCTATTGGGGGTCTGCCAGCCATTAAAGGATATATATAGGAGTAATCTGGAGGCAGCGAGAGTCTTAGTAATAGAGGGGAGGTACGCTTTATAGTCGGCTAGTACATAGTCTACTACCGCTTGATAATTGAGCTAGAGTACGCGCTTAGCCTTAGGATTTGCAATTTGTATTATATGGCGGAAAGATAAGGTTTCAAACTCTTATAGCGGGTGGTTGTTTTTGGTAAGCTAATTAATAGCTAATTACTTAAATATAGATGTATTAAAGCCGCTAATAATCGCGTTAGCAGCTTCTTAAGAGACATATTGGCCTGAAGCCTAAAGTTGCTTAAGAACGGTGTGCCCACGCTTTTTTAATTCAGATGTAATCTCTCCATTTTTATTGTATCCATAGCCAGGAGTATTTTTAGCAAGATGCGTTTAAGCAGCAGTATTAGCATTTAATATATCATAACAACCAGAACCTCCACAGTTAAGAATTTTATGTTGGTGGCAGTACTTACAGATAAAGATAATTTGCTCCAGCTTTACACGACTTTAGCACCTGTACCCATATTTATAAATAAAGCTAGGCGTCCGCTTTAAGCTATAATGGGGTTTTTGAAGATCCGGAAGCCGTTTCCAGTCAATACCATCGTAATTATCAACATTATTGTCGTCTACAAGCTCGGCTTCTGACGATAAGATTGTAGGGGCTAAGGGGTTTTCTGCAGCTATCGCGCTCATATTCGCGTTAGTTGGGTCCTGTGCCATAGTAGTAGCGGTGGCTAAGTAGGTTCTATTAAATTGGTGGAGTTAATGGCGGATAGGGATAGGAAGGTATTCATTGTTTACTATAAGCTGCGCGAGACTTTTAGTCGGCACGGAAAAACGTTTTAAATAGGCTTAGCGGTTACCCAAAAGGGCATGTTTACACTATTTGCATTACCTCGGCCACTCTAAAAACACCAAAGGTCTATCACCAACTACCGCTACTACTAAATTAACTATATACAAGCAATAAACAAGCAAGCAAGCAAGCAAACCCCCTCTTTGCTTGCTTGATTGCCCAAAATAAGGCCTCTTGCTTACTTGCTTGCTTACTACCAAGACAAGCAAGCAAGCAAGCAAGCAGGGTTTTGCTTGCTTATCAGCAAGTCTGCCTATAATATAAAACACTGCTTAAATTAAGACTAAATAAAATGCGTAAACTGTTACCGAAGCACACATAAGGCGTAGGAGAGAGTAGACTATATTAAATATAGAAGACGGAAGGCAAGGGCTTAACAGCTGCGGGAATAACTACACGCTAGGTTATACAAATAGAAATAACAGGCAATAAGCTAGGGGGACGTAGGTGCCTTCCTAGCATTCCCTACCTTTAATACTAGGGGGCTGGGCTAGCCATCCTAAGCCTTAACGGGCTAGAAGTGACGCCGCGTAATATTACTAGACTAAATAGGGATATAAGGGTTATAGGGGATATAAGGGAGAGGATGCCCTATAGGAAGACCCTTATAGATAGCTATAGCAAGCTTAAGACTAGGATAATTAAGAATTAGACTAAATACGGCAAATCTAACATTTGCAGCCAACCTATAAAGGGCATAAAGCTGACTAGTAAGACTAGGGGAAGAACTAAAGATGATAATAGATTTGGATATAGAAGCGCTAGTAGGAATATAAGATATGGGAATGGAAAGCCCTATACAAAATAAGTAGCGACTAGGGTGTAGATATAAGAGACAGAAGTTCTAAAAATCCTAGAGAAAGTGGAAATAGAGAAAGCAAAGAATAAAGGAGAGTTAAATAACCCTTACTAAGGTCTGCCACCTATCTATTATATAGTATAACTGCGGCAATACAAACCACCGCCTCGCAAGGCCCCTACTAGACAGTTTAGACCTAGAGAAATACTATATCCTTACTATATAAGAGCTGTATTATAATACCTATATATAATTAACATACTGCCCCTAAGGATTACAGCTTCTATATAAACTAAAAGTAGCTATATGTGTGTGCTTTATAATTAGCAAGGCTATTAGCCTATCTTTATAGTTATAGTAAGTAGTTAACCTAGATATTATAGTTATAACTGTTGGTATCACCAGGGATACCTATTCGAATAGGTCGGAGTCGTAGTCAAACAGTCTTTGCTGGTTGATACGATGGTTGATTCTTGATTGTTCTGATAAGGAAGGGCGAGGAGCTTAAGGCTCCTCGCCACGCTAGTGCCGCGGCGACACGTGACCACGTAACCACACGTGATATTGTCCCGACAATAACAATCCAGATATATAGGGGACCGGTATAAATTATTAATATGTATAACCCTAGGGTTAAAGGGGTCCCACAAATAAAGAATATTATATTAGTAATAAGCTTATTAAAAACCAAAGGCACAGAGTCTATTCTATTAGGAGATATAAACCTTTACTACCTACGGTGGGGGGGTATCTATATCGCTGCTAAATAATAGGTAGAGTGGCTACTAAGAGCTATAGACATCTAGGGCCTTAAGCTGGCCACTCCCCTAGGAGCAATTATGTGGCAATAAGGCACTGCTAGAAGTATATTGACCTTATATTTATAGACGATGGCCTATACTAGAGACTTAAAAGGTGTATCCCTAAAGAAGAATAGGTACTTACCTTAGACTATATCCCTATCCAGATATAGCTAGATTTGGATATTAAGGCGTAACTAAATAGTAAAAGATACGCAATAAGGAAGCTTAAGACAGACAGTTTCTTAATATAGTTAAACAACAACTTTAAGACCTAGAAGAAATCCACCTAATACTAAACAAGTGAGGCTTATTAGCCACCCCTAAGGAAATTAACCAAAGACTAGAAAGGATCTAGGTAGTAATTAAAAATAGGCTAGAAGAGCATTGCCTGGTCTTAAAACCGGGCCCCTACGCGCGATATATATGGTCCACATAATGCGCGGTTCTTGTGGCTAGCCAACAATGAATAAAAAGGAAATATATAAGCAGCCACAACCCTAAAGATGAGAGATAATATAAAGACATAAGAAACCAGCTAAAGAATACCCTAAAAAAAGAAGCAAGAAACAACTAGAGACGGTTTATAAACGAACATACTACTAACCTAAGCATCCCCTATAATAAGGGCCTTTGGACTATAGTAAGATGGGTAAAGAAAAAGGTAAAATACCTAGCAGAAGACCTACACCTACTACCCCTATAAAGAGTAGGCAAACTATAGGCCACAAGCAATAATAATAAGAAGGTAAAGATTCTTATAGAAAGATTTTTCCCCTAACTGGCTCTAGTAGACCTTAGTAATATTACTAGTAAAACACTAGTAACTTACTTAAGGGTTAACAGCAATATAACAACTAAAGAAATAGCTAAAACTATTAGTCGCCTCTTAAATAATATAGTACTAGGACCAGATAGGATCCTAAATAAAGCCTTAAAGACCTGTGGTCTACTTATAGCACCTTAGCTTATAGATATAGCTAGAGCATAATTTATAATAGGCTACTACCCACGACTTAGAAGATCTATAATAACGGTTGTTTTATAAAAAGAAGGTAAAGCAGACTATTTAATCCTAGGAAGCTACCGCCCTATTGCCTTAGAAAACACCCTAAGCAAGATCTTAGAAAAGGTTATAGTGGGCTATATAGTAGATATAGTAGAGGAACACACCCTACTACTACAAAGCTAAATAGGGGCAAGAAAGAATCGCTTAACACTATTAGCACTTATACTACTTGCTGCTACTATTAAAACTGTATAGGCTATGCGTAAGGACTTTATAGTATTAATACTTAGCCTAGATATTAGTGGCGCCTATAATAATATACCCTATAAGCGCCTCCTATATATCCTTAGGGTAAAGGGCTTCCTAGAATAGATTATACAATTTATTTAAGGGTTTATAGGCCAGAAAGAGATATTACTAGTCTTTAATAGATACCAGAGCCCCCCTATTATAGTTGTAATAGGTATACTATAAGGATTACCTCTTTTACCTATACTCTTTCTTTTCTTTATAAGCAACTTACTTAACACCTTTAAGGAAGGGGCGACCTAGGGGATAGGCTTTATTAATAATACAAACCTAATTATATACGGGCCAACAGCCGTAAAGAACTGTAGAATACTAGAGAAAGCCTATAACACCTATATAGAATGGGCAAGACGATATAGAGTCCAATTCTTACTAGAGAAATACTAGTTAATCTATTTTATAAGAAAATGTAACTAATCTATAGATCTCTAGCATATAATCTATATTTAAGGCTTTAGGGGTTAACTAGTTTAGGGCCTAAGGGTATTAAAAGTATAGGTAGATAGTAAGCTCTAGTGGAGCATATATATGGTGTAAGCGGCCTATAAGGGCTAAGCACAGTATATTATATTATCTAGGATTGTTAATTCTATATAGGGTCCATGCTTCTAGAGATTACGCCTACTATATATAGCAGTTGTCCGGCTAACTATAATATATAGATCCAGTATTTGGGCTATTAGAGAAACCAAGAAGGGCCCCCCTAAATTACTCCTTAAACTACTCTAAAAGGTCTAAATAGCCTACCTCTGGAGTATAATAGGCGGGTATAAGTGAACGGCTATAGCACTGCTTAAGAAGGAAGCCAATATTCCCCCCCTATAACTATATATTAAAGCCGCTGTAATATAAAGAGCGTAAAGTAAACGTAACTCTAATGTTATAAAGTATATTAAGACACGCCTAAATAAAATATAGAGGGACCCTAGGGCGCCTTATAGGAGAATAAACTAACAACCCTAAAGTAGGGAAGGGATATTGGAGAAATAGGTAAAGAAAGTAGAAGAAGAATAGTGCTGTGTTAGGGCCTAGGCCTATATAGAGGAGGAAGGGAGACGCGTAAGAGGCCAGTAAAGATAATAGCAAGAAAGAGAAAGGAGCTAAAGTAGAGCATAAAAGAATGCTAGGAAACCATCTTCTGTAATATAATACTGGTTAGACCAACGCTAGAGAAGTATATAGGAGTTAAAGGTATAGAGGCTAACTTAAGCAAAAGAAACCTAAGCTATAGCATGGTTAACGCTATAGGGGGTAAATACTTAAGAGCTCCGAGAAGGCCTAATAAAGGTAGAAAATATAATAGCAACACTTTTAAGAACAGGGATAATAGGACTAAAAGATTGGCTCTATTAGGTAGGTATCCCAGTAGGCAGCCCGAGATATAAATGTGGCTGGCTAAGATAGACACCAAAACATATAATACTATTATGCCCCCTACGCACTAACTAAGAAGCTATACTCTTAGTAGCTGGCATAGAGAACTATAACACACTACTCTTAATATAAAAAGGTCTTAAGGCGGTTACCCGGTGGCTTATTAGCCAAAATGTACTAGACCAGTTTTGGGTTGTAAAGGAAATAGTAATAGAAGGTAAAGGGGCGAGTAATAGGCGCCCCCTGATAACTCTATAGTAGGAGAACAAAGTTTGCGATACTAGCGCGTCTGTAGGCTTATTACAGCAGCAGTGGTTCCCAAGGAGGTTAAAAAGTAAGGTAGTAGAGCACCACAGGTAACTCGTAGGCGCCTTACAGGCGAGTCCTAAAAGGCGGGGAGACGGATTATAGGGTTTTCTTAAAAGAGTTTTCTCCCTATATGTATATAAGGAGTAGTCTACGTGGGCCCAATAGGGATCCGAATCGGATGTTAAGCAATGAATAATAATAATAATTAAGGCCTTTAATTTTGATTATATTATATTAATTATAACTATTATATAACGACTACCTAATATATAAAGGATATGTTAGTAAAAGCGCTTTAGTGTAGTAAAAAGCCTATAGAAGTCTCTACTTACTGCCAATTACTGCCGTGCCTGCAAGACTTCCAAAAGAGGAAGTTAGTAATAGACTTCTAGTGTTAGTTGTATTCCCATTCATCCTCTAGTAACTTAATTAAGTTGTTAGCTATACTGCCCTCTGCCTTATCTAGTCCTTTAATATTTAATACCTTAGCGGCTATGTTAACTGTTATAAAGCCATCTGCCTTTACTACCTAACGAATCCAGCTCTTTAGGCACTCTATTTATTCCACTACCTCCGCTCTAAGCCTCGCACGTTGCTATAATATTATTTGACGTGCACTGGAAAAGACTTGCTTGGATTTAGCTGACATAGTAGGTATAGAGAGGATATTAATAGCCATGCGTAAGAGTCTTAGCCAGAGTTTTTATTGTGAAGGCTTAAGCCACTAGCTAAGGGAGGAGTTGGCAATTAAAGCTAGAGGAGTTGCCTGCTAAAAGCTAGTGATGTTAGCTATTATAAATAGCAGGAAGGTGTTATAAAAGGGAACTTTAACTTACTGTAATAAAGCGCTTAAATTTATTATTAGTAGAGACTTACTCTAGCTGCTTTTTATACTTTTATCTTTTATAGGCGTTCTTAATAAGATCTGGATTAGTCTGCTAAACTTACTTACCGTTAACTGGCTTATACTTATACTCTTTCTTTTAAAGGCTCCGTGCTGCCTTCATTACTTACTTAATTGTACTTGGATCTCGCTCCTTTAATACCTGCTAGTGATTATCTAGATATTTCTTTTAAAGCGTTAAATTAAGAAGAAGCGCAGAGGCGTAGGTAGGAGTCTTATTAGTCAGCTTATAATACTTATTAAAAGCAAACTATATAGTTAAAAGTGACGCGGAAAGGTTTGTGTCGGCAGCATGTTCCTCCTATTGGCTTTTAACGTATTTAATAAGGAAATCTATGCTCCATAGAACCTTATTTAGAGTTGTTAAGTCGCCTTCTAAGGACTTTGTTGTATCCTTAAAAGGCCTTAAGATAGCAATAGTCTTGCGGATGGTATCCTATTTATCGCGGCTAAGGTTATCCTTTTATATAGAGTCCTAGTTTTTATTAATAAAGACATAAATAGCATTTTTAAGCTTAATAGCTGACTCCAGTATAGTGAGCCATGAGTTCCACCTTGTATTATTATTATAAGAAAGTATCTTCTTAGCAAGCGTTAGAAAGGCTTAATATCGCCCTATTAAACGCCTTAGCTATATAGTGATATTATAGACTTTACCAAGGGCTCTAATTTCTTACTATTTGGCCTATATAGCTTTGTCTTAATTATACTTATATTCCAAATGAATATTTGCCAGTTGCTCTTCGCGTTAAAGTTATTTAGCTGCCTGGATTATAACCTTAACGGCTTTTTTATCTTTATAGAAAAGAAAGGCTTAAATAGCGAGGTTAATAATATGGCCTATATATTAAATTCGGTGTTAAGTAGCTAACCAGGACAGGAAGCGCTTTTAAATTAAATGGCAGAGCTTATTATTACTGCCGTAATTGTTACCTGTTTACCGTTAAATAGGTAAGACTTAGATAGAATTGGATAGAATTAGATAGATCTAGGTTAATAAATAAAGCGTACCTGTTATATAGCCAATCTGGCTCTCCTTAATATTAAATTTGTCTAACACCTTAATTAACACCTCTGCCTACTACTTACCACCGTAAGACTCCTTATGCTCCCGTAGAGCAAGCGTCGCCTTTAAAAGGTGGTTAGCTTTATTAATAAAGTAAGCAGTTACCACCTAAAAAGCTGACTTATTTAAAGCCGTCTAACAGTCAGTTATAAAGTGGACTTTTAACATTACCTTCTTAAGTCTTGTTTTTACCAAATCCTTATATATTACAAACGTCTTGCCAATAAGTAAAGGCACCAAGTTGGCAGATTTATAGAGGAGGTTGTTAACTATATAATTACAAACGTGGAGGAAGGCTTTAAACTCTGGCTACTTAATAATTGTGTAAGGAAGATTGTGCGTAACTATAAGGTAGTAAAGGGCGTTTATAAAGTCGTTTCTATTCACTAAATCTTGTAGGATTTTGTTAACTTTTGGGTCTGTTTTACCAGTAGCTATCTCCTTCTGCTTATTAAATAAAGCGCTAATAGTAGACTTTATTACTTTATTAACTTTTAACGTCTTAAAGGGGACTTTTATACTGTGTTTATTCTATAAGTGGTTGTAAGCAAATGTAAGGCTAGAGCACTGTTTTTTACAGCGCTTGCAATAGAACAGTTCTTAACCTAAGTTACCACGCTCTGGCTGGCCTTTTAGAGGCTTATCAAGGGCATATAACTAGAGTACTGTATCCTTACGTTCCTTCTTCCGTTTTGGCTTTAGAATTCCAATTTAATGATAAGGATTGTTATAGGTAGCCATTACGTCGTTAAACTCGCGTGAATTGTGCTCGCTAAGGGCGGAAGCTTTATCTATGTCTTCTTCTCGCTGTTTTTTTTAGCTACGGGTATAGGGGGAGACTGGGGGAGTTATGGTTAGTAGTAATATTGGTGATAGGCTTAGTGTTAATAAAAGGATAGCTTAGCAAAAGTATGCGATGGGAGCACTTATTGCGTGTTATAAACGAGGATTATGTGCAAAGCAGATTTTGTAAGGAATTACACTAAGATTTGGCCTCTTGGCGCTTATATTAATACAGCTGCTGATGACTGCGGGAATCCTCGCTTAATACTGGGCCTAACTTATAACTTCCTCCTTTACTAACTCCACTATATATATTTATATAATTAATATAATCGATATAAATAATCAAGGCCTCGATTTCGATTTCGATTATATTATAATTAATATAAACAATAATTGATGTCAATAATCTAATGATTATTGAGACCTCTGGCGGTTGCGCTGATACAGATGCAAACAACTTAAATTTACGTGATATTCTAACTTAATTAGGAGGGAACTAAAATCAATCAGTGGGGGGTGTCCGTGTATTAATTTGGGGGTGTCCGCGTATTAATTAGAGGGTGTCCATTTACCGCTTCCCTACTTTTAAAGGTTATTACTTAATTTAATTTTAACCCTATTATATACTAGATATATATAAAGGATATCCTTATAGGTGTACTTATAGTACTTGATACTACTATATTTAAACGCTTAATAAAAAGCTTTTCTGCTTTCCCTATTACTATTGTGGTGCGGTAAAATGTCCCATACTTAGTATCTCGGCATTTTCCCGTATTTATAGAGCCTTCGGCTTCCCTTCTTAGACATCATGAACCTACCAGAATACATTTCTTTTCCTCCCTTCTTACTGACTGCTTTACTGATTACTTCTGACTGATTACGGCCGACCGACCGACCGACCGACCGACAGACAGACAGACAAACCGACGACACCGTGACTTCCCATCTGACAGACACCGTACCCTCCCACATATTATTTGGCATTCCACGTGGGGACGACGGCAAGCTCTTTAGATTAGAAGTCTAGTGTTACATAGGAGACACGCAGGAATATACTACGACTACCGAAGAACCGCCGGCTGCAGAAGAACTATCAGCTGCAGAAGAACTGCTAGCTAGATAGACGAGACAGCAGAACTAGAGAACTAGAGAACTAGGCAGTATCGGACAGCGAGGGGAACTAGGTAGTCCCTGAACAGAAAGACAGCGGAAAAGACGGACATCACTTGACGCACAGGCTAAAGAGTGGCAACAAGAAGCAAAAGAGTGTGGGTCAAAAGGTCTCGGGAATTGAGTTTGGTAGAAATTTGGCGATAAGCGAACAGCGAGCTAATCAGACAACTTCGACCGGCGGTCGGAGTTACCCAATTTCAACTACCTGCGCACGGACATGGCCAGAGCATTATTGAAAATGCAGATACGGCAGGTAACCAAGGGCCAATTAGTTAGATGGAAACGGGGTCTAAGACATCTGGTGGCGAAGGAAGTTAGTGCTGCTCTTTAGGAACAGAAGAGAGAATACCGAGCAAGGCCGCAAGCACACAAGATCAGATCTGCCCTCGAAAGCTTCCTATTCTGGCTCAGCTTTATCTTCTTTCGAGTTATTCGGATTGTGTCAGCGGCAGCTCTAGAGGCGTTCCGTAAGGACGTAGAAGATACCCTACCGCGTAGAACAACGGCAGACCGAAACGGACGTACGAACCAAGCCCCGGCAGTAGTAGATGATGAAGACTCCGTGTTCTCTCGGGGAGACCCCCCCTCAGGCGTTAAGAAGCAGGTGCCTTCCGTTAGGGACACAGCTGTACAAGCAGGCCAGCCGAAGCATGTACCTGTCAAGGTCCCGCTAGGACAGCTATCTGGGACATCCTCTGTCAGGATCACGGCCATGCAAGCAGACCTACCGCAGCGTTCACCCATGACACCTAGGACTGATGACGCTCAGCAGACGAAGGATATGAGCCGTAAGGATCACCTGCAAGCTCCTAAGGAAGCTCTAGATGCACCTGATAACCAGCAGTCGACGGCTTGAGACAAGGTCTATGTCATGGTTCAGCCTATGCCAGCCCCAGGAACTATTGGAACTCCGTACTTTACAGGACAGAACGTGTCATAGTTTATTGAATAGTACGAACGACTATGCGCCTGACACTATATAACGAGTAAGGAGAAGCACCGGGGCCTTCCGGAATACTGCGATTACTGGATAGGGATGTGGATCCGAAGTCTGCCTGAATTTACAGCTGGCAATTGGACGGAGCTTGCGAGAAAGCTTAGGGCGGAATACCGAGGAAGTGATCAATTTCGATAAATGGAAACGGTAGAATTCTTGGAAGCCTATGTACGGCAGTATAGGGACAGCCCACCTAGCGTGCGCGAGTACTGTAGGCAATTCGAATTGATCTCCCAGAAAGTTACGGACGCAGGCAATCTAGAGAACGGGCAGCGAGGATACTGGTTTGCAAAAGGACTTCCGCTTAAATATCAAAGACATACCATAGCCAAAACGGGAGCTGATCCAGATAGATAAAAGTCTTTTGACTTCTACCAGCTGTAAAGAGCCGTAGAGAACAGGCTGAGTTCATATAAAGGCGCAGATCGTCTGTCGAAAATGGACCCCGAGGAGCAGAGCCTTTGTCAGCTGGTTGAACAGTTCCGTAATTAGCAGCCGGTTGTAAGCAAAGATGCTACCATTTGACTACCTGAGACAGCTGACGTCCGTTAAGTTAACCAGGAAACGGACCTAGAATAGAATGAGCTCAGTCGCAGGAGAGAAGGGAGACTTCTTGACCCAGCTAGATCAGGTGTACACGGAGGAGCCCTAACGCAGCAGCAGTTACCTACCATGGATCGGGAAATGGACGAGATGGTAAACCAGCTGAAAAGCCTGAGGCTGAGCAAGACGGAGCTTACGGCAACTGCACGGTTGATGCCGTTCCTTGGCCGCATCCGGAAGGACCCAAGGAAGTTCACGACACTGCTGAATCAGGTTGCAGTTTAAAGCCCAGCGCAAGGATATAGCCCAGTACTAGGACACGAAGTCTGGCAGAACAGCGCCCGAGCTCCCTTTGTCCTGCAAAACTCTCGACCTCCACAAGACTGTCGATATCCGCAAGGCTCTCGACCTCCACAAGACTGTCGACGTCCGCAAGATTCTACTGCCTTTGGACGGCCGCAGCGGGACGTACGGGGTCAGCGAGGCACACGGGGATAAGACCGGCAAGCCTGTTTTGGATGCGGAGTTTCAGCCAGGCAGGTATCACGACAAATGACTTAAGCTGGCTGGTAGGTAGAGACACAGAATTGTACGAGTGATCTGTTTTATTCAAGGTGGCTCTAAGAGCCCTAATATACATAAGAGAATTGACCCCTTACAGGGGTCCCTGGAGGGTGGTGTAACAGACCAAAATTAGGCTGATACTGATGTCTGACAGCCGTCGTCACAGGTCGATATTACCCTAGCTGTAAAGCTACCTCCGCGGCCAACACGGAGGAAGTCATCGTTTTACTGAGTTCGAATGCCAAGGCTTAAAGGATCTTATTCAGCAAGGACCTGTACATCTGTCTGATCGAGGAAGACTAGTAGCTAGGACGCGCGAACGACCTGGACCTGAACTTCCGTGGCTCGGCAATAAAGGACGATTGAAAAGTATTAAGAACTGGCTCCGTACGTACCAAGGAACAGCAACGGGCCATAGCACGAACGAATTTTACTGCTTTTTATGACAGGGGTACTGAAGATTAGTGACGGGAAACGTATGAACTGGGAGGACTACTATCAAGTACGACCTGCGGACTCAGTAGTAACGCCCAGCCAGCAACGTCCGCAGACTCGCCCGACCCGACCCTTAGAGACAGCCGTACAACCAGGATAACCGTTAAGCCGCAGGCTCTGCCGCAGGAGAATGTACGACCGGGAGGTTACGTCCAGATTATGTCACGGCCTGCAGATGAGACAGCTGAAGCTAGGAAGAAGAATGAATTGTCCGATCCTTGGAGACGGTCTTGGAGACAAACGCTTAACCAGGTTAGCTATTAACCCGCAGGCTCCGCAGCAGGCTCCGCAGCAGCAGTAGGTGTTGGATATTCGACTAGGGGATAGTCAAGTTCTGAGGTGGGGGAGGGGATGTATAGGGTATCCGACTTTCGGTATCCCCCCCCTGTGTGCGCGCGAAACACACATGGCAATTTCGGTAATCACTAGTCAAGAGCACCATCCAGCGTAGATACTGTGCGCTTGCTAAAAGAGCTGTGCACCCGCAAGAAAGGCAAAGCCTTTAATTTTTAAGCTTAATTACAAGAGTTAAACTTGGAATTCTCTAGTGCGTACGAAGCGAAATTGCTGTGTATAAGGGGGGGATACCGAAAGTCGGATACCCTGTAGAAGCTTCGGCCACCGCGTGCACGCAACCACTGCATGCACGGCACCAAAATACGTCTTTTTCAAATACTTATATCTTAACAACTATAAGAGCTATTTATATAAAATTTTAAATATAGCTTATCAAATAGCAAATAAAGCTTTTTATAAAATAAAAATTCAAAATAATATCATTTATAGCATAATATAAAAGAAAATAGCTTTTATATAGAATAAAAATATAAAAGTATTATATAAAGTATAATTTTTATAAATTTATTTTATAAAGAGCTTTACTTACCATTTGATAAGCTATATTTAAAATTGTATATAAATAGCTCTCATAGTTGTTAAGATATAAGTATTTGAAAAAGACGCATTTTGGTGCCGTGCATGCGGTGGCTGCGTGCACGCGGTGGCCGAAGCTTCTAAGTGACGGCCGTATAAAATATTTCTATTTGTCTGCTTAATTACTATATTTCCTAAAGCCCCTTTCTTGTTTACTTTCTTGATCGCGACGCGACGCGTTAGTCGCGATGACCTACTGCAAAGATGTCAGTTTAGCTCACCGCCTGTCACCGAGTCAATAGCGGTTTTCCATGACGGGCATGGAAAATCCTGATTGGTCCATTCAGCAGTAGAGCCGGCAGAACTCTACACCGCCCCTGGAACTCGATAATGCGCCAGCTGCACGATAAGAACGGCACCAAGAGCTTCAATTGATTGCACGGATGCAGAGCCGATTGTACGATGTAGAGCCAGACGTAGAGCCAGGCGCAGAGCCTTGATCGAACGACTGCACGGAAGCCTTGGTCAATCTAAGAATCGAATCAAGCCAGAGCCTCGATACCAGCACGTCACGTCACTGAAGCAAATTAATCGAATGTCGTCAGATTAGAGCCTTCAACCGGGTCGACCTTATTCCTTAATCAAACGACGATTGATCGTAGCATGACTGTCACTGCCATCCGAATTTACTACTGCGCTAGCTGCACGATAAGAACGGACACCGCGGTAAGGAAGGGACCATCAAGTGCAGCATTATGATATTGGAAAACAAGCACCGCGGAACGGTAAAGCAGTATACGAAGAGGCACTGACAAAGGATGTTCTGCAAGAGATCGTACATAGGGCACAACCGACCACGTTAAGCCTAAACCATCCTTATACGACTGAAGACAGGGCCAAGCCAGTAAAGGACCTTGTTAAGGATTATAAGGGAACGGGAATTGGACGTATAGGAACCAGGGCTTTTCCTTAGAGGTCGTCTTTACGAAGGACTGTATTGTGGACACAAGGGTAAGGGATGTGCGACGGAGGTAGTCACAACAGCCGAGAAGCTGCCACCGGATGACCTTGAAGATGTCGAGGACAACTTAGGCGAAGCACAGAACCAGCAGGACAATGACAAAGAGACTGAAAGCAGAAGACAATCCTAAGAAGGCTCTTAAGCTGGAAGAAGATTAAAGATACGCGAGCGTACTGCCAGCAGTGGGGCAAAGAAGCAGCCGCAAAAGCCCAAGGGTATGCCGAAAGAGTCAAGCAGTGACGGCCTAGAAAAGCACCGGGCCCGCGAAAATGGTCTACTGGAAACTGCCGTTTATGCTTACGAGGAAGGAAGTCTTAAGATAGGTTTCTGATTAGACGTCTAGTGGATGCCGAGAGCCTTGATCGACTGTATGGATACAGAACTTTGACCGAACAGCTGTACAGCCAGAGTTTTGATCAACTGTCCGCAGATGCAGAGCCTACGGATGCAGAGCCTTAATGGAATGTTAACGGATTTAAAAGCTTTGATTGGTTATAGACGATGTAGAGTCTCGATTGTACGCACAGCGGAAGACACCTTGGGTCAAGCTAGAGCCTCAGTCAAATCTTGATCAATCGGACGCCGCCGCTATCGGTGACCCCATTCAACTTTTCCGAGACCCCACTCAGCTGCACCCCGGAAAGGCACCTCCGTAAGGGTCAACTTTTTCCTGATAGACGTATTACCCGAGACTTGCCAAGGCGGATTGCCTTCAGTAATTAAGCTATGGGTCGTCCCGTTGGCGATACCGTTTAGCGCTTCCGTTGCTTAGCTTAATTATCAGCCGCCCTTTGTCACCTCCCTTAATCCGCAACTTGGTACGCGGGATCTCGCGCATTTTGCTCTGTCCCTTATAAATCCAAATCCTCCTTTTCTTGTCGCCTTGCTTGGTTATTTCTGCGTCATTCATCGCTCCATTACCTACCCGTCAGCCTACCGTCTGAGAAACACGACTTCCAACCTTTTCAGAATGAAAGACGCACCCAATTGGCCAATAGATGGCGGTCACCGAGCCTGGCTATCAACCTTTGGAGCTTGGTGGGCTATCTTTATCACCTTTGGCTGGGTTAACTCGATGGGAGTGTTCCAGGCCTACTATGAACAAAATCTCCTCCAAGATTACTCGCCATCAGACATTGCGTGGATTGCATCAGTGCAGCAGTGCCTAATACACAGCGCAGGCATCCTTCTCGGCAAGGTCTTCGATAGCTATGGACCCCGCTGGCTCTTGATTGCCGGTGGCATAGCGCAAGTCTTCGGCCTTATAATGACCTCAATCTCCAAACAGTACTACCAAGTCTTTCTGGCCCAAGCAATCTGTAGTGCAGTTGGCGCTAGTGCTGTCGTATATGGCTGCCTCGGCGCTCTTGCTACATGGTGGAAAGTACGAAGGGCTACTGCGTACGGTCTTGCCACCTCCGGTTCTTCCATTGGCGGTGTCATCTTCCCCGTTATGGTCAACCGTCTTATTCCCCGAGTCGGATTCGGATGGACGATGCGTGCGGTGGCTTTCATTATCCTGCTTGGAGTGGCCCTGGCGGCAGCTACAATCCGTTCAAACAGGGCACACAACCCCACCTCATTCAACATCCGAACGTACATTACTCCGTTAAAGGACAAGAGGTTCGTCCTTCTGTGCTTATCGATGACACTTTTTAGCTTTGGTCTATTTCTTCCATTTAACTTCATCCCCTTGGCGGCGCAATCATTAGGCATGTCTGTCGAGCTATCGGTCTACTCAATCGCCATCCTTAATGCCGTCAGCGTCTTCGGCCGAATCCTCCCGGGATTTATCGCAGATAAATTTGGCCGCTTTAATCTGATGATGATCTGCACCAGCGTCTCTGCCATCCTTACGTTGGCACTCTGGCTGCCTGGACACAACAACGCGGCCGCCCTCTGCTTTGCAGCATTTTTCGGATTCTTCTCTGGCTGCTATATCTCGTTGACTCCTGCTCTGGTGGTAGAGGTCTCCCCTCCACAAGACATCGGGCACCGAACCGGAATACTCTACTTCTTTATCTCCATTGGTGTGCTCACAGGGAGCCCCATAGCCGGTGCTCTCGTGGATGCTAATGGTGGCCAATACACATATCTAAAGATATTTGCTAGTGTAACAATGCTTGCTGGTGCGGTACTGATTACCGCTCTACGCTTCTATATCACCCATCTAGCAGCTAGAGAAAAGGGAGAACAAGCGGAACGCGTCAAGGAGGAGAGTGGATCGCAATAAACATCCGTTGCGAAAAGTGAGGGTGTAACCGACTACCGGTACCAAAGCTTGCGCTACCTTATGACTCAACACCCTATTTCTTGCCATCGCATGTCTCACTACTTATTCCCTTTACCTATTTCTATTACCTATCACTGACTAAGTGGCGCTGTCTATAGTGGAGATTGTGGATCATCGTCATCAGCCTCTTGCCACCTACCTCGTGTATATATAGAGACTCTAGAGTTACATTTACAATCAAGTCGCTCGCTCAATACCTACACTGTAAAGCTTACAGTTACGAGCCTGGCTCGCACTCCCGGATCGCACTACCTACTAAGCAATCAATCTACTACCTCATTTAAGAAGTTACTACTTCTACCACCTTTGCAAGCAGGGATGCGCATAATCAGTGCAATCATAATCAGGCCATAGATTTTAATTCTTATAAAATCACCACACCTGATTCTGATTGATTATATTGATTATATTGATTATACACTAATTTCCTAATTAGGATTAGATTGATCTTGGCTTAAGAGTGGCTCTACAAGTCAGGCTTACTTAATTCTCTTATCTACCTACTGCCTTATTTGCTTCCTTATTGCTCACTATATTCCTACCCGCATTACCGCTCATTATTTTATTAATAGATTCTTTAAGGTTAATAGCTTTGATGGCTACATCTACCGTCGCGAAGCCTCCCGACTTAATAATCTATCGAAGCCAGCATTTTAAATACTTAGATTGCTCTACTATTATTACTCTAAGCCTTAATTGCTCCCATAATATTGTTCGCCGAGCGCTAGAGAAGACGCGTTCTGCTTTAGCTGATATAGCCAGTATAGAGAGGATATTAATAGCCATTTATGAGAGGCGTGGGTATTCTGCGTGTTAAGTTAATTTAAGCCACTAGCTAAGGGAGGATATGGCAATTACTTATAAAGGCTTTACCTACTATAAAGTTAGAATAGATAACGTTAAAAAGAGAAGGTATACTTATAGCAATAAACCTTTTAAATTTATCTTATCTAGATACTTCTATTAAAGGTAGGTGTTTATAATAAGATTAGGATTAATTAGCTAACTCTTATCACCGTTAACTGGCCTATACTTATATTTCTTCTGCTAAAGCTTTTATGCGGATTTAATTGCTTGGTTAATTATACCTTTATTACAAAGTTCTAGTGGCCTCCAGTAATTATCTAGATACTATTTTTAGAGTATTAAGTTAAGGAGCAAGGCGGTAGTATACGCAGGAGTCTAATCTATCAAGCTGTAGTGCTTATTAAAAGCAAGCTATATAGTAAGAAGAGACGCTAAGAGATTCTAATTAAAGGCATACTCTTCCTGCTTACTTTTAATGTAATTTATAAGGAAATCTATGCTTTATAGAACCTTATTAAACGTAGTTTAATCGCCTTCTATAGACTTTATAGTGTCTTTAAAAGGCTTTAAGATTGCAACTATCTTACGATAGTGTTCCACTTATCGCAACTAAGCTCATTCTTATATAAATTACTAAAGTTCTTATTAATAAAGACTTAAATTAAGCTCTTAAGCTCCATTACTAACTCTAGTATAGTAAGTCATAAGTTCCACCTTATATTATTATCTGTCACGGGACACCTCCGTGACACCTTACACACATCCACCTGTTTCCACCAACTCAGCAAGAAGAGACCGACCGCGAGACGGCAATCTGCCGGCAATCTATGGTAATCTGACGACAATCTGCCGCATTCTGCCATATTCTGCCAAGTCTACCAAATCCTACCAAGTTCTGCCAGGACCGCTCCTTAAATCCTATTCTACTCTATGTATATATTAACTAAGTAACCAAACTAATAATATATACCCTTTCTTCCCATTTCCTTACCTTCTCTTCTTATATAACGTCTTAACTTTATTATACAGTTTATATATATAGCTTAATAATATCTACTTTGCTATATATTATCATAACTTATACTTACTCTATAACACTATATTATATTAAACTATATACTCTGTCCTACCTTAACCAATATATAGAACAACTTAGAAACCCCCTTATCTATAAACAACCTATACGCCCTATTTACTAAATAAATAAGAGGTCTCTAAGAGGCTTTTATAGACGCTCTTATCTAATAAGAAGCTTAATATTATAAGACGATCTAATCCCTAAGAAAAGAAGTTAAAGAGATTCGTTATAACTTACTATCTATTATACTATCGCCCCTATCTATCCCTACTAGCATTAACCTATAAATACTAGATAAGAAGAACGTATCTAAAACTAACTCCTTAACCCCAAATTCGCTAGTTAATACCCCTAAAAAAAGTTATCTAAACGCCTCCCTAATCCTCCCGCCTATTCTAGTAAAAGAAATAAACCACGCCCTTTTTTTAACCAACTTTAAAACAAGCTAAGTAGTAATATTAATTGCTACCCTACCCCTAATAGTTAACTTTATTACGCTATAAGCCGCCTAAAAGGAGATGCTGTGGACACTGTATACCTATTCCAATTAAGTATAGTAAAAGAACTAGTTACTATACTAAAAGCATCTTATAGCGACCCTAACTAAATCGCTATATTATAAAGGAAACTAAATAAGATAATATAGGGTTCTAAAAACTTCCTATTATATTTTACTAAATTCTACTGCTACGCTAAAGAGACTAGATGGAATAAACCCGCCTTAATTAATCGCCTAGTAGAATCCCTAAACCCTAAACTAAAAGTATTTCTTATAGGAGTTAAACTGCTAGGTACTGTTACTACCTACACTAATATTATTAATGGCCTATATAATAACCTACTACGCCTCGCCCTAAAATATATACCTTAATACTCTGCCCCTTAACCGCCTAAGACCCGTAAGGACTTAGACGCCATAAATGTTAATACTAGAACCCTTTCCTACGCCCTAAAAGAATCTACTAAATAAGAGCAACGTATTAAACACAGCCTCTATTTTAAGTGCGGAAGCAACGCCTATATCTCTAGCTACTGCTCTATCCCTTTTTAAAAGAATTTATAAACGGCTAGTACTAGTAGCCGTTTACTATACTAATCCTCCAGTTACTATTCCTAATCTTCGCCTAGTTCTAGCCTTATATCTAGTAAGCACTGCTTATAAGGACAAAGTTATAACTAACGTTCTATAGGAACCCCTACCTACTTACTACTAAAAGGTGCATTTTAGAGTTAAGTCGCTCTTTAGGACAGCTATATTATAGGATCTTATTAAATATATTAGATATTGCAAACCCTAACTCTTAGAATTATAGTATAACCATTAACTACTGTCTTTGGTAGAAAGGTTAATAAGCTAATATTTAAGTCCTAATTAACACAGGAGCTAGTAGCATAGGATTTATTAATAAAATCTTTATATAAGATAATAAGTTTACCCTAATACCCCTTAACCGGCATATTAATGTATTTAGATTTAATGGCAAACGTACTATTTTAGGCTGTATTACTTATGTAGCGGTCCTAAGACTTTAATACCTAAACTAAATAAACCATAAAGAATTAATTAAGCTCTTTATAACTACCCTAGGTTACCTAGTAATCCTTAGACAACCCTAGATAAAGCTATATAAGGTAACCATTAATT
>Ga0307507_10003542_pt1 | contig 29997 bp, 30 predicted proteins | sample 7_EM_MG_FD_207223 | JGI IMG/M metagenome (GOLD analysis project Ga0307507, IMG submission 207223) | Populus trichocarpa ectomycorrhiza microbial communities from riparian zone in the Pacific Northwest, United States - 7_EM | ecosystem: Host-associated > Plants > Roots > Unclassified | place... | reverse complement strand
TTTATTGTTATTGGTTGATATTTGACATGACGCACGATTGTGGTCATGTGGTTTATGTATTTCGCACATGACTCATAGTTATGAGTCATGGGTTTTACGCATGTGACCCCGTTAGGGCACATGACTTATTTTATGAGTTTTGATTGGTTGCGAGATAGGGCGCAGCTGACTCAGACAAGTCAGCTGATGGATTTCACACTATGACTAACTATGAGTCATGAGTTGCGTGACGCGAGGGTATGAGTCACGCAGGGCTAGGCTTGAGGGAAGAACCCCTATATAAGGGCACCCTCGGGGCAGGAGATTTGGGTTCTTCACGCAACCATCTAAGTTCTTTCATACACTATACTTTCAATACAAAGCTCTTTATCTATCACGCTTTCGGGAATCAAGACCAGACGGTCTTATATGAGCCTACCCATCGACGTTGCTAGATAGGAGTCAACAGACTTAGCTATCGCAACAGCTATCGGGAGAGGAAGGCGTGATCGTTAAGCAACTATCGGTTACCTGCTGCAAGTATCACCCGGAGAGGAGAGGATTGTAACAACCAGTTGCAAAAACGGAGGAGCTATCACCAAGGTATACGGTAATAGGTTGGGAAAGGCGTTTTGAAGAATTGAATGTCATACGATCACAACTCAGATGATGGCTCCCTCCAGAGTCCACAATCCAGGCTCCAAAGCATGAGTTCCTTGAACTACTTCTCTTGGCTACAAAGCCAGCCTGTGCCTTAACAGAGGCAAAGGCAGCTCTCACCTCATCACTCTCTCTTGTTCCTCTTCCACCTGGCCGTGTACAACCTCTTTCCTGTTTGGCCTTCTCAGCTCGTCTGCGGAGATCACAGTTGTCCTACCGATGGCCTGGATGTAGGCAATACCAGCAGGTAGGGCCAGAGGCAGGGCCACCACGACGGTAAGAGGAGGAGTTGCGAACGGAGGAACGACCTTGTGGATGAATGCGATTAAAGGTAGTATTTCTTGTGGTAAAATTACCTTTCCTGCAAAATCCTCTACTGGTATAGGTAGCCAAGGCAGTGGCTGGTGCATTGGATTTTGTTGGTTCGGTCTCTGTTTTGCAAGTGCGGTTGGAGGCTTCCCATTCAATTAGTGTAGTGATTACGCGGTCGGTCGTCTGTTCTGCTTCAGGGCGATGTGTAATAATATCGATAATTGAGTCGAAAGATTTTGGTAGAGTCGTTAATAGATGGCTAATAAAAGTCTCTTTTGGAATAGCCTGCTCAGTTCCACTCAGTTCCTTGCTGCACTCAAGTAACTGAGTGATATAGTCGGCAACAGAGCAATCAGAAGTAGGGCATAGCTGATTGAACTTTCGGAGAATAGCAGTTCTCCCTGCACGAGAGTTTACAGTATCAAGCTTTGTTCTCAACTCTTCCCACATAGTATGTGGGTCTCGCAAGCCATGAAGATAGGCCTTTACCGAAGACTCACACGAGGCATGAATGATAGCTGCACCTATGCCAGCCCTCTTGTCAAAGTCATTTGATTTAGTATTTGGCCCTTGTGGGCGAACTTCCCCTCCTAGAACGATTGACAAGACTTGTTCAGCCTGTAAGAAGAACTCAATATCGCGACGCCATTGGGTATAGTTTAAATGGTTGAGCTTAGCCGTCTCACCGTACTTACACCGGTAAGTCCCCTTCTCAGGAGGGATGAAGGTCCTTGAGATAGCAGACATAGTTTAGATTTGTTTGCTGCGTAAAGACAGAGTACGGACCAGGATGCGGAAGAAAAGGAAATCGAAAAATGCAGAAGAATTGAAGTCGCTGACCGGTCTCATAACCTGTTAAAATACCGTATCTTAATTCACCACTGAAAAGCCACTGTTCAATCTTCTATTTACTGAGAGAGAGAGCGGAGGTCTAATATACTACAAGATAGCAGTCACAACAGAAGGTACTCGTGTCCTCTTCCCAGCTTCCATACTAAATGTGTAGGATGAGGTGAACTCATAGTAACTGGGTTCTGAGAAGCCACATATTCCAACACACTTCCCCGTAGAGTGAGTAGGAAGCCAATGCATATCTCACACCATGCCTCCACTCGGAGGCCCATATCTCAACAGTGCTGAAATACCCCACCTGTTTGGAAGTGTATGATATCATACCCGACTTTTGTTTACACTCGAGTGCTTGGGTATGGGCATCGTTGATCGGATAGCCAAGATGATGAGGTCTCTGCGGATTCTGGTACCCCTCATCCCTTACTGTTCGATCACTTACTTCCATCCTGTAGGATCATACTTGAACATTTAAAAAGTCTCCGGAGGCTTTACATTTATTAGTACCTATCTTGGCACAAAATCATCTGGAGACTTTTTAAATGGCCAATCAGGAGCGAACCATGAGCACACCGTGTATTTGGGGAGGTTGTGTAATTGGGGGAGTTGTGTATTTTGGGTATTCTGTGATTATAGGGTTTATCAAACAATCACCAAAACACTCCAAAGACCTGCTGAGGGATTAGTAGATGAAAATAATGGGCTGGAGTAATAGAATATTAAAAGGCTATAACTAGATAAGGATTAAGTTAGAGAGTTTGCGCATTAGGACCTAGGTGGCAGTTAACAGAAAATAGACCTAGGTGTAAGAATGAGTTTGCGCAACAGGTATAGGTAGCTTAGCAGCTGGGTGACCGTAGCATGCATAGGCTGATATCGCATCGCCCTCAAATTTGTTCCCTGTCCAAATCCGGATCTTGAGGGACACTAGTTGGGTATCCAAGTTTGGGGAGGCTACAAATTTGAAGATCTCACAATAGTACCCCGCTGATGAAGGAAATATCTCCTCAGGTTCAGTTACAATATTAGGGGGGATCTGAATGGTCGAAGTGTATTGTGCCACTGCTGATTTATTGTTCTGCAACAATCAAATTTCTTCAGGTCTGAAATGCCCTATTTTACACATCTCCCAGGTCTCGCCATCCACCTAGGTGTCCAAGGCTTTTAGGTTAATTGAAAATAACCTGTTTTCCTACCATCTAGGTCTCCTTGCGCGAACTCTCTAATCCAGATTCCTGACGCTCCACTTGCTGCTTACGTAATCAAACACCGTGCTTTGACCCCTACTCGCTTAATTTTTTTTTGCACTCGATGTCTACATGACCCGCCGTAACCTTTACTTTTTTTTCACAAGTCAATGGCTTCCTCTCCGTCTACCGAAGACGATGTGAGTTTAAATCTACCCATCAATTGCTTCTCCGAGAGTAGTTGCTAACAACATATTCGAAAGGTTCTTGACCGCCTCAAGAAAAATGTCGACCCCACCGTTCTCTCAGATCGTGAAGCGGCCATACGGAAGCGGGTTTCAGAGCAGTATGAGAAAGCCCAGAGTCGGCTCAAGGATTTGGTCACTATTCCCCCACTAATATTTCCAAGCACAATGGCTCATGCGCTTCGGCTCCAGGTTGACGACAACTCGACACTCCCTGTCACAATTTCTCTCATAAATATCGACGGGGCAAAGAATACCCGCACAGGTTTCCTGCAAAAGGTTCTTCAGGAGACTTTTGCAAAAAGCAAAGAACCGGGGTTCACGTTAGCAGAGGCATTGCGGGAATTAAGCCGCGATTGCCATACCTTTTCTAGGTTTGGGATATTTCACCAGCCCACGCTATACGTCGATTCGGCCGGTCAGAGTGGTGGCAAGACAAAGCTCAACGCTAAAATCACTTTGAGGGAGCTATCGAGGTTTATTTTGAAGACCGGTACGGATATGGGAAATACCGAGGGGAGTGGATACCTAAGCCTTACTTACCGGAATGTGTTTGGTGGGGCTGAGAGCTTGAATGGATATGCTTCTACCGGCACAAGGACTAGGTCAGCTTATGAGGTGAACTTTCAGGCTCCGGTCAACGCGAATCCAGATTTGATCCTAGAAGCCGGTGGGTACGCATCTTCCCGGTCCCATCACTATTATTCCTCGCACGAGGAGGTCCTTAGAGGTGGAAAGGTCGGGGTTAAGTGGGGCGAACATGAAGCTACGTATAATGGAGTTTGGAGACAGATTACGGGCCTTACTCAGGGCGCCTCCCCAACCGTTCGATGTGATGCGGGGGACTCAGTGAAGAGCAGTCTGCGGCATACTTTCACTAGAGATCACCGGGATAGTCATTTACTTCCTACCCGTGGGTGGATGGTTAGATCAGAATCCGAGGTTGCTGGATGGGGCGGCCTGGGAGGTGATGTAGCCTTCTGGAAGAATGAGATGGAGGCACAGATGGCAGCACCACTGGGCACATCTGGCGTCTCGGTGTCAGCGGGACTCAGAAGTGGACTGCTCTACCCGCTCTCGTTGGGAGTTGGTGACAAGAAAAAACTAGCGCAACCATCCCGTATCAACGACCGTTTCCAACTGGGTGGCCCAACGGATGTGCGTGGTTTCAGGGAATGTGGGGTAGGACCAAGAGATGGAAATGATAGCGTTGGAGGAGATGTCTACATGGCAGGTGGAGCCAATATCTACTTTCCTATCCCTAAAGTGGGACCGGAGAAGCCATTAAGGCTGCAGGTGTTCGCAAACAGTGGACGCCTTGTCGGCCTTCAGGGCCTTACTGAAGACGGTGGGAATGTTAATAGCAGTGTCGAGGGAGCGCTTAAGGAATTGGGTAACGGGCTGCCGAGTATCGCTGCGGGAATCGGCTTGGTCTACGCTCATCCAATAGCGAGATTTGAGTTAAACTTTTGCCTGCCGCTCGTGAAGAGGTTTGGCGAGAGAGGCCGGAAGGGATTGCAACTTGGGATCGGGATTAACTTCCGCTAGTTGGAGGCCTTGTATATGAACGAGCGCCGCAACGGTTTTGTTTGCCGCCGCGGTACGCACTTATTAATTGTGGTGGCTTAGAATTCCTTTTACTCTCTTCATCTTCTCAGCCCTATTATCCTTTGGGTCCTCACGTTACCATTCTGTCCATAGAGCTATCATTAGTATTGAATCAAAAGTTGGCAGGGTTCCTTCCATCCTACTCGAGTACTGTACTGGGACTGTTGCACGGTACTGATACCCATGCCTTGCTCAAGTGTCATGTGCTACAAGGTCCGACAAGAAGTTATGGAACAGTTATTCAAGGTTAATCAGCCAAATATATCCTTGTCTGTTCCAGTTAATACGTTCCTACCCTTGTATCCACCCTTCTTGACTACCGCACCGGTATGGTGGAGCACACGCAATGCCAAATCACGTGGTCTGCCCTGGCCCGCTAACATTGAAGTGGGCCCATTTCCATGGTATGTGTACTCTACTATCAGAGCACTGAGTACAGTATGGTAGAGAATAAAATAGCGGCATACCACCCGGGTCTGAGTTCTGAGGGTACTGTAGAGCACAATATCATAAGGCTATTAAGGCGTTCAAATGAAGTTGATGTGTAAGTTAATGCTATGTCAACCTTATAAACTTGATCCTTTCCAAAAGTGTCCGACATTGTGCATCCAACGGCAGCTAAGTTACCGTATTAAAGCTTCTTTGAAGTCTGATAAAGGACTCCGAAGACTCACGGAAGAAATCTGACCAGACCAATTCTCCTCTCCTTCGGATATAGCTCTTAAGAGCATGGTGTCACAGTCTTGGCTAACCTAAAATTCTCCTTTAAGTAATCAGGCTGTGAATCCAGAAGAGCTCTGCCGACAAATCTACGGTATCCAGGAGTGCCAAGACTCTCAGGCCGCGAAGCGAGCAAGCAACTGAACCGCCGTCTTTGATCGCCCAACCCCAGCATCGTCAACACTTCCCTTCCCTTACCTCCAAGCAACAGCACCTTCCCCCATCTTCTACGACAAACCTTCCCCTCCTCACATCCAAGTTGAACTGCCCTTTCTTCATCCTCTTGTTTCACTGACTTTGGTTCTTTGTTTCCCCCGCCACGATCAGCCCTCGGTTAGTGCGTTACTAACAAACGGACCGACGGACGACAGCCACGCACACACACACCCACTTTTGGGAATAATCTAAACATGGCTACTCGAGCTGCGAATAAGCGTGTATGTTTACCCCCGTATTTTGTACATTTGTCCATACTTCGCATGCTAGTTACCGTTTTTATCAGCTGTTCTCAAAATGTTTTCGGGAAATTGCTAACCAACTTGACGCCATTGACAGCTCGTCCGTGAATACAAAGCCATCATTGAGAATCCACCGCCATATATTCAAGCTCATCCTAGCGAGTCCAACATTCTCGAGTAACTTACCCCTCTCTCTCCCTCTTCCACAAACTGAAGCTAACTAGGCTTGCACAGATGGCACTACATAATAACCGGGCCCGAAAAAACACCTTACGAAAATGGCCAGTACTGGGGAACTCTAGTCTTCCCTGCCGATTACCCCTTCAAACCTCCCGCCATCCGAATGATGACTCCCAGCGGCCGCTTCCAAACTAGCTCACGTCTCTGCCTCTCCATATCTGACTTCCACCCCAAATCGTTCAATCCAGCGTGGGAAGTCAGCACAATCCTAATGGGCCTACTATCCTTCATGACGGGAGAGGAGATGACCACAGGCTCGATATCAGCCACCGAACAGGAGCGCAGGATTCTAGCCGCCAGGAGCCGCTGGTGGAACAGCACGGGAGGCGGCAGTGGTGTGCTGGACCCAGTCTCGGGCATCGTGGTGCCGAATCGCGCACCTGGGGCCGGCATCGGAACGGGCGGGAGCAGGGGTGGCGTGGGCAATGGGGATTTAGGAAGGAAATTCAGGGAGGAGTGGAAGGACGTGGATGCTGAGAATTGGAGGTGGCTGAAGGCCAAGGGCTTCAACCTCGCCAGTGGACTAATCTCCCCGCCGCCCTCCGCTGGTGCCCGTCCACCCACTAGCTCAGGCGTCGCCGGCGTCGCTGGAACAGACACGGAGGGCGCGAGGCGACGGCAGCGTTCGGGCAGCATCGGCAATACCGGAACGGCAGGCGCTGCGGGCGTGGTCGTGCGCAGGGGTGGTGGGTGGTTCGAGGGACATAGGGTATTCGTCGGGATTGTGTTCCTAATTGCTTGGGCTTTGTTAGCTAGGAGTTTGGAATGAATTAATGGTTGGGGCGTCCTTTGTGTGGGCAGGACGGGACATGCGATAGGTTTGGCTATGTCAAATCCTTTGAAGAGGTTTAGGTTGGAGTATGGAATGTTGGGTGGGGGCGGGGATACAAACGGTTGACTTCTCTTGTGTATTAACAGCACTTTTTTTTTTTTGCGTGGTAGTATTATTCTCTCTTTATATATCTTGAACGACCGACCCCCAACAATTATATTATTACAATATTTTTTTATTTTTTATTTTTTTTCGCTCCAAAGTACATTGCTTCTATCCTCGCTGGTTTGTTGCGCTTGCCACGATAAATCAAAGAGTCCCTTCTTTCAAATAGCTATTGTAAGAACTCAAATGATTGAACCTTGCTCTCTACTATCCGGCAAAATAAAGGTAGCATTTAGGAAATCCACCGCAACGGTGTAACTAAGGAAACACCACAGTCCTATGCGGAAAGTACTCACACTCCGGCTGCTACAATACTGTAATCGTAACACATAAAGGGCCTTATTATATGACCAAAATTAAATAACCGGGTCAGCAGATACTGTACCGGTATCGGTAGTAGTAGGTCAAACAAAACCAGGTCTGAGCAAGTCATTTGCAAATACTGACAGTGTTCATAATTATTAAATGGCATTTTTACTTGTATAAGAAATACTAGTGTCATAGCTTAATGATTCTGAAGCTGAACATGGAAATGGTGAACCGGTCGGTTTGCGGGGGTGGATGTAGAATATCATACACAATAATAAATACATCCACTATTATATTATTTTATTATAAAATTTTGTGTCATAGTACTGTACGAGCTGGGGGGTTTCCAGAAACTTTCGATACGCACACGATGCGAGTGTACCTATAATAATATATATAGTACAGCGAACTAGAGATGATAATGTGGGGGGCTGGAGGTGGAGCAGGATGTTTGACTTTTACCCTTTAATAAATACACCTAGGTTACTCTTGGCTCATCTCCGTTTCAACTTTTCTGGGTGTTTTTGAGGGGCATCGTATGGGAAGTCCCCTATATTGACAGATGAATAGTATTGGTATAACTCGATATCATACCTGGTAGTGGAGCTGCTGATATTCAGGTGTACTACGCCTCGTCCATCTATCCATCTATATACTGGTGGCATCAAGTTATGATCTCTGTCGCTCATATCTCAGGAAAGTAACGCTCTCTCCAGCAGCCATCACATGCTTCAATTGTCCCAATGTGTCCCCAATGCCCTCACAATGGAACACCTTTATTTCGGAAGTAGCAGGGAACTAGCTACCATGAAGAAAAAGGGAAAAGAGAAAGAAAAAAAGAGAAAACAAGAAAAATCCCAACCCGACATAAGACTGAACTATTTCCAGCAAGCCACAGCTACCAACAAAAAAGGAAGAACATATTAAATCTATTTCTTCTTAGCAGCTGCCTCATCCTCCTTAGCCTTCTGTCTCTTTTCCCTAGCACCAGCGTTCCTAGCATCTGCGCGGGCAACGCGCAATTCCCTGAACGCGTCCCTCTCCTTCTCAGCGTCGGTGATAGTGCGCTCGGCGAATTCGATCTTGCCGGGGCTAGGGTTGACCGGAAAGGTAGCAGCGACAGAGCGAGTCTGGGTGGCAGCCTTGACCTCCTCCTTCGAGGAGTCGCCAGACTTGGCCTTATTGGCACGACGGGGGAAGAGAATGAGCTTAGATCTGTACTCGTTGAGTCGGGCGACGTTGGCTTGGAGGGACTCGACCGAGGTGTTTTGTCTACGGTGGTCGACGGGGATCCCAATGCTCAGAGCGAATTTACGAGGGATTTTGGCTTCCTGTTTAGAGTCTTTGTGTTAGTTCAATCACAGGGCTTGCGATATAGGAGGAAGACGGACCTTAAGCTCCTCGAGGGTAAATCCACGGCCAGCACGAACACGGCGGTTGTATTTGATAGTCGGGCACCTAACAATGGGGCGAATGAGGTCGATAGGTCTAGGAGCTACCGCAGCAACCTTGGCCAAGCGAGCATTACGACGACGATGCTTACGTCCGGGCTGTGAATGCCGAAACCCAACCCATTAGCTCCAGTTCCCCTCCTTCCAAAACATCCATCCATCCATATAATCCGCTCATCCATCCATTCAATCCTCCCCAATCACCCCATCTCCCATCTCCCATCTCCCAATCCCCATACCTATCTCCGCCTTTCAAATATAGTAACCAGAGGAGACACCCGTAGAATCGACTAACCTGGTCAAAATGAGTCCGCACGCGAGTCTGCCATTGCTTGCGGAAATGGTTGTTGGGAATTTGCTACACAAAAACCAGGCCACAAAAAATCAGCACTCACTTCCATTTCCGCAGAAGATAGAGGGAACAATAAGTCCTTACGTTGTTGTGTTTGATCGCCATTACTGTTACTGTCGGTTAGTATGTCGTCCGTCGTCAAAGGAATGTCGTGCGAGTGGGGTTGTTTAGCGATGTCGAATTTTTACAAGAGTTTGCGTAGGTGTTGGTGGGTGTGGTGGGGGATCCCCCTGTGGTGGGACTGGTAGATTTAGGGTTTTAGACCTTATCTGATTTTGTTCGATTATTAAGTAAGCAGGTACTGACAGGGGAGGGCTTATGTCACCTTGGTGGGGGATTCTCGCTGGGCTTTTCCCTCGTAGCGGGACGTTTTTCCCCCCGGAGCGGGATGTTTTTCCCCCGGACAGTGAGTTTTTAACGAGAGAGGGAATTGATGATACTGTAGTTTTGGGGAATTTATCGCCGCCCTTGGAGATGAACTTTCATAGTGGTACCCTAGACTATCTCTCAGCACCGTATCGTATCGGTGCTCTCGCGATTCGATATCTCCCGCCAGCCCCTACCGGTAGTATCCGGATTCAGGGACAACAAGTCTTGAGTTCAACCCACTTTATTCAACCCACTTTATTCAACCCACTTTATTCAACCCACTTTATTCAACCCACTTTATTCAACCCACTTTATTCAACCCACTTTATTTATCCTAACTATACCAAGAATAGTTATTGCTTTCCTCTCACTGCCTAATATCAGCCTTCAGGACACGTTAGCACTCATTAACTGGCATACGTAATTATGTTAACCTGTGAAACTAAACTTATCCTGGGCTGACGGAGATGGCCAATCGCAAGAGCAAATGGAGTGCAGTACCGGTACTGCATCGGAGATCCGTAATATCATCCACCCATTTCCCACAACCCATTGCTTTACGATATGTTAACCTTCGTGGGGGGGATTTGCAGCCCAGGGTGAAGGCAAAGCCCGTGAACCACCAACCCCAGTTCTGTGATACGAGCACCCACAATCTGTGACCCCTCAAAATCCTAATTCACATGCCCCTCCAGCCCAGACAGTCGAGATATAGCTCAAAATCTCCTGGCACCGGACGCTGTTATCCGCAGCATCCTCCCCAAGTGATGCCCGATATCAGCTTTTACTACCCTAAATCTCTATTCGAGTATTGTCCCTTTAATCCTGGTACGACCGCACATCATCAAACCGCTATCACAAGCAGATTCAAAAGCACTCGGCATCCTGTACTCGACTAGATATGGTTCTATATAACCCTAACTTCTAGACCTAAGGGCCCTGTAATCTAGGCAGCTATTCTCCTAGATGTTTACGGGTTTTATGGCGGACAGGACTTCCCAGCACGTTGAACTCTTGCAGGGATAAACATTAATCAGGGGCCATGCGCGGTGCTCCTCTTGCGGAAAAAAAAAACATAGCTTTACGGAGGTACTCGAGTACAGCGTGTACTTGTACTCGTACATAAGTTTTGTATCATAGGTTCCACAAACGACTGCTACCCTCATCCCCTGTGAAACCTACCAAACTTGCACGCTGTACCTCCGTAGAAAAACTTTTCATTTATGATGACAGCTAGGCCTACGATATCGTGTATAATGTTTGTAGAGCTTCCTAGTGCCCTTAATTAAAAATCTTCTCCTTGATAGCCATCCGCACGTTGAATTAAGGGCTTAGTGACAATACCTTCGCATTCCAATCACGGGTACCTTCCAGGCCTTTTCGTTTCTTCATGTTCTAGAAACACCCTATGCATGAACGATACCTCTCGGGGTCCCGATTGGCGCCTATCGTGTTCTACAGCACCTTCCCAGGAACCAACACAGAAATAAGCTCACAAACACAATTTACAAAACCCTCAAGCGGCTCATCATGTAGACCACTACAACCAAAATTTATTTTATTTCTAGCCATATACCCAACAAGCACTAGCGGGAGTCACCCAATAAAAATAGTCAGTGGAAAAAACAGGAGGAAAGAGAAGAGATAAAAAGCGGAAAGAAAAAAAAGACTATAACTAAAACTCCCCATTGCCACACTCTACCATATATCCCCGTTTACTCGCTTTTAAACGAAATTTTTTTACAAGGCGTCCTCGGCCTTTCTCTTGACTCCACCCTCTCTACCGGCCCGCCGAGTTCTGACGGCTGCCGCGAGGTTGGTCAATACGTCGACCGTAGATTCCCAGTTGATACATGCGTCGGTGATGGAAACACCCTTCTTGAGGGCTGCTGCGCCACCTTTATCGAGTGTGGGGATGTCCTGGCGGCCTTCGTTGATGTTTGACTCGATCATTACACCAACAATAGCCTCCTCGCCGTTGCTAATTTGGGCAGCGATGTCCGCGGCCACAATAGGTTGGTTCTGTAGCGTATTATTAGAAAAGGGCAACTTTGGGGAAGTGCAAAAAGCAAACCTTGTGATTCTTAGAGCTGTTTCCGTGACTGCAATCGATCATCATCACCTCCCTCTGTCCCTTCTTCCTCAAGGCAGCCTTCGTAGTCAGTACGTCCTCGGAGCTATAGTTAGGGCCCCTGGAACCTCCGCGAAGAATAACGAAGCCGTGCTCGTTTCCGGTAGTGCGGGTGATTGCGGCAAGGCCTTGCTTAGTCACACCCATAAAGTGATGAGGATGAGAGGCAGAGAGGACAGCATCGATAGCAACGCTGAGCGAGCCATCGGTGCCGTTCTTGAAGCCAACCGGGAAAGAAACACCCGATGCGAGCTCACGGTGGAGCTGTGATTCGGTGGTGCGGGCGCCAATTGCTGCGAGGGAGAGGAGATCTGCAAGGAACTACTTTTGTTAAATGACTGTTCGTTTACTCGGGAAAAAGTGAATTACCTGTGGAGAGACAGTATCCAACATCTCAGACGCAATAGGAACTCCCATGCTTGTAAGATCGACGAACAAACTTCTGCTAATTCTCAATCCCTTATTGATCTGGAAGCTCTCGTCGAGGTCCGGGTCATTGATCAATCCCTTCCATCCAACGGTGGTTCTTGGCTTCTCGAGATAAGCCCGCATAACGATAACCAGGTCGCCCTGGAGCTCTGCTGAAATGGCCTTCAAGCGCCTGGCATATTCTTTGGCACTTTCGGGATCATGTATTGAGCATGGCCCAACAATGACGAGAAGCTTGTCAGAAGTGCCATTAAGCACCGCAATAGAATCGCGGCGACCCTTGAGAACGGTAGCTTCAGATTCAGGTGTCTTCAGTCCCACAATTAGTATGACTCATTACCCGAAGAATAAAAAATCCAAACAATTTGGACTGAAGAAGGGGAAATACAGAAGGAATCTCATGTTGCAAAAGACTAGGAGGAATCAAAGGATCCTGTCCGACAACTTTTGTTCCGTACTTCATCAGCTCTCGCTTCTCCTGGATCTTCGCTTTCCTTCGCTCTATCCTTTCGACATGGCCGGTGGGAGAAAAAGATTTCGGGGGCTTGTAGAATAAAGAAAACGTACCGCGAGAGTCTTCAACCTCGTCAGCTTTAGGAGTCATGTTTGCGGCGATATTTTTCTGTGAAGAGTATTGAACTGTCGAATAAAAAAAAGAAGGCAGTTTCTCTCAGGAAGAGGCAAGCTTATATGGGTTCGAACCTGACTGTTAGAAAAAAACCCTCTCTTTGATGCGGGTTTGTACCCGGGCTCGTTAGTCTTCTTTGGTCCAACTGGTTGTAGCAGTGGTCGTAGGAATGCCGTAGATAGGAAAAAGGAAAAATATATTTTTAAACACCCACCACCACAAGCAAACTTGAATGAACTGATCACCCCGCACACCACTGGAATCAAATAAAACCAAGAGATCTCACCAGAGCCCAGGCGAAAGCGCGGTAAGGTTGGCAATAGTGATAGAATTCTAAGGCTAATTGTCGATAAGGTAGTATATCAGCGGGAACAAAGGATCGGAGCAGTGATAGAAAAGAAAGATGAGCAACAAATGTTGGTCTCGACTCTGAGAAGGGTGGAGTGAGAGAGAGAAAGGGAAGGGGAGAAGAGAGGGGCATGTGTTGAGACCAACTTCCTGACTGTACAGTACAGTACAAACCGCCCTAGCGGAGTCTGAAAAAGTTTTTTTCTTCCCAAAAAAAAGAAAAGAAAAGAAAAAGGAAGGAAGGAAGGATCGTGAATGCACAAGTATCATATTATTAAAAAATACCCTTAGTAGGCTATACTCGAATGCTTGTAAAGCATTCGATATGCCCCCAATCCAAAGCAATTGCACTCCCCTATCATTACAATACGGTACGTCCAACGCTCAGCAGCCATGCCATGACCCGATGAAGACTACTATGTATGGGGGGCAGCTCCCGGAACTCCGCAATACACAGGAAAAGCTCAATCCGCACTCTTCCCAAACTGATATTATTGTTAGTACCGTACGTTGGGTGAGAATAGCAGTCGGAACCGGCGACGGACGGCTGGGCTCGCAACAGCAGAGGCCAAACGCCAGAATAAAAGCGGCAAGACCTTTCTACTGAGCGTATTCGGGCCTCCTCTGCTACTAGGAGCCTCTTTGTAAATTTTTTAGTATCTTCAGAATTGTTTCCTCCGCCGTTGAGTTGGTAGTTGGTGGTTGCCACTTCCGGACATTTAATCCCACCCCAAGCAGAAAGACTACAAAATCATTTACATACTTGTACAGTAAATAGCCGGCTTATCCCTTCATTCTCATTTGCCATTTTTTAGTTCACTAGAATATTACGGGATTTGGAATAACCGATGCGCGGTAATCCTATTGATGTCCCCTACTACCAGTACCTTTTAGGAAAGCGCTTAAGTTAATCTAAGGCTATTAACTAGGCTAAGAAGCAGCGAAATGTAGGCAGAGATTAAGGGAGGGAAAGGAAAAGGTACAAGTATCATAGCCCACCACACTCACTCAGACAATCTACTTGTACTAGACGTATCAAATAGCAACAGAGCTAAACTGTAGTGGGCTTAGGTGTGAGAGAGTTTAGCAAAGCTACGAACACTAGTTACTGTAAATGCTGGATAAAATCGACCCCCGCTATACTCTTTGAGGCAGCAACTATTTCCGGTAAATACGGCCCCCTCGAGAGAATAACTACCGCCTGCCATGCAGATAATGCAGCGGGCCGAATTTCCCCAGAACTTACGGTAGGCTATATCAGAAGGTGCTACCATGCATACTTCCGCATACCATACTGCGACACTTTATGGGCCCAGCCTGCCCTAGCATCGCGAGAACTCTCAAGTCTTTACAGTCTGATTGATCAAGGGTGGCTTGTGGCGCTTATCTTCTGTAGTCGCAGCGCCAGAATCTTAATAGGCCAGAACAGACCGCAAGCGCCGTATGCTTTCACTGAGAGGAATGCTCCAGTTTTGGCAAAAAAAAGTTGGTACTAGCATTAGGGTAGAAGTGCCAGGGGAGATGCTTTCTCACAAGACAGGGATTGTGTTGCGGGTTAACCTAAACTAACTGTTCACTACCAGTAACCTCCCAGCGGGTATAAGTACTACTAGATCTTTTCGTACGTGACTAGATAGTGAACTAGCAAAATAATCTACGCCTCGGACGAGTACAAGTGCCAGGGGAGGTGCTTTCGCACAAGACAGGGGTTTTTTCACCGGTTAACATAAATTAACTGTTTATTAATACTAACCCGGCACGAAAACATCTCCCCTGGCATTTGCACCCAACAAAACAAGCCACTCATTCCATTTGTTCTGCACATAGCTCAAGGGCCCTACTACCAGTAGTACAAGCACTATTCGTACAGTACCTGTAATAGTAACCCTGGCCCATTCTGCAGCGAACCGGAACCGGGAACTTAGCGAATTTAGCTCATGAGATCCTACCCCGTACTCCTTCTCCTTAGAGACTAGTAAAAGACCTCTGTGGGTATGATTAATTTAGGTAGCTGAAGCTCCTATTCCGTAAGGATGGCCTCTAACTTGTAGTGCTGTCAAATTTAGTAGCAAAGATTCAGCCCAAAAATCCCTTCATTAGTATTAACGCAGCACGCTTTCAGGCTGTGGCATCGGTCGCCGTCTCCGTCATCTCCACCCATAGTGTATGGCGAGGGATGAGCTTGTATCATGATCCTCAGACATGTGCTTCTGTGCATCTGCCCATAAAGCCCCTGTAAGTACTGGATGGGGTGATGCTTTTAGCCACCGAGGTTAGCTCCCCCCGCCGTTTCATTCGATCTAGAGAGCAAATTAAGGTTAGTGATAGCTAGGCATAAAATAAGCCTGCCTCGCAGCAGCATACAGTTTAGGCTTTGCAACAACACACAGCTAAGTACCATAGCTCCGGGAATTCCTCTGAGGGTCGCTGGTGCGCTAGCGCCTGCTGCACTGTGCCTCTTAGGTCAAAGACATCCTAAACAATGTTGGCGGCCCACTGTCTCATAAACGCCATGTTGGTATTATATTATGTATAAAAAAACCGAATTTCCTTTGCAAAGTAGCGATGAGTGAACTCGAGCCCCATGGCGAATCTTCGATATACCATGATCGAGAGCTAAGCTACAGTAACTTGCACAGATGCTCTTGCAAGTATTTGGCAGGGTAACAGGCTGGGAATAAGAGGGATTTATATGCATGAACCATCATACCTTAAAAAATTCCAATAATACACTATCTTTGCTAGTCCTGTACTCGAGTATCATAATCTCCGGATTTTAGGTCAAAAACTCCTGATAAATATTAGGGTTTCCCTGAGTGTCCATACTAAATTCAGATTCCAATATTCAGACACTTCATCACCCCATCCCAGGTAACTTGCACTTATAACTAACAGGTCCCGGACAACTCCCCCAAGGTTCTCACTCGCACCATCTTGAATCGAGTCCTAACGTACCATGCGGAAACCATCAGTCTTAGGCCCAATGGCAGCTCTAGTCTGAGGGGGCTCCCGGCTTTCTGATAACACAAGTGTAATACAGTAGAAGTTGTTGGTACTGTAACCCCGGTGCACCCCAGTGCAATATAGTAGTAGCTACTGTGCTCGTTACAATTTTGATTTCCTCAGCCACTGCCTACATCTCAATATTTCGCCTTTTATGGTTTATCACAGTTACGACGTTTTCTCTAGGTATTATTTTCACTGCTGGACCTCTCTAATGGCCCAACTTGGACATGATAGAGCTCTAAACAGGGGACCATCGCTATTGGTTAGAGGTGGTTGTTGGCCATCTCCGAGTCAAGGATAGCTAACCAATGGCAGGTGCTCCCACGTCCCCAGGGGAGCTGCTGGGAAATAAGGCCGGGGGCTCAGCACCCCCAGATCAGAAGTTTATGGATGAAAGTGGGGCATAAATTTCAGGGTTTGGGGTTAAGATCCTTGTGTCGCTACTTTTGCGGGATGGTTTGGATGGACTCGATTCACAGCTAAGATGTTAAGGAGTAGCCCCGGAGGTATGATATTTGACTAATATCAAAAATGTGCTCTAGGACTTCAAAGTTTGCATGGGAAGCCATATTCCTGCCCACAATTCTCAAATACTACGACAATTTAAGGCAGGTTGGGTCTCAGGCTGTCTTCTACTTATTTTCGGATTTCGGATTATCTTCGCATCTCGTCTTAGTGCTAGGTCTCGAAGATTTTCAGAAGTTCAGGTCTAGTCCGCACTCTCTCGCTAACCAGTTTTGGCAGGGATTATGTTTCTCTACTGGATCCCTCTATTCGGGTTTATTGCTACCCTCTCTCTGCCCCGGCCTTTCCCCTCCACTTGCTCAGCGCTTGAAACCGGACAGACTTAAGTCTTGCGGTGTTCTAAGTTTCAGTGAGTTAGCGTAGGTAGCTTCCATAGTCGATTTTCGAGATTACCAGGACACATCGCCGCCGGATAAAGTCTTCATAATCCATACAGTAGACCTTGTGAGGGCTCTGCGAGACGGCACATTCAGCGAGGCTTGGCAAGGATTATGGTTTTAATGCATGCTGGGCGAGCGGTTCCTTTAATGCCAAGGCACACCAGGCCTCGCTGAGGGTGCCGCCTCACCGAGCCCGAACATACGGGTACGGGTGGTCTAGGGGCGTCTAACCTCCAAACCAGGAGCCCGTGCTCCCATCCAGCACCAAGAAGAAGAAGCTGCGCAGTTATGAGTTAATAGCAAACACAGCTGATCATTTGAGTTGGTATGGCCACCCTGGGCAGAACGCCGGTATTAGTGGCTTATAGCATCCTGAACGGGGTGTTTGGATACATGGGTTTGTTCAGAAAGGTTTCCAGAGTTCCGGGCTCCCTAATGGCCGAGATTTACTGACGAAAGTGCATTCGCGCATCCTTGCCAAGGGGAACGCCGGCTACCGGATTTTGGCGAGATTTATACTCAGTTCGGTAGCCGGCCTCTCTCTTAGCAAGGGCCCGGGGGTAAATTTGCCGCACCCCGCTATCGTGGGTCTCTTAGTCAACCAGATTTACCCAACTGGATACCTCGCTAGCCCCCAGATTCTCATAAAAGCACTCGCTAAATCGGAAAACGGGGGTATTCCCATCGGTACGGAACTTGAATGCACCTTTGCCCCCTTATCCTTATACAACAAGTGGAATTGTGTATGTACCGGACATTTTTAATGTCCCCGCAATGAGAAATAAATAAGTGATTCGTTCACCGGTATTGTACCGTATACTTTATAGCTCCACAGCACTAGATTTTGTGGGAACTATCGTAACCTGGACCACAGACACGCATCTCACGCTCCCGAGACTTTAGAAAAAACGTCGAGTACCCGTATTGTCCACAATCTGTTCGTACTATACTAGTACATGGCCTCAGATAGTAATTGATAAAAAGAATACCATGATAGCCAGTAATTATGGGTTGATGTTCTCCTTCAGAGTGGATTGACAGGGTAACCCTTGGCACTCTGCAATTCTCTCCGGGCTCTTTTTTCTGACCGCTCGTCGGAAGACCGCGCAATAGAGAGACCAATCCCACTATGGTAAACTTAAGAAGCACTACTCCAAAAAAGGGAAAGAGGGAGAAATGATGATAATAAAAATTGAGTAATAATAAACCGGGTTGCTAGCGTAGGGGGGTGTACTCGTGCAGTATGTTTTCTTCCAATCTGCACTTTCAAATTTATTTTGCAGAAAGGAATAAAGAAACCCTAGGAACTCCAATTGGGCGATATTGGGGGGGCAACGTACTGTGTGTTATAGGTATGCATCACGAACTTTCCTCGTCCTCTCGCCCGCATGCCCCACTATATCGTACCGGGTGGAATCCCGAAGTTTGAGCCATCCGGGGTGGCGGGGCCTAACCCACAACCCCCCCGTCTTGGCCCCGGTCTCTATTATAGCTATGATACCGGTACGATAGGAACCCGAATGATTGGGCCAAGTGCTAGAATGTTGCCTCCCCTACTGTACTCAGTAGGGTCATTAAAAGCCAGAAAAATTAACCCTTGTTTCCATAGAGAATTGTACGGGACCAGCAGAAATAGTTTTCCGGTTTTAATGCCCAGGATATATATACAAAGTTACAGGCATATAGAACCCGAACATTTGAGTCCGAATTTTGTATCGGTCAGATTTGCACAAACAACTTGCCACCCAAGCTTTTTATCCCTGTGTTCGGATTATATTCCCGTAACCTGTGCTCGCTAGATCCATCCTCGAGGAATTGGGGTCTTGGTTGGTGTGCAGTGGGGCATACGCAACAAGATATTACCATACTAAGCCACAAGAAGTTTAGAAGAGTGGGTTAGTAGAATCGCGAATACAAGTTAATGGTATCTGCCAGATTTCGCCTCGCGCAAGCTATACCGAGCCCCGGAAAATCTTATTCCTTCTCGGGACGTTTTATCTCTTATTCCCGAGATTAAGGATGCTGCATCTGGCGTATAAATACGGTGGCAAGGTCTGGTGTTTTTTTCTCTCTTTTCTATTGCCTCGGGGAACAAGTTCTTTAACCCGATTTCCGCTCCTTTTCCAAAGGAGGAAATTTCGGACTACCTGGCACATTTTCCAATTGTTCAACTTTTACAGTAGGAAATTGTGGGCACTACTTATGGCTAGCGGGTGGGTCCTCTGTCTTCACAGCTCATCACTCTATCCGCAACTGAACCATCCTGGCCCGTCGGTGAAGGCGCCGGTGCCGGAGCTGTCGTCTAGGGAACGAATCCGCCTTGTCCCCAGAGCGGGTTACCCGGAGGCATCATCTTCCGCAGTGGTGTACAGTACAGTAGTCAAATTTCCCCGCATTCTGCTAGCCACCGACTGCAGTAGTCAAGGGTCTCGCTCCAGCATATCCTGCATACTTCCGAGCTCCCGAGTGTCAAATTATTGGGGTAGAGTACAAGAGGAACCCTTGCAAGTGTGTCACGACTACTAGAACCGGGTTATCACCACTCCTCCTCCTAATGGGTACAAAGAACAAGCATATATAGGTAGTGCAGGGAAGGCCCACTAATGTTAATTCCGGCCAAAAGTGGTGGCAACTAGCTTATCTACAAACACATGTCTTCCATTACTCGACAGGAGCCTAGATTCTTTTTTCTTCTTCTTATAGATGTATTGAATTGCATACAAGGCACCTGACCTGTCAATTATATTTGTTCAAAATTAACATAGGCAAGAGGAAATAAAGATCCTCTCAGGTGTACCACTACTCCTGAGATTTTAGTTATGCATCGTACTATTGTTTCATCCTTGACTCTTGTACTTTTATAGGTCGGTAGCAATAACTTTTAGCACGAGCTTGGCGATTAAAGATACTAACCCACACCTTAGTTTCTATACAAAACGCAGAAGTTTAGCCAACTAGCACAAAGATGCACACCAAATTCTGTTCTTCAGGTGGTACAGAAACCAGATGAAAGAGAATCACATATAAAATCGCGTGTCTTGGTAGAATTTTGGGGCTTTTCCTCCAAAACCCTAGTGCTCTATCACCTAGCCTTCAATAACGTGAATCCTCACGTCAAATTGTGCAATCTGAGAAATCACTAGATTTTTCTAAGGTTATGGTGATAAGTAGGCACCTGCTGAGAACGGGCAGTTTGCATGGAAAAGCTGGTGGGCGGCGGTTTCTTTCGCCGCCATGCTCGCACAACGGGCAGGTCAAATTTTGGCGGTAAGGCGTATGAAACCAAACCCTCGGGCACCGTGTTTGTAAAAACGTAAGGAAATCCAACACTACGGCCACTCTAAGGGGATATAAGGGCTTAATTTTCTTCGGAACCGGGGATCAATCCCACCAGTGTCATGCGGATTTACCAAAATGGTACTTGAAAATGAAAGCTTGACAGTGGTTGGAAATGAAATCCCCGTCGGTATGATGCCCGTGAAGGCCTCCCGCACGAGTCAGGTATCCTGACGGGATTCTCGCCGCAACCGCCCCGCTATTGCGGACAAGTGAGCCGTCGTAGCACATCCAAGCACCGGTTCGCCGCATAAGATAGTTAGATCAGAAGGAATTGCGATATTAAAGCTGGGAGTTGGAGGATTTAGAGAATTTCAGGGGTCAGAGGAGTATTTTATATCAATTTCCAGGCCTGAGAACCAGGTTTTCTGGCCGACCCTGCCACGTAGCCAGCGTCGGTGTCTAACGGCGAGCGCACAGCGTGGAAAGTTAGTAATTAGAGTACTATCGTAGGATTAATTTATTTAGGCGCCGAGAGAGAAATGGATTTCAGACCATAGTGTTCTTTGGGGTAGGGAACGATCGCTGCATGCAAATTTACCTTGGGATAAAATCGCCTGATCACATAATATCACTCATAGCGATTGCTCCTTATTTCTGTTGGGGAACTGCTGTTTGGGGTCTGCCTCCTACTCATCGCTTTGGGGTACGGACGAATACTCCGAGATACTATACCGGTATTTGACGTCACTGAAGCGGGATATATATCAGTACAGGCTCTGTTCACTAGGCCGCCAAGCCGACCCACCGATCTTCCGCTGCTATTACCCACCGACCTTTTGTCTTCACGTTATCTCACTTGGCAACTTGAGTAATCCGTGGTATTATACCGTATATGGAAAGATACCCCAACGAAGTGCCACAAATATGGTTGGGTCTGCACGACGTGTACTATTATTATAATTAGCGGCGCGTGTCCCCAGTCAAGTTGCTAATATCCAACATTCCCTGAATGTCAGGTGAACTCGCGCGACTGGAAATGGAGGATTGTATGAGCGGTTTACAGTGAGCTCGAGCGAGTACTCTCTTTTCCCTAGATGTTCTTGGATCCAGTTTTAATATATTGAAGCACGAGGGTGGTCAAGGGAGCTAGTGGTTATCAAATAGTCATGTCGTAGGAGTGGGTGCGGTCTGATGATTTTTGGGTTCAGTCTGATGTTAGTTTAGGACATTAAGCATAATACTGCCTAACTAATCGTAGCTCCCATAGGCTGATCAACCTCGAAGACGTAGGCCAACACGAAAACCACCTTTTTATATCCATTCGCACTTTCGACGGTTTTTTCCGTTTCGGCGGCTTCTTTCCACCTCAAACTTACAAAAGCCGTAAGAACAACTCAAGATGAGTTCACCCCCTGTGGCGCAGGTATCAGGTATCATAAGGCATCGCCAGCCTGAGAAGAGGCACGATACCTAGAATTGCCCCGGGGGTATGCCAGGGACAGGACTGTTAACATGAGACTGCAAGATATAGGGTTCTGGATGCAACAAAGTTACTATGATATAATAGATCAGTCCTCTACTCGCAGTCATCATAGCTTGAGCCCTGGTAGTACTGTGCATATTTGACATCTTGAGCTGAAAATCTGACCTTCCTGCATATCCCCGCCATGGTTCTACCAGAGGAGTGTTCTACTTTAGATGAAGGAAATATTCTACCCAGCACTCTGCAAAGTCTCAAAAAAGACGAAACTCAAAGTCGAGCAGACCACAAGCCATTTTGACCATGCGCCACAATAGCATTCTAAGGTTAGAAGGTGGTGTGTTAGGGTTCTCCTCGGATTAACCTTATTTCGGGAGGAGTTGAAATCTAGGGGTCGAAGAGCTAGGTTCGGAAGCTTCAAAAGGTCCTGAGATTCCGCCGGTGCTCGGCTGGAGTACTCGTGCAGCAGTCTCTTCTGTCTAACAAAGCTATCCTGGGAGAGAGTTGCCTGGCATTGAAACGCTGTGATCTACCAGCACTGTATAAGTAGACTACCGTGCTCTCTTAGGGCGGAGGATTACCATAATATTTGAACTTCATCCAAAGGGTTGAGTAAACCACCCCTTCAGGGAAAGCTTCTCGAAGCTTCCCGTGGTTGGTACTGTACCTCGCGTAATTGGTAAGCGGGGCAACACCGATTCACCCCACTACCCGACGAGCTCCAGCGCGTCTTCCCAAAATTCCCTTCATTACAACTCTCCACCAAACCTCCTTTATCCTCGACAACCATCACCATTACTTGCACCTTCATCCGAGGGAGACTAAAATTGCCTTGCATCTCCGTGATGGCTTCTCCAGTGCTAAACTGGTCCAGCCAGTTATCCGTACTGCCCTCTTCGGAGATACCATCTTCTCTTGTCGGCGACAAAATACTTCTACCACAATCAGCTCTTGAACAGCTCCTTGCTGCTGTTTCATCTACATCGTCAGAATCACAGCCATCACCTGCTGCAACAGCGGCTTTGACAAACACTTATCCGCCGCAGGTAGACGTTTCATGGACTTCTGCAGCTCACCATGAGCGCCCGCAACCACAGCTTCCTCACCCTCTCATGTTCCGACTGTTCAACCCGAAAAATAACCGATTTTCACACGCAGCCCCTTTGGAGTTCTCCGCGGAGGAAGGAAAGATTGGTATATCACCATTATTACGGGATGCACTGGGTATTGAAGAGGATGGGGATAAGAGGATTACAGTTGTGTGGAAAATTTTACCAAAAGGTACTTATGTGCGATTAAGACCTTTAGAAGCGGGGTATGATGAAGAGGATTGGAAAGCTTTACTGGAAAGATACTTGAGGGTCAACTTTACCACATTGACAATTGGGGAGATTTTGGCTGTCCAGGGAAGAACGGCGGCGATTGGTGGGAAGGAGAAGGCGGAATTCCGGTTTTTGATCGATAGCATGAAACCGGAGGAGGCAGTGTGTATTGTTGATACGGGTGGGTAAACCATGTTATCCAAGCGACTCCCAAGGCATTGTACTGACTATCTACATAGATCTAGAAGTTGACATCGAACCATTGTCCGAAGAACAGGCCAGAGAAACCTTAAAGCAACGACTAGAACGGAAGTCTGCTGGCAGCAGCGGCGGCACCCTGAGGATCGACCAGGCAGCCAAAGGGGAAGTCCTGCCAGGTGAATATCACTTCTACGAGCTACCAGAATGGGACCAGAAGGGGCCACTTGCAATAGAGCTCGACGAAGTAGACGACGGTGATGAGGTAGATATATACGTTACAACATCCAAACATCACCACAAACCTCGACAAGACGAGCACGTATGGGGAGATTCCGGAAGCAAATATCCAAAAACAATACAAATCAGCCCGACAAACATCGAGCTTCTTGGTACAGAAAAGATATTCATTAGCGTTCACGGATATGCGCCACTAGACATAGACGAAGGCAGTGAGCAGCAAGAGGAGGATCACTCTCCCCGCCCATATTCCCTCCGAATCACCCAAACCGAAATCCAAAATACCGAAACCCCCACCAACACTGCCATCCCGCCAGGCCCCGACTACAAACAATGCAAAAATTGCACCCAGTGGGTCCCAGCCCGCACCTTCGTCCTTCACGAAAACTTCTGCCTGCGGAATAACCTTGTATGCCCCCACTGCTACCAAGTTTCCAAACGCGGCTCTCCAAACACCCATTGGCACTGCCAACAATGCACAACCCACGGTAATAATGCCCCCCACTCCCTACAAAAGCACGTATCAATCTACCACACTCCGCGCCCGTGTCCTGCCTGTATCTCTTCCTCCTCTCCCTACACAGCCGTAAACCTTCCGGACCTCGCCGTCCACCGCACAACAACCTGCCCTGAAAAACTAATCCTCTGCCGCTTCTGCCACCTCCTCCTCCCTCAGGAATCCGCAAGCGACCATGCCGAGCTCCTCCTCTCAGGCCTAACCCACCACGAACTAACCTGCGGCGGCCGCACAACAAACTGCCACCTCTGTAACCGAATCGTAAGAATGCGAGATTTAGACGCACACGTTCGCAACCACGACCTTAAAAGACTATCCACACCCCTACCAATCACATGCCGGAACGTGAACTGCGCCCGTACGACCAAGGACCTCCGCCACCCCAACCCATTCGGCCTCTGCGGGAGTTGCTTCGGACCGTTGTACGCTCCCGGGTACGATCCCGGTGATATAGCGCTGGGCCGGAGGCTTGAGCGGAGATTAGTCAGACAGGCGATTACTGGCTGTGATAGAGTCTGGTGTCGGAATGGGATGTGCAAGACTGGGAAAGCGAATCTCGGAATCGCTAATGATCTTGCGCAGGGTGTTGGCGTGGCAGGCGCGATGCCACTCATTAAGAAGATTGTGCAAGAGCTGAAGGGTGGCGGTGGGGAGTTGGGACTGTGCGTCGACGAAGGCACGCAGAAGCGTAGGCTTCTCGCGGAGAGGATCGCCGTTGAGAGTGTGCTGGAGAGGGATGGTGGGTGGGATGTTGCTTGGGTTGTTGCTGCCATAGAAGAGGTCGGCGGGGCCGGGGAGGAGGAGAGTGCTGTTAGAGGGTGGTTGGAGAGAAATGCGGTTAGGAGGGGGGAGCGGTGATTTATTTTTGCCTTGCTCCGAGGGACCTGGTGTGATTTCTATGCCATCATTGGTAGATTTTATGTGCTGGTGTTGTATCTAGATGTAGACGAGTAAATTTCTTTGGATAGCGAATTAATATGAATACCCATTCCCGTCACGTCCTTAACATCACATCACGCATTCTCACTCGAGCAACTATGATAACCCTATTGTGACAAGAAATCAATTTGTATCATGCAAATACTGGCAAACTGACTAACGAACCTGCTGACCGAATGACTTGCTGCCTACCCACCTAACCCACCAAACGGTGTATGTAACAGCGGTAAAGTTAGGTTACTAAAGAAGGCCCAGCATGATATAGAGATGAAAGAGCAGAGATTGAGAAAGGAAAACGCAAAGAAACCCGCCAAACGGACAGACAGAGGCCAGCCATAATATGAGAAATAGGAAAGGAGAGGACAAAAGAAAGAATGAAAAGAGGGAAGGAAAGAAGAAAATAAAAGGAAAGGAGAATGCCAACTCCGCTACTGTGTAAGCATTAGCCTTGCCATTAACAACTCCTAACCCAACCTGTCCATCCATCACGTCGTACCGTATCGTATCGTACCATGTAGAACATAAACCAAGTACTAACCAACGTAGAATCGTCCATCAATCCGTCAACCATAAATAGTAATGAAGGCTACGACCTGTCGACAATTTTCCCCTTAGCGGAGCGCAGGTCTTCCGCATTGCCCGCATTACTACCACCACCACCACCGCCGCCACCACTGCCATTGCTCGAACTCCCATCTTTGCCCTTGCCCTTTCCAACGTCACCACCACCACCCCCTCCCTCTTCTTCCTCCGTAGGTAGTCGCTGTCGTTGACGCCGCGCTTCCTGTCCAGCAATCATTTGTTCGAGACTTCTGAAATTAAACATACCCTCCAGACCACCACCACTGCCTGCATTCTCCTCAGCGCCGCTCCCACCGTTGGTGCCGCTACTACTCCCCGCCTTGGCAGTGGTATTCGAAGAATCAGTCCGCTCGACACTCTTGCCCTTACCTTCGGCGGGCTTGTTCTTGCGTTGCTCCTCCTCCTGGAGGGATAGCCTTATGGCTTCTAGGAGCATCATCTCCTCCAGGTCCACCATTCTGTTTCTTCGGGAGAGGTAGTCTGTGGCTATTGTGTTGCCGGCATTGTTACTACTGGATGCAAGAGCAGAGGGTGGAAGTGGGGGTGGTTGCGGCGGGGCGAGGAGCTCAGCCTGCGCCCGCCGGATTAGACGTCTGGAGGAGAGTGTGTTTGGCGTGCCACCCCCTGGTGGGGCTGAGGAGGACGAGGCTGGGGGTGGGGACATTAAGTATGCGGCTGTGTGCAGTGCCGTTGCCGCTGCGGCTCTTCGCGCAGCGTGGGAACGGGCTGTGGCGAGCTTCTGGGCCCAGTCGGGCCGGATGCGGTCTGTTGTCACGACTTCCGGGGATGTGACGGAGAAGGCGGGCCTCCTGCCGGGAGACTGCGGCGGGGGGAACGGGGACACGGGAGTCGTTGGTGGTGGGGTTGAGGATGTAGAGTTTGGTTCTGAAGATGCAGTGGCGGCATTCGCCACATATTGAATTCCCCTCCAGAATGGCGGCGGGGAGTAAATCACGCCGAATTCAGGCTCTACACAGAACGGACAAGTTGCTGGTTCGGATATTAGCTGATCGGGGGAGCTGTTACTCGAAGAAGGGTTATTAGGATCGTCGTGGTGCTCCGGCAAGTGTGGATCCGGCCGCTTGATCTGCACGAAGCACTCCGAGCAGATTTCTTGGTCACAACAGCGTGTTTTATTAAGGTATGGTGGGTAGTATAGGAAGCAGATTGGGCATTCAACCGCATTCTTGTACAGAACCGCTTCTATCGGCCGGCCGTCGACGATTCTTGACGGGTCATTAGTTTCTGGTGGACTGGCGGTGCTCGCCAGCGTGGGGTTGTGCGGGGAGGATATTGAGACGGTCTTTGCGCGCGAACGGGAACCAAAGTTGAGCGTTGGAGTGCTAGTCCCCGAGCGGTTTGACGTCTCGGAGGTATACGAGTGCGACCGCGATCGGCTTGCTATTGGCACGGTCAGATTGTTTGCGGAGTCGGAGGGGCCGGGGGATCTTGGCGGGGTGAGGGACTGAAGTGGGTCATCTATTGAGGGGGTGGCGGAAGGAGAAGGGATCGGAAGGCCTTTTACGGCAGCGACGAGCTGCGCGTCTGTCCAGTTTGATTCGTGATCTGAGAGGCCTTTGAAAAATGGGGCTAGTCTGCGCTCGATCTTGTTGTTGTTAGAGCTATGTGAAAGTAATTTGGCCTGGGAGGGAAAGGAATACTATTAACTGTCGGACAATCTTGTCCCTAAAATCCTCAACACCAGTATATACTCCCTGCGTAACAAGAAAGCCACCTAAAGCAATTAGAATCTGACATGTCTCCGGTAAAATAGCATGCTAGTAATTTCGTAGTGCTATTCTCAAGCTTCCGAGCGAAAAAAAATTACCCACCATCAACACTTTCCTCCCTCAAGCTCCTCTCCCTCTCCTTTAGCCGCTCCCTCTCCCTTTCGGCCTTTCTTAACTCCCGGGCTTCCCGTTCTGCCTCCCGATCTCGCTCTCTCGTTTCCCGACCGCTCAACCCAAACAAACCATCCCCATGCCGTGACCTTCCACGCCCCGAGTATCCCCCACCTGCACCACCACCATTATCTCCTGCGCCGCCCAGTAACGTGCTGGACAACCGCCCAGAACCAGAAGGCCCCCCCCGGCGTGACGACGAGGATAGGTTTGTGGAGGACTGGTGATGTGAACCGTGAGGAGGAGTGAGTGAGCGTTCTTTCGTAGAAGCGTTCCCCATTGCTGTGCTGATGATGATGACGGTGATTAGGGGGAGGAGGTGGTGGTGGTGGTGGTGGTGGAGGAAGAGGTGGAAGAAGGGGTAGGAGAGTTTGGTTGATTGATTGACACCGGTGGATGGATGGATGGGAGCAAAGCGGATGGATGAGTTGTGTGGTCTTGCTTTTGTGGCGGTTACCGTTGGGTTGGGGCTGGCATGAAGAACGAGGGGAGCATCGAGGCTGGTTGGAACTATTCTGTATGCCTACAGTTAGGGTAGGGGGGGATATTTGCGGACAAACCAGCAAAAACGGGTGCCAGTTTGAGTAAATTGACAGCCTTTAAAGAAGTCTCTCTGGTGTTGTTATTGTTTATTTTTGATTCCAAAATAAATACCGGTAATCTGTAAGAATGAGATCATTGCTTTCTACGTCTCTTCTTTCCATTCTTCCATTCTCCCTTCCTTCCCCCCCCCTCTCCCTCTCTCTCTTCCTCCAACCATAAAAATTCGATATACAACCTATCACAGCAAACACTTTATCATGCAGTAATTTACCAACCGCCATACAATTACTCAATCCCATATTCTATCACAACTTCATACATCAAACCTTCTCCCCGGGAAAATAAATAAAAACTCTAGCCAAATTCCTACTATACTATAGAGCGCTCTGCCACTTTGACTCTCACGCTTGCGCTCAGATAAATGATGCTGATCACGTGGTGTCACTGATAGAAGGATAAGGCCCTTGGGCTAACTTTGATAACTGATAGCAAAAACATGTCGCGCATGAGGGGAAGAGAGGGGCATGGAAGAGACCCCCACTAAGAGTTTTTTTTTTTTCCTTTTTACTTCTATCGGGCTGAAGTGATGTAAGAGTGGTTTTTGAGAGTGACATTCGGTCCGGTGATGAATACAGTAGGAAGAGTAAGGTACAGCACAGGGTGAGACGAGATAACGGGTCATCACGCGTGAAAGGGATGTTTTAAAAAAAATAAAGGTGGGGCGAGAGGGGTTAGATATGATATGTTAGAGTTTTTTATTTTTTTTATTTTTTTCAAGAAGGGGACTACTGTAGACTCCTTTTTCTCACTGGTGTTCGAGATGATGTAGGCTTTAGAGGGTGTGCTAGATATCTGTTGTGTCACTCGATACCCCGCCAGTGACTGCATAACTAGGGAGGATTCAAGTGGTACAAAAGGAGTGGATCGATGATTTCCTGTAGTGAAGTGTGCTCTCAATTATCTACTTTCTGGAGTATTTTGCTTCCTAGATAACGGTGAAAGCGTAGTAGGTGGGGTCGGTGCGCAGGAGCCTGAAATGCAGGGACAAAACTCAACAACCGGAGAGGGTGCAAAGAGAGGCTGCATTGCTCGGATTCCTGCAAAGGTTAGTTTCTGCCATGTTGTTAAGAGGAGCAACACTTGCGTGTTTTAGTTATGTGCAGTTCTGACCACAATATATAGATCTCCTCTACCCCCCCCCGAGCACCGGCTTAAGATATGGATTGAGGGCTGCTCTGGTACAGTATGAGAGCAGTGTACAGTATCATGCTGAGCAGACATACAGCCACTAGATAAAAGTGTTCGTGAAACACTATCTCAGATATATGATCATACCTTGTGAAGGTTGAGCAGGCCAAAACTACTTAGGGGGGCTAGCTCTCTCTCGCTTCCCCACAAGTACTCTCTACCGAAAGTGGCCATTCAGATTCTTTACCAAATAACAATACCACATCAAAATTTGGAAACAAATAGTCCTCCGGAGATAACCGCAATTAAGAGCAACAACTACCAAGCATGACATCTCAAGAATAACAAAACCGCCCCAAACGAAAGGAGATAGTACAAATTCATCTATAAGTTCATTACAATGGTCACAATTCCCCCGGGCCTACCCGATCCTTAACCGTTCATTAGGACATACTAACTTCACAGCACACTCAACTAATCAGAGCTTTAGACTCTCCTATCATAATTTCAATCTAACTATATGAGTAAAGTGTCATAGTAGTAATTTAAGGACCATTAAATTTTCATTCAATGATCACATTGTCTGGAAAGAGTATAGTATTATGTTTTTTTTTCTTTAGTATACGACTATCAAAAAAAAAAAAAAAAGAGGGGGGGGGGGGCCCCTGCGGGGGCGGGTCGGAAC
>Ga0307507_10003541_pt1 | contig 29997 bp, 38 predicted proteins | sample 7_EM_MG_FD_207223 | JGI IMG/M metagenome (GOLD analysis project Ga0307507, IMG submission 207223) | Populus trichocarpa ectomycorrhiza microbial communities from riparian zone in the Pacific Northwest, United States - 7_EM | ecosystem: Host-associated > Plants > Roots > Unclassified | place... | reverse complement strand
GTGGTGGTGATGTGGGGATTGGTGAAGAGGAGGGGGGTGGGGGTGCTGAGGAGGAGGAGGGGGAGGGGGAGGAAGGAGAAGAATCGCTGCCGGACCAGGGTATCCAAGAGCGGAGATTGAATGTCATTGCTTGGGTTATTTCATGTAGTTTCTTGTTGTAAGTATGTTCGTGATCTTTGTTGATTCGCTCGTTTATTTGTTGGTTTGTTGGTTTGTTCGTTCGCCCGTCCTCTCACCACCGTCGTTAGCTAGGTTGTACAGTTTGGAACTAAACCGCGGGTAAAAAATAAAGAGAGCCACCAGCACTCATCTTGGCACTTTTAATCCCACCCACCTCAAGAAGAAAAAACCACCCCACAACCACAACCAAGAAAGAAAAAGAAAAAAATGCGCCTCGAAACCCCCCTCTCCTCCCATCCTTCCACCCCTTCCACCTCCCCCGCTCCCTCTCCCTCTCCTCCTCCCTCTCCTCCCCCCCGCTCCCCCTCCCCACCCAACGAAAACCCCGACCTAACCCGCCTCCACCACACCCACCACACCCACGGGTACCTCGCAGGCATCACGCACGGAAAATCGCTGCATCTCCAATCCGGCTTCGACGAAGGCTATACACTGGGCGGCCGGTTCGGTTTGAAAATCGGATGGGTGTTGGGTGCTTTACAGGGCCTGTCGCACATTGCCCCGGTAGTGCGGGGGGAGTTAGAGAGGGCGAAGCGGGAGTTGGTCTTTGACGGGGTGTTTTCGGAGGAGTATTTTGCGGCGGGGGGTGTTTGGTTGTATGCGCTTGTGGAGCAAGGGGAGGGGGAAGGGGAGGTGGTTACGTTGGATAGGGTTGTGGAGATGCATCCTGTTGTGAAGAGGTGGGTGGGTAAGGTGAGGGAGTTGGCGAGTGGGGTTGGGGTTGATGTTGAGGAGTTGGGATTGGAATTGGAGCGGGAGGTGGGGGGCGAGGAAGAGAAGGATGGGAATAAAGTTGGAGGAACGGAAGCTTTCGTGGAGATCTGAGGGATGCCGATGATGATGATGATGATGATGTGGTTGGTTCGGATTATCTCCGTGGACCTCATTCGGAGATCTATCTATCATATCATATATGCCTGCCAGCCATGTACGACACAGATTCAAGACTAATGGCCTAGTCACTGGTAAGTAGTCAATTGCGGACCCCAGCTTCCTGCAAAGCTCAAGTTAATCCGGACTGCCGATCACAGGAAAATCACTCACGGCATATCAGTCGCCACAATCCTATCATAGCACAACCTATCCAATTCGCATAATTACATTGTATGGTAGCTCATCTTCCTCTTTTATAACTCCCGATTCCCAACCCGCTCCGTATTTCGGTAACTCATTTCGTCCCGCCCCACAAGTACCTGCAAGTCTATAACAGTAAACTAAACACGGGAACATAATACAAGAGCCAATTCAAAAAAACAAAACAAAAAAACATACTACAGTATATATATATATAAAAAACAGTCCCAGGAACAACAGTAAAATCCGAGTTAAAAATAATAATGTAATGAATAGGGTTTCGTTAGAAGGTCTGGTTTGTTTTGTTCCCTTTTTCAGGAAGAAAAAAACCATATCTTCCGACAAAATCAAGGAAAGGGAAATCCCAAGGGAGGGAGAAGGAAAGACGCCAATTCAAAATTAAACATAAAACAGGTCCCTAGTGATCTTCAGAAGTTGAATGGTTGTATCATTTTTGCCCTCTGCTTTCTAACAGTTAAACAATTGACTGTCGCTACCCTCTTCCCTCTCCCCTAAAAGTAAAACGCCTCGCCCAAGTATATGATGCCGAAAATCAAAAACGCACCAGCCCCACCCAAGGTTACTGCCAGACATATTAGCTTTACCTAGTAATAAAACACACATGAAGGAGATATGGCTCACCATTTCGAACACTGATGCGGCTCGCCAATATTCTACCGCCGACCACTGCAATACCAGTGCAAATAGCATGTCCAGAGATAGCTCCGATAGTAACGTACCAGTAATCCTGTCCGGCAGCCATAGCAATAGTGGCAATCTGGCTACGATCCCCCCACTCTCCCAAGAAGGTCATTACAAATGTTTGGACCCAGGCGGGCGACAACAGTAGCCCGGCAAGGTTTTGGATTCCTTCCAAAGATGTCATTCGTGCTTTCCTAGAACCACCCTTCCCTCTAGCACGCTCGTAGTCATCCTCGTCGGAGTCAGACAATGCTGGAGACGACGTAGATCGACGAATCCCAAGTCCACCGCGGGACGGCGACGATACCAAGCCCGATTCGAGATTTCGGGAGACAGATGCCCCTCTTTCTCGCCCAGCAGCCTTCTCCTCAAGCTCCTGTTCAACCTCCTTCATCTCCTCCTGCACGTTGGCGGTGCCCTTCTCCATTCTAAGACCCTCCAAAACCATGCGTACTCCAAAAACGAGGAAGAGGCCAGCGGCAAGAAAGTTGGTAAATCGTTTCGGAATTAATGTAGGAACGGCATGGCCTAGAACTGCTGAGAGAATTGACATGACAATCAGAGAGCTGAGAGCTGCTGTAAAAACCAGCACCCGGGGGTGCTTCATTGCCATTAGAGCTGCAATCAAAAATGTTTTATCACCAATCTCTGAGAAGATAATCATAATGAAGGACAAGGCGAACGAATGGAAAGGTTGAGAGATGCTAGAAAAGTCTGCAGCTTCCAACTCCTCAGGCTTCAGGTGTTTCGGGATCTCAACCGGAGGTCCGCCGTTCTTGATGGTATCGCCCTGTGATCCTGTATATTCTTGATGGCCAGTCTTTGGTACTGGTGGCTTGGGGGTTGACGGATCATCTTTGGCGTCCTTGTCCTTGCTCTTTGGGGTTTTGATCTATCTCGGAATCTCCGATCAGTTCACCAATATTCCAATCATCTCCACGACCGCGCATGTGAGAATCTTACCGCTGAATCATCACCCTCTGCTGGTTCCTCAATCTCAACAATCTCATGCTCACCAGTATGTGGCGGTGGTTTTTTGATGTCGACGCTAGCTCCGCCACCCGAAACTCCAACCTCTCCTGACCCCCTCTCCTCTGTTCCCGGGTACAAGCCCGGACCGTCGTGTGGTTTTCCATCAAGGCCATCAACGGGCGCATCTGCTGTGCCCTCTACTTTCGGTTTCAATGACCCAGCTCCTGGCTGGGTGTCCGAAATCTTGTACGGCGCCTTAGGATTCAGTGGAAGGGTGGCATCTTTCCTCTTTCCCACTGTTGTGGCTCCCCCTGGATACTCTATTGGAACATGACTATTCGCCGCCGCGATCAAAGGGGGTGCAACCAATAGTAGTAAAAGAGATGTGGACTTCCTGGAGAAGCGCATGACGTCGCAGTAATTAGAATAAGAATACCAGGAGTGAAGAGCCCGATGCCAAGCAATTTTAAAAGTTTTTATCTAAGAAATAGTAGGTTAAAGAAAGATGAAGAATGAAGAATGGAAGAAAAAATGTATTTTCGCTGGGAAAGTTGGGGTTGAAGCGAGACTCGTGTTGCAGAGAAGAATCAAACAGAAGATAGGGGTCCCTTTTCCCAAGAGCTTGTTCCGATGGAATGGATTGGTGTTACCCGGATGCAGCTCAGAAGCGGCGAAGCCCCTCTCGGAAGTGTCGGTGTCACCTTTGCTCCAGAGCTGTGGAATCGATTGAGCTTTCATGACTAGGACGCCTGTGGAGTCGGATCAGGCCAGTTATCTCCACTGTGATTCACATCCCAAGCAAGAGGGAAAAGATAATTCAACAAATTGGGCCTAAACTCGAAGGGCTACCTCACGTTCATTATCCTCCGAGTCCGAACTTGACACTAGATCTTCACACATCTAGGACACGAGCCACCCTAACCAGTTAAAAATTTACCCATTCAAAGAGAATTCACCCCGCCAATGTTCTTGGTGCGTGCGAATCATATTTGCTTGCTGCTAGCTAGCTGGATTACTAGAACTGGCGATACGTTACCCAAACACCATATTATATAGCTAGTTCGCTAGGCAGGTCGATAGTTGATTTGGGTGGGATACCCAGTAGAACATGAATGCGTAGTATTGCAGCATTGCGCTGGTAGTATGCGCAAATGTTTTACCTCCTCGATATAGTGCTTTTCATCCGCATGCAATCGGACGTAATATATGAGACGCCCGGTACACTAGTGCCAGGAGATAGCAGTCGTATTACATTAGGTTTCGAGGGTTACATACGGTACACCATCAGGAGTTTATTTAACGTGCCCACGCAGAATAGGAGACCAATACCCATTTGTTGAGAAGTTTAGATCAACTGCCGATATGCGTAAGTATTCTAGACTAGGCCATCCTCGCATTTGCACCCTATGCTATCATATCATTAGAGCATTGGTTCCTCCATAGTACGCAATAAATAAACATAATGCTAGAAACCAAAAGAACATTACGTCCCAGTGAGCATAAAGTAACTGTAGGGTACCAAATAACTCAAACACGAACTAGTCAAACATCCTCTACACAGATTCATAAATGTCAATCCTCACCTCAACAGCACTATTCGAAGAATGAAACGCACCCTCAGCAGCCCCGCTGGTAACTAATGCTGTTTTTGACCCTAACACATCTGGCCTAGAGCTGCCAGCCCCGTAGGCCTCAGCAGCAATACGCCGGTACATTTTCAGCTCCTCCTCGAATTCCTTCAATGCTCTTAGCTCTGGGTGAATAGGTCAGGTAAGGCACATTATAAGTGGACTATAGGGAAACTAACCGCTACCCATAAACAAGAATCCAATCAACCCATCTAAACCGCCAGTGACAGCGACTACCCATGCAACAAACATTAAGGCAAAAGATACTCCATTATGTGGACTCCACCAGACTCCTACGTGGAGTCCTACAAGAGCCACCAGAGATCCCCAAAAATGTGATAGTCTCCAATTATACTCAAATTTCTCCCTTTTTGTGTATTTCGCAACAAGTTCCAAAACTTCGTCTATTATGGTAGGCGGGAGGTATTGCTCATATTCTCTCTCTCCGACTTGATTGGTAATTTGGGCTTCTTCGGCCCTGACAGCTCCCGCCACACTTGATAACGTCGAATTCGAAACAAGGTCTGGATTCCTTGCCTCAGCAAGAGCTCTTTGCTGATGCCGGTTCGGTGCCAGAGAAAGCGTAACTTCTACTGAAAAATGATCACTCAAAGAACAATAGCCGCCCGCACCACCCTTACCACCTTTTTGTGACGGCATTGACACAGGTTCCGTCATTCCAACCTTGATGTCTTGAACGGAGGAATAGCGCGGTGCATGGAAAATGTAGTCCAAACGTTTCCCCTTTGGGTCTTCAGTCTCTGGGGGTGGCAGAGTCGGCGTGTTCATGCGCCATGTATTGAGAACACTATCACAAGTTGCGCCGAGCACCTCAATATTTGTCTTCGCATCGGTCTTTGGGGGAGCGATAGATGGGGTTGTTGGATTGGCGGACAGCCAGGCGTCAGAGACGAGGCCATGAGTTGATATGATTCGATGGGCCAAGGACGGCGGAATCATGTTGAAATCACCCAACTAGATTTGTTAGCTTGTTTTCGTCTTATCGGAGAAGAAATTAGATGCTCTCACCCCAATTGCGATATGCCCTTTCTGGACAGCGCCGCGGAGTAGTTTTGCAATCTCCCACGCTTGGGCAGTACGGTGACACAAATAAGAATCGTTCTTTTCGTAAGGTGCATGTAGCTAACCCATTCGAAATGTTAGAAGCATAAGAAGTTTAAGATGTCGTTTAAAGTGGACTAACATGTGTATTGAAAATCTCGATCGTCTTTCCGCTGGGATGTCGCACAGCAGCACAAGCGACACCTTTCCCAACATACCAATCTCCTCTCCAAAACGCGGTTGGCCGTCCATTAAGGGGGTATCTGAACATGCTGCTTTGCTCAATTGGCCATTTGGAAAGAATCACCAGCCCACCGCCGATAGCTCCTGAGAAGTAGAATTTCCCATAGGGTAGAATCGATGAGGTCTTCTCACGTAGGTTTTCATAATCGGCATAAACCCAGAATTCTTGAAGAGCGACAATATCGAATGAAGGTGATGCGCAAGCTATACGAAGAGAAACTTCGTTGAGTCGAGCTTCTCGGTGCTTGGCGATGTATTTGAGCTAAAGGAGCGATAGACATGTTAGGGCCGGACCTGAGAAAATAGACGCGGACGTGCTTACTCCCCAGCAATTCATGCTGAAAACGCGAATTGAAGGGATATCGCCATTAATTTGAGAAGGCCCAGCAGCAGACATGATAATAGACCCGCGTAAATTGATATTCTATATATAATATTATGTGTATATATATAATATTATACAAATTGGATTCGGATGCAATGAGGTTGTTGTTAGGTCGAGACTTGAGAGTCCGGAGGCTGGGATGACTTGGAGGATGCAGGAAGCTAAGCTCCGCACTGGCTAACCTTGCTGTACCCAAGTGGGCCAAGCTTTCCATGATATTAGTGCTGCTGTAAGCAAGGTATAAATTTAACTATAGATGACTTTCAACTTCCAATTGGGATTGTGGGTACGGCGGGGATCCTCAAGTTGTCTTCCCCCTTCATATTGCTTAATGATCTTAGTGCCCGGGTAGATCTACTCGTAATGTCCTGACGTTTTTGAACACAACTGTGGTTGCACACGGGCAAAAAATAAGCCGGAGCCGCATGATTTTGCGGGTATGCAATAACAGTTGTGTTGTGTTCACAAAGGTCAGGACATTACGAGTACTAGTACTCGAGTACACCAACTTTTGAAAGATGGTCCGGGTCCGAATTTGACGGCAAAGTATGGAGAACCATACCTTCCTGCAGTGGATGCTGCTGCTGTGCCAATGCCGCCGGTACGGATAATCGAGTGCAGCCTCCAATAGAGATGCTGCATTGCAGGGAATGAGCTCTCGTAAAAACCCATACATGAAGTTCCCTATCTGTGATATAGAGCCCCAAGTTAGTCCACACACCTGTTTACCGCTCCACCGAGTGCTCGGATACCGGGGTTGTCCGTAAACACTGCCAATGGATGGGTCGTTTCTGATATATTATACTGCTAAAGCGTATTGATTGTAAAAGAGGAGAAATTCCGTGAACTCTTTACGATTTTTATTTGCCGGAAGGGCAGTCTGGCCAACACCGGTACGGTGGTTGTTCACTGATTAGCTCACCCGAGTGCTATCTAAAGTTCTTGAGATACTCTTTAGTGGAGCATAAACCATCCCGGGTTCCGTGGGACCCTTGAAAGAGCCGCATCTATCATAGCTTGAAACTTGGCAGCTGATTCTCGGGTGCAAGCTTACCGGTATGAGGACCTAAAAACTTTACATTTGAGCCCTGTGTTCAATGAAAGCCATCATTTTGCCGTAACCGTGGAGTCCAAGGGAAGAGCTTGCCTTTTCCTTTAAATACATACAACCCTGCTCTGTCCCTACTCCTTTCACGCACCATGTCAACACAGGAACCACCTTCTGGGCAGCCGGAGCAAACTGATATAAGAATGACAGATTCATCGAGTACGCGGACTGTTCCCAATTACGCACTGAAATACACGCTCAAGGGACATAAGATGGGCGTCTCATCGGTGAAGTTTAGTCCCGATGGCGCATGGCTTGCAAGCTGTTGTATGTGTGCTCTTTCAATGCTATCGCTTTTGTCACTGTGGATAATCCAACTGGTGGATAGCGGCCGACCAGACAATTAAAATATGGCATGCAAAAACTGGAAAATACGAGCAAACATTGGAAGGACACATGGCGGGCATATCAGATATCGACTGGGCACCAGACTCCCTCACCTTAGTTTCCGGTTCCGATGATAAGACTCTTCGTCTTTGGGATGTTGCCAGTGTATGACCTCTGGGAGACCAGCCTTTGATTATGCTGGCTGACCAACGATTTATAGGGAAAAATGCTCAGGCTTCTCCGCGGCCACCATAATGCGGTGTATACTGTCGCCTTCTCGCCCCGCGGTAACATCGTGGCCTCCGGTTCCTATGATGAGGCTGTCCGTCTGTGGGATATCCGTTCGGGAAAGTGCATGAAAACCTTGCCTGCACATGGAGATCCGGTTTCTGGCGTCCATTTCAATCGTGATGGGACAATGATCGTGTCCTGCTCTCACGATGGGCTGATACGGATTTGGGATGTTACCACTGGCCAATGTCTCCGAACATTGGTCGAGGAAGATAACGCTCCTGTCATGGCTGTTAAATTTTCCCCGAATGGGAAATATCTGTTAGCGGGGACTAAGGATAGCTGTGTCCGATTATGGGACTACCATCGTGGTAAATGCCTCAAAACCTATATGGGACACAAAAATGAAAAGTACAGTATATTTTCAACATTCATAATTGCTAATGGCAGTTGCTTTGTGTAAGAAGTCATCCCTCGGGCGGTTTTTGGTCTTGATATACGCGGAGAATGCTGATGATTGGTTCGTAGAATGGCCGGGTCAGAAAACTCAGACGTCTTTATCTGGGACATTCAGACTAAGGAGATTGTTCATCTTCTGGTGGGCCATCCAGATGTGGTCTTGGGAGTTGACTCACACCCAACGGAGAAAATTGTTGCTAGTTGTGGGTTGGATGGAACAGTAATGGTTTGGATGGATTCTGCAGAGGGATCGGAAGAATGAGTATACTTTGTTCTATAAAGGCGAATCGGAGTATTGATGTGCTAGGGCTCTAGTTTACTTATAATAATCCATTCCAATATTCTTAAAGTGAATGGAGTTTTCTATGGATAAAGTATTATATGGTATTACTGGTTTCATAGCCACTGACAAGAGCTTCGCGGTTTACAGTATGATACCGGTGACGGGTACTTTCTCAATGCCCCTCTGATTGGATGGTGTGTCGACCGAGCCGTATCCGTGTGATGTGCGGTTGTGACCTACTGATATACTCGGCGAAGAGAATAAATACAATTAAAAAAATAAAAATAAAAATCAATCAATCAAGAGGTGACCTGAAGGCTGATTGCCTGATTGAATAGACAAGGGATGGATAGAACAAGAACAACTGGGATCGATAGAGATAGAAGAGAAACATTGTTTATTGGGGTGATCCCCACCAGGGGGTTCATGCTCTGTAAACTGAAATACAGAAAGGCGGATTATATGCAGAGAATCTATGCATGCCAAGGGTAGCTAACAAGGTGTTTTGCTGGGCGGTAAGCGGTCCCCCGGACTGCTAGACTACCCCATCAATTCGCCTTCGGCCTCACCGGTACATAAGCTCTGGGAAGCCATTACCGTAAACCTACGATAGGTTGCTCGAGGGGGTGATCCTATGGTAAGTCTCCGCTGCCGCTGCTCCTAGGCCATGGCCCGTGCGCCTCCCCACCAGGTTTAGGAATGTTGTAAAGTACTCGTACAGGTACCAGTGTTGTGCAGGTGCCGGTGCTATCTGCTCGAACCATGACTGTCTGCTTCAACAGTGTTTTCAGAGGCGCTCGAGAAAATTAAAAATTTTGTTCGTCTTCCCATTTACTGCGCTTTGCAAAAGTTTTGTCTAAGGAACAGAAAAGAACTCTTACGACAGTTCGTATTGTGTACACTAGTCTACCTGTACCCCACTTATATTCAACAAACAAAAAACCCCTTTCCTGCTCTTTGGGCAAAACTTTTGCAAAGCACTATAAAGCCGATGATCACTTCAGAATTACCTTCGATATTGGTCTTCGTAATAGCAGAAATATCAACTTCAATTTTTGTTCCTGCAACGCCAAGACTTTATTGTGTACCAAAACACCGTCAATCTCCCTCTCGCGTCTCCCAATCATCACATCTCGGCCACTGCAACCGCACTCCAAACTCCCACTGCCATTTCACCTACCATACATCAACACATTGAGCGACAAACAAAGAGCGACAAACATTTAGCGTGGTATAGACTTTCAGCTATGGCTCGTAGCGTTTCCAATGATCGTGTAGTTGGCCACCGCGCTCGAGACTCGATGCACCTGAGTCGTCTTTCGCATTCGCCTGTTGGTTCCTCGCAACGAGCAGAGACAGAACTGCAAGCGGTTATTAGGGCTCGTACGAAATCTGCTTCACCAGGTCCAGCATTGATTATTACAAGAAAAACTCTGCGGAAAAGCAACGGAACGACACCTGTATTACCAACACCGTCACCAAGCGGCCCAGTGCAGAAGAACAGGGTTGTTAAACAGAGGGGAAAGCCAAGGTCGCAAAGGGGGCGCTCAAAAGATGATGACGATGATGCTTTTGGGTCATCAAAGGAGGAATCTGTGGTTCCGGTTCCAGCACATGAGGCTCAGGAGAGGAACAAAATCCTGCAAGGTGAGCATTGCCCCAATTGTTTCTTGTATCATACTATTGTTGCTTATTCAAACCCGATACCCCTACCCTGTCAATGTTTATGAGATGCCCTGCTTTACTTGTAGCCGTTGTTGTGCTTCCTTGGTCTCTCTCATCTTCACACTGAAGATAGCCGTCTGTTGTCAAATACTCCCCTTCACTGGACGCAACCATCTCCGTCCCAAAGCATTTACATTTCATAACTCCTACATTTTACATGTTGCAATTAGGCACCGCCATGGTTTCGTCCCCATGGGCGGCGCATAATAGCGATAGTCTGCTCACAATAATTTCAGCTCTTCCTGACCTCCCCGAAGACGAGGTCCTCAGCTTCGCTAGTTACATGGGTACCCCGCGTTCTTCTGTTGTGAGCAGGCGTTCTGGGTCCCTCTCGGATGGTCTTATCGCTTTACAGGCCCCCGAACCTGAGAAATCGTCAACCCAGCGGGAGCTGGAGGCAATGGATACAGAATTGGTGCTCGAATCAACCTCAGAACTTGACCGAAATGCCCAGAGGCTACTCGATCTTCTGATTCTAAATCCACCCGAAGAAGATATGTTGGTTAGTACGCATACGAGGGACTCGAAGGTCTCAAAGCGGCTAAGGGTTTATTGGCCGGCCTTTGATGCTTCGAAGATCGTGTTTGGTACATCACATTTTCTTGACATTGGCACTGTGGAAGCGGCATTGGGGGAGGGGATTTACACTCCTGTTATTTATAGGGCCAACTTGGCTATTCTGGCCAACTTCATATACACCGCGGACGAGGAGGATGATAGCACCTTCCAAGAGCTGAAAAGCATCGAGAGATATTTTCCGACCCAAGTAGGAGGTATTATTGACGATCGGAACGTCCAGTTCGCCCTCGACCTAAGGACACAGACGGTCATCCGCGGTATGTTATCGGTTCGAGAAGATTCTCTTGAACCAGATGTATTTCTGAGACATTTCTTTATGGAAAGAGTTCCAGCCAGGGAAGCCAATGATGGAAAACCGGAATACAGATGCAAGTCTTGGCCGGGTTCACGTGATGCTGATGAATGGAAGAGGGTAATCACCGAGAGAATCCACCATATCCGATCAACGTTTCGTTTTGAGGGGGGTCAGAATGACGGTGAAGAGTCTCAAGAGGGTCATACTCAAGTTGACTTCGAAAAACTGACGGCTTTGTTCACTTGGGAGGAATTTGTGCGTCGGACGACGGATTTTATCAAGGGGCGACTGAAAGCCCTTGATAATTCCGATATAAGTGCTGATAAAGAACGGGGTTCGAGTGCCAACAAGAAGGCTGTGGACGAGGAGGTAATGCAGTCCGGTGCCAATTTGGAATCCCAGTGGCAAGTGGAAGTCAGCCCCAAGAACAGGGATGCCTTCGATCACGATACATCACAAATATCTACCGAGGTGGATGAAGTAGAGCAATCAGAGTTGCCAAATTTTAAGGACCAAACACCCGACAACCAGAATACTGATTCTCAGCTACAGGCTTCTTCTCAATTTGGTGGTGGATCACCGTGAGTCTCCTTAGTTTTCTATTTTTGTTTTACACCATCAATCTGTGTACTGACCGGCTTTGTCTGGTTACGACAGGCTTAATGTCCGTGCTGTTAAGTTAATCAAAAAGGATTTACTGGCCAAGGAAGCTCGGTCGAAAGAGGTTCTAGCGAACTCCATGTCCTCCATTATTTCAAACCCTGAGTCAATTGCTACTACTGTTGCTCAAGTAAGCGCAATTAAGAAGCGCAAACGGAAGTCGGAAATCATGGGAATAACAAACAGGCAGGAGGATGGGGAAGTCCGAGACGTGACTCCCGGATATGCGGTTTCTGAAACTGTTGTGAACAATCTGGCCCAGATGAAGCATCTGAAAGGAGCGAAGAAGCTACTCGTTCAGCAAAGACAATCGGATCCAACTCCTTTACCACTTGCATTAAGGAGACAAGGGCGGTCTAGAGACTCAGATGATCTACTGTCGGCGAATCAAGAATATGGTAGTGTGTCCGCACCAATTAGTGAAGGTGATCAAGATGAGAGCGATGGAGATAGCAGCGATGACCCAGGTTATCGAGCATTTTCCGAGCTTCGTAGGGAGCAGGACAAGGAGAATAAGAAACGAGTGACCCCAGCGCCGCTTCCCTCTCTGCATCGTAGGAAAAGACAAAAGCGCTTCACTGACCCTCAAGAAGGAGCAATGAGGACGAGCCCAATTGATGAAGAAGGTATCATCTCGACCCCGCCCGTTAGGCCAGATAGGCGTAAAGGTAGACGAATGGGTCGCATCTCAGATGAGGGCGAGGAGGAGGAAGGGGTGCGGGGGTGGGAGGGGCATGGGGATGAGGGAGGTGAGGATGAGGATGAGGATGAGGATGGAAGCGAGTTTGTGCCTGATGCAAGGGAGGTCAGCGACGATAAAGTAAATAGGAGCCGGAGGCATTTGCCATCAAGCTTTAGACATGGCTCCATGCATTCATCAGACCCGGCTAATTCTCCACAAAGGGGGGCTGTGGTCGCCTATAATCATCCTTCTGCTGGCAATTCTCCAGCCCGGAGAGGCAGTGGCTCTAGCGTCGCTTTGGTTTCTGCTAACCCCTCGCAGAGAAGCCAACGAAGCCTCTCAGAGGAAGCCGAGGGTTCGCGAGTTGGGCCTTTGGACAGAAGGTTTGATGAAGATGGCCATAGAAACTTGCAAGAAGTCGCTAGGATCAACAGATTAGCCAAGATAAACCGTGCAGCGGTACACACCCTACGAAAGCCAACAACTTTTTGGACTGAAGAAGGCACAAAGGCGTTGATACGGGCGATCCATGATCATGGCCCTTCATGGGCCGTAATCAGAGATGTGAGAACCCCTTTCCTCCTTACTGTTCCCCTGTTATTGAACACTGAGCTCATCCCCAGCCATTAGTTAGCGATACCCAGTTTAGAAGGTCGGGACAACGTACAGCTAAAGGACAAGGCCCGAAACATCAAAGTTGACATGATAAAGTATTTCAGCCCAGCTCCTCCGTTGTTAGGAATCGACTCGCTAATATGAAATATCTGAGAACAGGGCAAAGATCGCCTTGCCTCTATGCTTCCGCCGTGTTTCCATCAAAAGAGCTGATATGGAAATATTAGCGAAAATGGGAATTTACCCAGATGAAGATGGAAATTATCTGGAAGACCCCGATCAGTGCTCTGAGCATGCCTTCGACGTATAAGAGCTTATCTGGAAATGCATGTTTTTCTTTTCTTCTAGCTGGAAAACGTTTGCAACCTTTCTCTTGTAATATACCCCCCTTTATCTCCTTTGCTGGTAGGTGGATGACTGGCATTTTCCTAAGTTCAAGGGTTCCTGTGCAAAGTTTTTTCTTTTTCTTCTATCAGTTCTATTTGTTGGGGTTTGGTGGCTCTTTGGCTTCTCTTTCTTTATGTGGCTTGCGTGCTCTTGGGGCCGTCGCTGCCGGTGCAATAGATGGGCGTATGGGTATCATTATTATCTTGTTTATTACTTATTGTTTGCGACATGGTCTGGTCCGGTATGGGTATTGGTATAATTCCTGGCGATAAAAATCGACCCTCTTTTTCACCAAGACAACCATACTTGTAAATAACTTTCACAAAAAATGTTGTCATCAATCCAACCATGGCAGAATGGGTTTTTTTTAAGTTGCATATTTGTACATCTAGTGGATCTAAAGGGACTTAGCTTACAATCCCACGAGAGAAATAAAGCATATTTAGCCTTCGTAGGTTATTTTGAAATATGGGATATTTTGCCTAGCTCTTGGCCCATTACACATTCAAAAAATAGTGTGAAAATATAAATGTGAGTGATAGTTGATGGCTATCTGCGTCTATGTCAAGTGCACTGGCGCATTGGATGGTGTGCGCGAGTACTTTGTGACTTGTTGTACAGTATATCAAGGGGGCTCGAATCAATCCTCTCTCGTTCTTCCCCCCGCCCTCCGACTACCAGTAAACTCAATCAATCACCTCCCGCCCTCCCCCCGGCCCTCCCCCCCCCCGCCCTACGGCTCGCAAAATCTTCTATCTTAAGCAATGTCCGACGTAAACGAAAATCCAAGGGAGCTAAAGGCAAAGTGGACATGCACTGGCACCTACTCTAGGATGACCTGGCCAGAAGCCTAGGAACTTATTAGGCCTCGACTTCGAGGAACTTGAATCAAATGTTATCACCGTCGACGAAATATTGCTAGAAGCCAACTCGAAGTGTGACATCGAGGAAATTGGGACCAATACTATCAAAGGAATTAAAGAAAAGGTCTACGCCCGGATCATAGGGTACCTTCAATTTGAAGGGTACCCATCCGAGGCGAGCCTGGACTTTAAGGAGGCCAACATTAACGACTTGGTGTTGTATATCATCGGCCCGGTATTGTCAGACTTCAAGAGTGAGACTGGGCGCAACATCCTACTCCGACGTGAAAAGGAACTTATCTCACCTGATGCACAAACGGGTGGCTACGAGGAATTTGTGGTAGTCGACAAGATTTCGGTAATGAAGCAATGGTTTATTCTCATAATCGAGGCGAAGCGATCCTCTCTTGGAGAGGCGATAAGACAATGTTTACTCACAATGAGGGACATGTGGAACAATAGTGGCAGAGGTCAAGTTTACGGGTTTGTCACCACGGGCGAAGTTTGGGGAATAGTACGTTACGATGGGGTCAACTTTCAAATGTCTAATAGGTTCGCGGTGTTGTTTGGTACTATGGGCAGAGAAAAGGATCGTTGGATGGCAGAGGGGGCTATTATCGTGGATTCTATCATCACTGTATTGCGGACTGCAGGAGCTCTCTAAGCAGAAGGCCCTTTTTTATTTTTATTTTTATGGGGAGAAGTATTGGATTTTTATTATTAATTCAGCGCCTTGGTTCTTTTGGGGAGCCGGACTCGGAAAGGTGAACTGACTGGGTCTGTTTTTGTTTTTGTTTTTTTGAAGAAATTGTGTGTTGATGTTTCACAAGATATGCGGGTTGATCATGCTGCAGGAGTGAATGGTGGCAGTTTTCTGGGAAGAGGCTCTGTGGTTTAAGCGTAAACCTAACCCTGAAAATCACTACCGTAGAAACTTTCTCCCCACTCCAAGATCTGTAGCTCTCCCTAGTTTCCCTGCTCCACGTTAACACCATACACACCTCGAGAATTCCTACGCCTCATCACTGGGAGCAGCTCATTGATCTCCTGCGTATAATCCTCTTTTCTATTTATACCTATTAAGCGGTATCGACATAGCGCAAGCGCAGTGCCAACCCGAACTGTCCCGAACATGGCATGCATCCCACCACCCCGAATCATGAATAAACAAGCTAACGCCTTCCTCCTCGTATAGAAAGTGAAAGCCCTTTCGCGTTCGTCCTCGACGTACAGTCCTGCGGGGACAAATGCCACTGTGCAGCCTCGAAACCTGGATCCTGAAATACACCCTTTCGAAAAGGCCCGTGAGTATACCCGAGCATTGAATGCGACCAAACTAGAGCGCATGTTTGCGGCACCCTTTATTGCCCAACTGGGAACTGGCCACGTCGACGGTGTATATTCGCTAGCAAAAGACATCCGTGTTCTCGACCGAATAGCATCAGGTTCTGGCGACGGCGAGGTCAAAATATGGGACTTGGCGGATAGGAAGGAAGTTTTGACGGTTAAGGCTCATGAAGGAATTGTGAAGGGATTGTGTTTTGCATCTGTCAACGGGGACGATCGGCTGTTATCCTGCGCGAGCGATAGAACTGTCAAGCTGTGGGACCCACGAGGGGCCGGTGTCAGCTCAAACATTCCCGCTGCAACGTATCTTGGGCCGGGAGCCTTCAATGGGGTCTCGCATCACCGAGTGGACCACACATTCGCCACTGCATCATCTGTGATAGATATCTGGGATACCAGTCGTTCGAAACCGATCACAACTCTCCAGTGGGGTGCCGACACGATCAATACAGTCAAGTTCAACCAGTCAGAGACCTCCATCCTCGCTTCGGCGGGATCGGATCGAACCCTGACATTTTACGATCTTCGAACCTCGTCTCCGACGGCCAAAGTTGTCACAAGGCTACGGACGAATGCCATCTGTTGGAATCCGATGGAGCCATTTAATCTTGCTGCTGCGAACGAGGACCACAATACATACATCTTTGACATGCGTAAGCTCAATAGGGCATTGAATGTCCTGAAGGATCACGTTGCCGCAGTCATGGACGTGGATTATTCACCGACTGGGGAAGAATTGGTGACTGGTAGCTATGACCGGACTGTTAGGATCTACAGGGCCCGTGAAGGGCATTCACGGTAATTCCATTCCATTCATGAGCTCCTCAACTCACATATCACTTTGGGCGATCTTTTTTTTCTTCGAACGCGCAAAATGCTGACCAGTGCAACCCTTGCAGGGACATTTATCATACAAAACGAATGCAACGCATATTCTCTGTTGCCTTTACAACTGACACTCGCTATATTCTCTCTGGGTCTGACGATGGGAACGTCCGGCTCTGGCGCGCGGAGGCCTCCCAGCGCTCCCATGTACGCTCGGCCCGCGAACGCACCAAACTTGAATATGATAACGCCCTTAAAGAAAGATACAAACATATGCCTGAGATTCGCAGGATAGCAAAGCACAGGCACGTCCCTAAACCTATAAAGAAAGCGGGAGAGATCAAGAAAGTCGAGGAGGCTAGCCTCAAGAGAAAGGAGGAGAACAGGAGAAGGCACTCGAAGAAAGGCCAAACGCGGAGAATTCCCCAGAGAGAAGCGATGGTTATTGCCCGGGAATAAACGAACGAAGCGTAGTGAGGGGTGAAAAAGAGGAGGACCAACTCCAGCCAAAATGTAAAATAAAGAAACACGCTTTTGGTGATGAAAACCCAACATAATTAATATAAATAAATGTGAGATGTGACATATGATACATCGGGAAACTCTAACCAAAAAATCACGAAAAACATCCTCGAATGAAATCAAACACTCTTTAGAAAAAAAACCGGCAGGGGCCAATGATCGATTTGGCATGTTTCCCTTATGTCGAGTATTCCCCGGCAAACAAACCCGAAATCCCCGCCTCTTCCTCCCGTTCCACGCCATCGCCATCGCTATAGCCCACCAGAGGGAAGGGGGAGACTCTTGCACTCCCGCCTCCCATCCCACTACTTCCCTGCTCACCGCCGCCACAGCCAATCCTATGGCCAGGATATTCGGCCCGGTAGACTTCCATCGCCTCACCAACCTCCTTGGGCTGAGACGGATAGACGATCTCTGTGTGGGCGAACCTTAGCCTCCCTTCGTCCCTTTCGTCTCTCAACCCCGCCGAGCGTTCCTCGTGCCCCCAGAAGTCGTAAAATAGACAAATTGTCTCAACGACAGGAGCCAACGCCCCAACCATGGCCTGGTGTCGGCGGCGGCGATGGAAAGCGTCATCGCCCTCCTCGCCGCCGTACTCGTCGTCGTCGGCCATTAATGGTTGGACTTCCTGACAGAAGCGCAGCAACCAAGCGCGCATTTCCTGCAATGCGCGCTTGATCTCGGTGACAAATGCAGCCTTGTCTTCGTTGGTGCAGATACGTATGCTGGAGATTTGTCGGAGTATTCGGATTATGGAGAAGTGCTGGTCCGACATTGTGTGGAGGAATTCGCGATCTTCTGGGGTGATATGGGGGGTGTTGTTTGCATGTGAGAGGAGTGACGTCATGCGGGGTGAAGAAGAGGAGGAGGAGGCGGAGGAGATGTTGGTCAGTGTGGGGCTTGATGGATTGCTGATGCAAATGCTGACCATTTCGCTGGAGGTAAGGGGCGGGGATGTTGGTGGGGGGGAGGAGGTGTTTAGGCGGTTTAGGTAGTTCCGCACCCACCATGGCCCCTTGTCTGCTGGGAAGTCATTGAGGTCCGCCATTCCCAAGTTCCCAAGCTCCTTCCAGACATCCCCGAGGGAGAGGGATGCCATGGAAAGGACCGGCGAGAGAGGGCGGATGGCAAAAAGGTGGTATGGTATCCGGTAGTGTTTGCGGTGTTTGCTAGTGGAAATGATAGAAATAGTAGAAAATATCGTGATGCCTTGTATGAACTTGGAGGATATTGCCTAACTTGGACCCCAGAGCTCTTGGACATACTGGAAATCAACGCTGATCTATATATCATATTGATTTCCCACCTTATTCGTCCCTATAATCCGCTCACTCCTCCTTCTCCCTCTAACAGTCAGTCACTTTTCCACTTCCTTCCTCCCCTCCCTCCCTTCCTCTCTCCATCCCTCGCCCCTCACATTTCTTCTCTCTCCCTTTCTCGCACAAGCACAGCGCATCACTTCCTCACTTCAAAGTTTCGGAAGCAACCAACCTGCTCCACACAAAATACGAGCACCTTGGGGATCTACTGCTGCGACTTAGTACCGCATCCAAGTGTACTAACCCCTTCTCCTTCCCCCTCCTGCCCCTCCTCCTCTCTTTGGTAAACGACTCACTTCACTTCATTCAATAGTGCCACTTGGACAGAAGTTATTCCAACACATGACTTTCACCTCCCCCCCTTGCCCTACCGCAACCACACTCACGCCCCGCAACGTGGACACACGCGTGCATACTCGTAATGTCGAAGCGTTTTAAAAAAGGACTACTGTTGCATACCGCCAGAAATTTGCCCCTTTTCTTGGATCTGGGCGGTATGCAATAGCAGCAATTCTTTTTGAAAACATTTCGGCAGCACGAGTACCGCACAGTACACGCATACACACATGTATGTGTGTATGTAGGCACGAGCGTGGAGACAAAAAAAAAAACTAACCCCGACAGGGTCTTCCAAAAAAATGCTATTCTCAACAGGTTCCTGCTTACCACCATAAGCTCAGAAGAGTATATTGACTTTTTAGATAGTACAATTCGACATGGAGATTCACATAATTGAAGTCCAGGTCATAAAAACCATTGCTGGGAATTTCGAGCACCAGAGTTCTGGAGAGGGCCCAAAAACACCGCCAAGACCAGAAATTCGTACGGGATTTCCACATGACAAAACTATTCTGGCTGGCTTCACTCGCCCACCTACTTACTGCCAGCGTTCATCAGAACAAGGAAAAAGACGGGCAACTCTATATGAGAAACTGCGTGATCTCCTTCCATCTGCTTACTATTTTAAGAACAGAAGCTTCTGCCTACGTTTGCAGAGGCTGGCCAGGCCTGTGCATTTCTTATGGAAGCCCAGGTGAGTGGGGAAGGGTCAGTTCATTTTTCTCACAAAGGTCGCACACTCGGTCGTTATTGAACGACGTTCATGAACACACCTACCACATGCACCGCGAAAATCCAGTCCTTTTCGCTGAGATTTTAGTGTCATGCGATCCTGTTGGCAAAGGTTAGACCTCAATTACGAGTACCGTATGAATACAGGTCGTGCATGTACGCACGTGTCATACCCGATTCCAAATCCGCCCCGCTCGTACGGGTACGGGTGGACGGGAGAGCAGACGTGCATCCACGGGAAGTCACCCGCAAGAGGGGGGGAGCGGTAGCCTAAACAAAAGCAGGGGGGGTAGGCAGGTAGCATGATAGGGAAGCGGGGGAGGGGAAGGGATTTCCTATAAGGGAAGAAATATAAGATTTGGATTTCCGTCGTGCTATCTATCACATTTCAGTGAGGATACTGAGAGAGTTTTTATTTCGACACCTTTCTATCTGCGCTCTGTTGGACTATTTAATGCCCTTGCTTACGCATCTAAATGATTTCGTCGACAGCTGTTCTTGTGCTGAAAGTGGGCATTCCGGAAGGGCGACTGTTAACGCTAGCGTATTTGTTGGTTTTTTTGGGGGGGACCCTCCTTCAAAGCGCTGGTGGCTGGCGAACCTCGTCAGATAATGCAGTACAGGCTGTTCAATAAGAGCATCCGACGCGCGCCACAGTAGTACGAACCGACATCATTCGCAGTTATTTTTTCTTCAGAAGTTAGTCTATGCCCGGCGGGTACGATAGCTAAGGCCCCCCAATTCCCTGAACCGAGCATTCATGTGGGTGTATAGAAACGGTAGATACCCGCGCCGTGTGGCTGGGTAGGAGTGATGGGCTGTGATTCTAGCCGATTTTTATACACAACGCTATATAGACGGCCTCCCGAACCACCCGGACACCCCCCTCACCCAGACAGCTAATCCTGAATAAGAAAATTTCTAGTGGTTCACTCGTGGCTACTGTGCTGGCTACCACCGCTGGTTTCCTTTCTTCATTACAAAACCCACCAATTAGCATCTATCCTGGGAGGCCGTCCACAGACTTCGACCAATTTCTATTCTATAATATAATATAATAGCGGGGTTTCCCGGGACCTGAATGAAATCTCTCGGTGTGAGCTCAATTGAGAAACGGACGATATTTCGTTTGTTTGTTTTGTTTGGAATAACTTACTCTATAAATTGTTTTTTCCGATCCACGCATGATCTTTGATCATTGTTTCCCCCCCTCCCTTTCTTTCTCTTTCTTTTACTTACCATTAGAGAGACGGCTTCAGAGGACTCTATGTGAATGGGCGAATGGGCGATTGGTGGGGCGTTGAATTCCGTCGAATGGGAGTACCGGTACCGATGCGTTACCGATATGGTACCGGCGTGAAATGAGCCATTACCGATATGGCACCGGCGTGAATACGCCATTTTTAATATGATACCGGCGTGAACGCGCCGTACCGGAGCTTACTATGCCCGGAGGGAGATGATGTATCGTGACTATATACCTAGGTAAACTTATAGAAAGGGACTACGGTAGTCACTCCCAACTGCTTATTATTATTATACCTGGTGTTATATGGGGGGGATTTAGAATTATCTGTTGTATATTGTTTCTAAAGAAGAGGAGAGTGTATTGAAAAGAAGAAGAAAAAGGAGAAAAAGGGAAGAAGAGTGTGAGGAACTATAATATGTAGAGAAGCAAAAACACAGAGAAATCATCAAGGCTGTAGGAACGCATACGCGATACATACGTATGCCTTCTGGGAACAAGAGTCCGAGCGAGTACATAGATCAATGTAATGAATAAGAGGAGCACAATCATATCTCGGGAGGTTCATCCGCCAGAAAACGTCAAAGTATTTCGTGAGAGGCTTGAGCGGGTTTAGAGACGACTAGATTTACTCCAATAGGTAACTAGACGTCGCAGGTATGCGAGCGATGGTTGACTGAGTGCGTGGGTGTAGATCTTTTTCTATCAACAGGAGAACTATACCTGATATCATACGAGAAGTGATGTTATCGGCTGTTATGAGGTAATACACCTTTCGATATTTACTAACCAATCATCAAGAGTTCATAGCATTACACCTAAATGAGGTTGAATCTGCCAATCAAAAGAAATACCCCTAATTTCACCACTTGTAGTCTCTGGAGCACTTGCAGGGGATAATAATAATAATATTATGCTATTGTATTATATGTGCTTACTAATCATACAATACTCTAATCACTATTTCTCACTCGTTACTGATCACTCTTATACCGTAAGAAGTACTTTTCCAACTTCAGCCCGGCTACGCGAGCACGGCACTGGCACTACAACCATCTATGAACGCAACCTGCTATCGTGACCCTCTCCCCTACCCACCATTGATCAACCAGTAGGTCTACTTGCATCTTCTGGAAACCTGCTCAAATTTGGTCCTAAAGCGAGTTCGCAACACCCTGGACAGTCCGGTCTCCCCTGGTAGGGTTGGTGTTCCGGTGGCGTTGCTTCAATACTTAAGGGTGCTTGAGGGGTCGTGGAGGAGCTAGCTAAGTAAGGCATTACCCTTGATCTGGGATACAATTCCTGATATGATAGGTTTTTTTTTTGAGCAGTTGTAGAGGTCGATGCTAGACAGGGTTCAGACTGTCCCCGCGGCAAGGGGCTGGTATACCCGAAATAGGGAATTGTTCTTTTCTCTTCTTTTTTTGTGTAGGGATTGGTCCTAGAATTCATCTTTACCCTCTATCAATCGAAGCTTTCGTTGTTCTACTCTTTACCATTGCCATCGCCGTGAAAATACGTAACCAAGACTTCTGCGTAGGGATTTTATAGTATGATTAATCTAAATATCATAGCGGGGAAAGAAAAGGGGGTTGAAATGACGGGGACTCCTTTTTGCGTCCGGAGATGTTCATCTGTAGGCTAAGGAGATTACTGGTACTCAATATCGCCCAGGGCTTTTTTTAGCCTCTCTGCTAACGGGCATTCTATCGAATGGGGCGTTTTGTCCCCCGTCTTTATTTTGGCGAGATCCTATCAGTTTTACGTCTAATAAATTACCTCCTCCCCCCTCTAACCTACCGTAGCCGAAACTCGCCAGTTCATCACCACCTCTTTGAGGCCTCCTTCCTCGCCATTGCAGCTTCAAGCTCCCTCCTCCTCTTAACCCTCTGCTCGAGCCAGTACGCCATCCCAACTCCCCAACCTAACCCCGCCAAATGCGCCACATTATCGATGGTCTGCCATCCCCTCACGATTCCAAATGCCTCCAGCATCGCGACGCCTGACATGAAGTATTTAGCTTGCAGAGCAACGAACGGTAGGAAGATAAATGTGAGCTTAGTCTCGGGATTGAGGTAGGTGAATGCACCGAGAACACCGAAAACAGCACCAGAAGCACCGAGTGCGTAGACGTGGAAGCGGCTACGGAGGACGTTATGTGTTAAGGAGGCAAATGAAGCTATGACCCCCGAGGAAAAGTATAGACCGAGAAAGTTGCCACGGCCGATTTGATCACAGACTATGATTCGGTCAATTGGCCATTTGTTCGTAGAATAAAGTGAAAAAGGGAGGGAGAGGGAGACATACGAGTTGACCCAAAAACATACAGCGCCTACATCCCCAACCCATTTTTCAATTAGTCACATGCCCGCTCATAGTTCAAGCTTTACCAAGTGAAAGGGGAACAACATACAAACATGTTAAGCCCTAGATGCGTCAAGCTCTGGTGCGAAAACACACTCCCCAGCAAGCCTACACTATACGGTAACGCAGGTGCACAAAGGAAGTACCTATTCAAGAACCTCCAAGATATGGGTAACGGGATCCTCCAAGCAAACCAGACGGCAGCATTGGCAGCAATTATAGCAGCAACCGTCGTCACACTCTGTGGCAAAGCCGGGAACATGCGGGCGTCTAGCGGGGGAGGGGTCCATGTTGAAGCGAAATAGTAGGAGCCTCCGCAAACAGCAAGAGTGAAAATGAACGGTGCAAAGAGGCGTTGGGAGTGAGAGAGGTCTCGGGGAGCCTCGTCTTGGGATAGCTGACCTTGAGCTTTTAGTCTATCGAGAAGTTTAGGCTGAGGTGCAGAGGGGAGGTTTTTAGAAGGGTTGGTTGCTGGCTCGAGAGCTGGTTTTCCTGACCGTGGAGGAGGGTTTCGGTTGGGGAATTGCTTGAAGCTACTGCGGTGAAAGAATCGTGTTTTGAATCGTTGGCTCCGGAGTATTCGGATGCCAAAGCTGGGGGAGGATGATTGAAGACATGTTGTTTTGGAAGTATTGAGCAGGATGGTAGTGGGCGATCGGGTGAAAAGATGTAACATTGTGGGGCGTGGGGTCTTGTGTGATAGTATTGGTATTGGTGTTCAGGCCTGTGAGAACTGGCCTGCGCTTGGCAGTTATATTGCAGTGCCGTAGTGGGACTATGTGCGGTGAAGCCGGCCAGGAAGATAAGATAATAATCCTTTGCCGGGTAACTCCTTGGCCACTTAAAAAGGTGATTAGCACAAATAGACGCAAGATAATTGTGCAAAGGAAAAGAAAAAAACCTAACCTACTCGAGTACAAGATGACTGGACTTGAGATTCAAATTCGTTCCCAAACACCCCTTACCCTGATTATATAAGACACTACATTTTAAATCCCCAGTGGTACGGTACAGTACACGTTTTGGGTGACCAGCGCCATATCTTGTCAAGCTATAGAACATGGACTAGCAACGCAGAAACGGTTTCATTTGAACATCCAATAGATACCCATCACAACCCAATCTCAATTCTAAAAATACAAAACACCTCTACACACGCTGTTGATTTAACGATAGAATTCAAACTTATCCGCCTCATTGCCACCCTTGACCTGGCTACTGTACGCGTCTTCCAGATCGGCCTGAATAATATTGTACCTATTCTTTCTCACTGCTCTCAGGCCAGCCTCCTGCATGATTGCAGCGATGATGGCTCCCGAAAGGGGATCGTTCCGAATAATCAGTGAATCCAGATCAACCTCAGGAGAGAGTGACATTTTGGAAGCAATAGTGGTAAAGATAAGACGTCTCTCACGACGGTCGCGGAGCGATGGGAACTCGATTTTACGATCTAGACGCCCAGGTCTGAGGAGGGCGGGGTCGAGAGTATCGGCACGATTTGTAGCCATAATAACCTATTTAAAACTTAGCTTTCAGAAAACAATAAACCCGGTGCTTATTTCTGCCGCCAGAGAAGCTTACCTTAACATTCGAGGTTTGGTCAAACCCATCCATCTGATTTAGTAGCTCCAGCAAGATCCGCTGCACTTCACGATCGGCACCAGTTTGGGCATCGAAACGTTTTGTAGCAATAGCATCAATCTCGTCAATGAAGATGATAGCAGGAGAGTTTTCCCTAGCCATGCGGAAGACATCACGAACCATTCGAGGCCCTTCACCAAGGTATTTTTGGACAAACTCGGAGCCGACCACACGGATAAAGGATGCCGTAGTACTATTAGCGACAGCCTTTACCAACATAGTCTTTCCCGTTCCAGGTGGGCCGTACAACAAAACGCCTCGTGGAGGATCGATCCCTGGGTGGAGATCAGCAAAAGCACTCCCAAAAAGAAAAAGCACCACAGCCCCACTCAACCAATCTGAAGATTCGACGTACCAATTTGCTTGTAAAGATCAAAATGCGTGAGAGGGAGCTCAACAGCCTCACGAATCTCTTGCTTTTGCATATCCAACCCTCCAACATCAGCGTAGGTAACATCAGGCTTCTCATGAGCTCCTAGCATGGCAATCGACGAGTCTGCTTCCGGAGGAAGAATATCAACAAGGGAGTTCGAATGTCTATGCAAAGCGACGGACGATGAAGGCTTAAGAAGCTCCCGATCAAGGGTAGATAATATGCGAACAACAAAGTTTGATCCGGTCGAGCTTTGGACGATTCCGGTACTATAGAACAAAACATCAGCATCCATCAATCAGATCCATTCCGTCCATCCATTAGATCCGACGTGAGAATGGCGGGCATACTTCTGATCGATCGCTTCCATAAACTGTCCAATTACCAGCGGAACACTCTGGATCCGTTTAATCTCCTCCTGCGCTCTAACGAGCTCTCGCTTCAAACTTCTATCAAACAGCCAGGATCCGTTAGCCCATACATCCCGTCCCAAATACCCGGAGGCCAAAAACGTACCGCTGCTCATCCTTGATATACTCCTCCTGCAAAGTAATGTACCTAGAACCCGGCGAGTCATCAGCCATCGTTTCCATCACAATAACCAGCGGCGGACCCGATTTCCAAGGTCTGGAAAGACATACTCTAGATGCCGCTGAAGCCTCTTAAGCTTTGCGTAATCGTTGTTATCCCCTAAGGAGCCGTCGAGGGTGCCATAGGATGGATCGGTTAAGGGCAGTATAGCGGGGCGCTTCTGAACAGCAACGTCTCCCATCTTAGATATAATAAGGTTACTTGGGTGTTAGACTTGCGTTCACCGGGGATGATGGAAAGGCAACGGTGATGGGTATGAGATACGGTGGATGGAGGCGTGATGTGAGTAGGTTGAAAAATCAAAGTGGTGAGAGTTGTTGCCCGCGTAAGGTTCAGGGTACAACCGGAGGTGCGGCTTCAGTGTCACGACTTGGCAGAGTTAACGGCAATTGAATCCAAAAGCCCCAAGCCGATTGATGACATAACACGACCACAAACCCAACACAGGTAAAACACGAATCCATGGCTATGCATGCCAACCCCACAGAGGCATCTCACAGGCAACGTAGCCTTCAAAAAACCAATACACGAATATCAATTACCAGCTGTATGGAAAGTGTCAATTTCTGCTCCCCACATGATCTCAAAAGTCCCCGGCCCAAATGGCCAGACACAGTTCCACGCACAAAATCCCTTTTAATCGACCACATCTACCCATAAAGTGAGGTGACATTCCAGTTTTCTTTCTCCAATTTAGTCCGTTGCCCGATAATCCTGAGGTTCTGTACAAGAACCGCATCAGGGGTGTTAACATAAGGAGATGTCTCAATTGTGAGAAGAATGTTAGTGAGTCAGCACGATGGCTTGCAGTGGCTACTCATTCAAGTCGATTGCTTGTATCTTTAAGTGCGCTCTATCTAAATATTGCAAATAATAAAATCTCTTGCAGGAGACAACTATACATCTTCGCCTAATTCACAAGATTGGCCCTTTTCAAGAAGCCAAGGGTAATAGAGACGGACTAACAAAAACAACAGAAAAAGATGAGGCCGAAGGTGAGATGTAAAAGGGAAAAATAACAAAAACCCGACGCTCTCTGAATTCAACCAGGCTAATTGGATGTGGGAAAATACCGACTTCTAACTGCCTGACTTAGGCTAGACATTCTGCTTCCCATACCGCCAGCTTGCATAGTACTTAGGTAGGCATCTTCCATTGCCGACTGCGTAACACTCGTGTCTATGAAGTTTTAGTATTTAGATCAGATGGTAGATATAATAGACATACCAGAAAGATCACTAAAACTACTGCCCATACTTGGCGAGCTGGGACCGGCACTGTCGGTCACAGGAAATTTCCTGGGGCTGCCCGTGGTAGTAGGAGTTTTCTTTTTCAAGGCGGCCTCGAGTGCTGGGGAGGTGACGGATCTATTGACTTCTTTCCCCTTCCCAGACATCGCACCGGCCATACGTCTCCTAGGTAATACGACAGTCCCCGTCATATTTGCTTCTCCAACACTTGAAGGCTTCTCAGTGGAAGCGAAAGGTAGAAACGCTGGCTCATCATCGCCCTCATCTTCATCAGAGCTCATTCCACGGTTCTTCTGCAGGAAACCCTGGAGCCTGCGCGGAGGGTGATCGGTATCATCCTCATCGTCATCGTCACCAGATGAGCCGGTGGTTGAGGATTCGATCTCTTCCTCCGAAACTTCTGAGGAGGACGGCCTCTGGGCAGGAGATGGAATTCGGGTCGGCTCGGCCGGTACATGGCTGGAGAGGCGATGCGCAGTGGCTACTTGGGTTGCTGTGCGAGCAGAACCTGTCCGTGACATAGGTTGGGCAACGGCTATTCTAAGTTTAGCTATTTCCCATCGAGGGGTGCTCTAAAATCTTACGTCTAGTGGTTGTAGTTGGGGTAGGAGGGAGAGGCGTAGTTCGAGGAGTTGGGGTTGTAATTGGGTTTGACCGAACTGAAAGCGATGAGTGAACCCTCAAGTCCGCTATATCCATTTTATATAAACGCCATTTGTCATGGCCACAGCCAGCGGGATGGGAAACATACTTGTTCCAGCGGTTCCGGTCCTTGCCATCGGAACACCACCCATGACAGCTGGTGATTGCGGCCGTGGAGAGGGGGGCGTAGGGAAGCTCAGGTTAGTGTTCAGGATGGGTCCCCCGGCCTTTCGCATCTGAGCTTGAATTTGAGAGAGCTCACGCTCATAAAGCCATGCAGCTTGTTGGAGCAGAAATGCACGAGAAACTTGAAGATGACTAGCACTATAATTGGGCCATGTTAGCCATACGAGTATTGGCTGCGACAATGGATGGTGCTCTCACAGTGCATTCCCTTACAAGCCATTAGCAAATAATCAAATCACGAGTAGGATAAAGGGAATTTACAATCTAAGTCTGTGTTTCGATTGCTCCGGGAAAGAACTTTCCAGAGGTACCTTTCCTTCCCAGCATCCCAATCCACCTACCTATAGTTAGAGCTCCATCCTATTTCCAGACTTCACCAGAGCAGATTACCAACCTGGGGCGGATCGACAAACCCATTCCTTGCAAACGGGAATCTCAAATAGACAATATACTTTTCTTCGGGCTGTTGGGGCATTGGTGGCGTTTGACCCCTACGACTTCCTTCCCGTTCTCCTCTTAGTGAGTTGGTCCGTTGCGATAGTGGTGTACCCGCGCGTGAAGGACTTGCCCCAGGTACTTCTCCTGGCCCTCCACCTCCACCTCCCCCTGCCCCTCCTGTACCTCCTCCTACTCCTCCTGTGGCTCCACGAGCGGACGACTGGCGAGATCCGAGTCCCAAAACATTAGGCATTTTGGCGATAAGCTGATTGAATAAGGTTGGTACGGGTACTGGCATCAAGGCGAGTAAAATCAACGGGTTGCGCAGGTAATAGAGGGGAGACACGGGGCAGCTGAGTATTTTACTCAAGAATTCACCTGGCAGCCGATAGAAGGGTAGGCTCCGACATTATATGTTGTATGATAAGAGTTGTGGGAGTTTAGCGGAGAAGCTCAGGCACGATAGATTATCGTAAGGTAACTCGAGTCCTAAAAAGGCACGGGTGACGGACGAATAATCTGTAAAAACTGTGCCACCTTACTCATCGCCATGAGTGAGCTGTGAGTGGTCCATCCGCTCCGATCGGCCCTGTGGGCTCGCTTAACGTTGAGAGCCTCCGTTCGGCGGGCCCTGTCTTGCCGGCCGATCTTGCACTTCGGACTAGGCATACCACCACAAAGCAACTGGATCAAACCATCCCAGTCGCCTCCCAGCCATTGTAGTCCTAAAACATTATTCTCTGATATCTAAACTGTTTTCCCAAAATTTTTCGATATTTTAAGGTGAGAGACTCGAGGGCTACCGTAGAATCTCAAATAATTAATGGCTATGCTAGGTAGTCCAAGATTTCTTTCTATGGGAAAGGGACTAAAAGCCTAGCAAAAGGATATGTGGCTCAGCCCCTCTGGAAGGCGTAAAAAGCAAGAAAAATGACAGGCCTCACCAGGCTTCACCAGAGGAGGCAACATACCTGTAGCACATTCTTCAATTATTTGAGATTTTACGTATTTATTGTGCTAGGATGTAGCGTGCCAATCGCTTAGTACTGTACTTGTACAGCACAAGGGCTAAAATATCTCGAGCAGCTTGATACCAGTAGTAATCTCAAGAAGTTTAGTGGAGGACATGCCTAGAGTCGTTGTCTCGAGATAGTGTGTTGTTGGCCTCTAAGATTACTCCCTTCACCCAAGGCGCTTCTTGCTGAGCTGTCACAGAGGATAATTTAGTTCTTGCCTAGTGAATATTAACAAAGCATTCAAGGGGCCTCTCGGACGACCCAAGACCTAATTTTAGATCTTAAATCTGACTTGAGGACTGCTACTCGTACAGTAGATGATGCCTAAGTTGGTTATCAACTATCCACTGAACTAGCAGTATTGAACTGGACTACATGAAGCAAATACGCTAATATGGTATGCCTGTGCCCTGCGGCCTACAAATGCCGGATCCTCTGACTACATGAATGCCACAACACCGGTAGACGGAATTTGGTGGGATTCAGTGAGAGGGATATTAACTTTATACCGTTCCCGGGGGTATAGGCCTCGCCGGGGCCGTTGATAAACACATCAGGCTGCGGTATACAACGAAACGAGGAAAACCCCGTTGTACTGAAGCGGACCATGGTAACAGACTCTCAGAGTGTTTTTTTTTTATTTTTAAAAAAAACCCCCCGTTCTACTGCACTTGTATCTGGCATGAAGCATCTGGAAATGAGACAG